>Ga0334900_1003626_pt1 | contig 11791 bp, 10 predicted proteins | sample GraSluR3_MG_2_FD_207231 | JGI IMG/M metagenome (GOLD analysis project Ga0334900, IMG submission 207231) | Sludge microbial communities from methane-producing bioreactor in Wageningen University, Netherlands - Granular Sludge_31_08-R3 | ecosystem: Engineered > Bioreactor > Anaerobic >...
CGAAGACTAAACCGAATATAAAAATAATAAAAGAAAGGATAGCATCAGCTTTAATTGAAGGAGATAGCGGCTTAGGTCAGGTAGTAGGTATGTATGCAACCGAGATGGCAATAAAAAAAGCAAAAAAGGCTGGTGCATGTTTTGTAGGCGTCAAAGGAAGTGCTCATTTCGGGGCAGCCTCTTACTACTCGGTAAAAGTTGCTCAGGAGGGCATGGTTGGATTGACTACCTCAAATACCACTCAAAATACAGCAGCATGGGGAGGTGCCAAGAAAATTATTGGCAACGATCCACTTTCCATTGCAGTTCCTTATCGAGATGGAGAGCCTTTAGTATTTGATATTTCTATGAGTCAGGCTGCCGGTGGAAAGATAAAATTAGCTGCAAAGAATAATCAAAAAGTACCATTAGGTTGGGGGATAGATAAACTTGGAAGAATGACCGATAATCCTAATGAAATTATAAATGGTGGAGCGCGCTTACCCTTTGGTGAACATAAAGGTTATGGATTAGCAGTAATGTTAGAAATATTAAATGGAGTGTTAACCGGAGCAGGCATGCTGAGTCAGATAACTTCCTGGTCTAAATATCCTGAAAATCCTACCAATATAGGCCATTGTTTTGCAGCAGTAGATATAGCCAGCTTTATGGATATGGCAGAGTTTCAGCAGAGATTGGAATGGTTTGTCAAGGAAATAAAAAGATCTCCTCTAATGGAAGGTTCTAAGGGTATTTTTATGCCTGGTGAAATTGAAATTGGAATCGAAAAAGAAAGAAGAGAAAAAGGGATTCCAATTTCTCAAAAAGTGTGGGTAGAATTAGTCGAAATTGCCAAAAATTATCAAGAAGAACTCATAGTCTAAATAATTAATTTTACTTTCCAGATATTTTTTATAAATATATCCTATATAAATTTAGTTAAATGAACAGAATAATACCGAGAGGAGAAATATGATTGAAATTCAAACACCAGTAAGTGATGAATATATAAGTAAACTAAAAATTGGGGATCAAATTGAAATTAGTGGCATTATTTACACAGGTCGGGATGCAGTATTACCTAAGTTAGTTAAGTTATGTCAAGAAAATCCTAAGCAGGTGAAGATAAATTTAGAAGGTGGAGTTATTTTCCATACTGCAGTTAGCCCGGCAGGGATAGGACCAACAAGTAGCAACAAAATAGAAATTGAAGGAAGCATTGGTCCTTTATCAGAAAAAGGAATTAAAATACATTTAGGCAAGGGAGCTTTGAGTATTAAAACGATAAATATTCTTAAGAAATATAATGCTATATTTGCTATTACTCCCCCGGTTACTGCTTTATTGACAGCTAAAATTATCACCAAAGAAGTCGTCATGTTTCCAGAAGAAGGAATAGAAGCGCTGCATAGACTGAAAGTCGCAGCAATGCCTGCTATTGTTGCAATTGCCCATGGTAAATCCATATTTGGAGAGAGTGGGGATAAGTCAAATGGATAAGATAAAAATAATAGACAAGGTAGCTCAATGTTTAGTGGAGGCAAGCACAAAATTTCGTGAGGATCAAGTTGAAAAATACAAAGAAGCTATCGCAAAAGAAAAAAATCCAGAGGCAAGATGGGTATTGGAGAATATTTTAGAAGATTCCCGAGTGGCAGAGGCTAAAAAAATGCCCCTATGTGATGACACAGGAATTCCACATGTATTTGTTGAGTTTGGAGAAGACATTGCTATTAATACAGAGATAGAAACAGCGATAATGGAAGGGGTAAGGGTTGGTTTGGAACAGCTGCCAGGCAGACCTATGGCAGTAAGGGGTAATGAAGTAGAAAGAATAGAACAAAGTACAGGTTTATACATGGAATCCGGTGCACTTCTTCCTGCCCCATTAATCTTTAAGTCTTTTTCAGGAAAAGGCATGCAGGTTACGATAATGATGTTGGGAGGAGGGCCGGAGATTAGAAGTAAGACTTTCCGAGTTTTTCATAAACATGACAGTAAAAATGTATTTATTCAGATAGGCGAATGGGCAAGAGAAGTTAGCGCTGAGTTGGGATGTACTCCTTGTGTGCCGGCAATTGGCATAGGAAGAACTCATTATGAAGCAACTGTTTTAATGTTAGAAGCAATGAAGGACGGAAGTCTGGACAAACAAAGTGAATTTGAGCAAATGATAACAGCAATTGTAAATGAGGGCAAAGTAGGACCTTTAGGTTTAGGTGGAAATTTTACTGCTTTAGGTAGTTTTATTAAGATAGGCCCGCAACGTGCTAGTGGCGTCAGAATAGCTTGTATGAGGCCTGGATGTTGTTTTGATCCAAGGCGAGCAACTGTTTTAATTATTTAAATAATTTATGACTGTACTATTGAATCGGAATATAAGTAATTTAAAAGAATAAATATTACCGTAAATAGATGAATAAGTATCCAAGAAAGGTAAGGGAATTAAAATTTTATGGAAGAGATTAGAGTTCTTTCCCCAGTGGGAATGTTAGGATATGGTTTCCCAATAGAATCGTTTTATACTGGATTAGAAAAAAAGCCACATGTTATTGCTGCTGATGCTGGTTCTACAGATGCCGGACCTCATAAATTAGGAGCAGGTGTAGGTATTGTTAGCAAGGAAGCGACTAAAAAAGATTTAATTTTGATGTTAAAGGCAGGTTGCGAAAATAAGATCCCTGTTATTGTAGGTTCTGCGGGAGGCTCAGGCGCTGAGGTCCATCTAAAATGGACTACTGCAATAGTAAAAGAAATAGCCCAAGAAAATAATTTACATTTTAAAATGGCTATCATTCATGCTGAAGTTAAAAAAGATTATCTCAAAAATAAGTTAGAGGAAAGGAAGATAAAACCTTTAGGTCCTGTAGCTGCTTTGACCTTAAAAGATATTGAAGAAGCTATTAGGGTAGTAGCTGTAATGGGTGTTCATCCTTATATTACAGCATTAGAAGCAGGAGCCGAGGTTATTATTGCCGGACGTTCTAATGATCCTGCTATGTTTGCAGCAGTACCTATTAAAAAGGGGAATGATCCCGGATTGGCTTTACATTTGGGTAAAATATTAGAATGTGGAGCAATGGCCTCTATTCCAGGTACCACCTCTGACTGTATGATGGGCTATATGCAACAGGACTGTTTTATAGTAGAACCAACAAATAAAAAACGTAAATGTGTTCCCAGTTCAGTAGCAGCACACTCTCTTTATGAAAAATCAAGTCCCTTGCATATCATTGGTCCAGAGGGAGTAGTTGATATTACTGAATGTAAATTTGAACAATACAATGAAAGAGCAGTGAAGGTTATTGGATCTAGGCTAATTGATAGTAAAAAAACAAACATAAAGTTAGAGGGAGCAAGTATGGTTGCCTATCGGACTATAAGTATTGCTGGTATAAGAGATCCAATAATGATTAAACAGATTGATGAATGTGAGAAACATGTAAGGGAAGCTGTACTATCTTACTTTAACAATATTAATCCTAACGATTATAGAATAATCTTTCATATTTATGGAAAGAACGGAGTAATGGGGGAATTGGAACCGCAAAAAGAAATAACCTCACATGAGGTATGCCTAATTTTAGAGGTGGTTGCCAGAGAACAGGAGTTGGCTAATACCATTTGTGCCTTTGCCCGATCTACTTTGATGCATTATTCTTACCAGGGACGTATTGCCACTGCCGGGAATTTAGCTTTTCCTTATGCTCCCTCAGATATACCTACCGGGGCAGTTTATAGATTTAATATACATCACTTAGTAGAAGTGGATGACCCGAATGAACTTTTCTCCATAGAGATGGTGGATGTTTAATTAAGGACTAAAAGGAGAATTTTTTATGATTAAAGAGGTTTCGATTATTAATTTAGTAGATGTAATCAGAAGTAAAAATGCTGGTCCTTTTGAATTGACCTTCGACATTATCTTCAAGGATAAAGATACTTATGAAAAGGTTAAGAAAAGCAAAGCGATTAATAGGGAATTAATTGCCAGACTTTATCAAATACCCCTTGAGAAGGTACTTTATTTTGTTGAATTTGATCCAGCTAATGCCATAAAGGCAACTATTGTGAGACCGGTAGATTCAGGAAGTATTGGCGAAACTGATGTTTATGGAGCACAACAGCATGCACCACTATTAGATATTAAAATACCTTTTGATGAATAAAAAACCAAATTGTTATTTGAATAATTTTATATAAGAAAAAAATATTTGAGAAAAATATCAATAAAAAAATAAAAATTACAGCAGCAATAGTATGTCTGCCGGGTTACCAGAGCTTTAAAGAAGTTATAGTCAAGAAAGTCTGGAGGATATAGTTTTTTATGAAATTAATGATTGAACAATTAACCAAAACTTTTGGAGAAACAAAAGCAGTAAATAATATTAGTATTACAGTGGAAGATGGAAAGTTACTTGTTTTGCTTGGCCCCAGTGGATGTGGCAAGACTACAACATTGCGTTGTATAGCAGGCTTTGAGAAACCTGATAGTGGAAGAATTACTATAGGTAATAAGGTTGTTACTGACCCCCAAAACGGTATCAATCTACCCCCGGAGAAAAGGGGATTAGGTATGGTTTTCCAATCATATGCTGTTTGGCCGCACCTGACTGTATTTGATAATATTGCTTATGGACTTAGAATGAGAAAATGGACACGTGAAAAAATCAATGAGCGTGTTACAGAAATGTTAGACTTGATGGGATTAGAAAAATTCAGAGATCGTCCTGCACCAATGTTAAGCGGAGGGCAAATGCAAAGAGTTGCTTTAGCTCGTAGTCTGGCTTACAATCCTGATGTTCTATTATTAGATGAACCTCTGAGTAATCTGGATTTTAAATTACGGGAGCACCTTCGTTTTGAATTACGGGAAATTCAATTAAAGGTAGGAATTACTGCTATTTATGTGACACATGATCAATCAGAAGCCGTAGCACTCGCAGATGAAATTGTTCTTATAAGAGATGGCAGGATAGAGCAACAAGGTTCGGCAGAAGATATTTACAATAAACCTAAAAATTCATATGTTGCAGATTTTATTGGCTCTGCAAACCTGGTTCCGTCAATCATTGTCGGGGAAGAAACAAATCACTATATCTTAGAAACTCCGGAAAAGGTGCAGATAAAAGCTTCAAAAAATGAGCGTAATTTTCACAAAGATCAGGAAGTTAAGTTAGTGATGAGACCTGAAAATATTTACCTGTCTAAAAAAATACAAGAAAGTTGGAAAATTAATTCATGGCCAGGAGAAGTGATTGTCCCAAATTATTTAGGAACACAAACAAGATATGTTATTTCAGTTAATGGACGTAGACTTCAAGTAGTAACACTGGGTTCTTCGCAAGCTTATCATGCTAATGAAAAGGTCTATGTACATATTCCACCAGAAGATATTCAAATTTTAGCAGAATAGTTATTTATTAGAAAAGTTATTGTATTTTATTTCATCCGCTGGACGCTCCTGACCTATCAGGATGAGGGATGAGAACAAATTCCCGACAGACCGGGACAGGCATTAGTTTGTAAAAGTGAGTACCACAGTTATAGAATGTGGAAATAGATATAACCTATAATTAGAAAAGAAGTAATTGCATTATTCATAATATGTACTTGACTTGAAAAATATATGGGAGGCAATATACCTTATGACCATAAGAACAAAAAAAACAGATCAAAAAAGTGGAACAAAAAAATCACAAGACAATAAATTCATGATATTTCTTCGAAATAATCGCGGATTTTGGATTATACTTCCTGTATTGCTGATACTTATATTACTAATCGCGTATCCTTACTTTACCTTAATATACGGTTCTTTCACAAGTGAACCACCCAGACAATTATCTTTTTCCTTAAAAGCCCTTACTTTAGAAAAATATCAGACCATTTTTTCCTCAGCACAATTTTGGAGAGCTCTAAAGAATACGCTAGTCGTATCTTTTGGCGGCATGGTGTTGGCTCTTATGATTGGTATCTGGTTAGCCTGGTTAACCACTCGGACCGATGTAATAGGAAAAAAGATTATAGGAGTGGCAGCTATTATACCACTTTTCTTGCCCGCATTTATTGGTGCATTAGCATGGAGTTTTCTGGGTAGCCCCCAAATGGGGATTATAAATGTTTTTTTAAAGGGATTAGGTCTACCGTTCAAGGTAAACATATATAGTTTAGGTGGGATTATGTTTGTCCTGGGTTTATATTATACGCCTTATGTTTATATGTTTTCCAGTGGATCATTAAGTAGAATGGACCCTGCTTTGGAGGAAGCTTCGGCTATAGCAGGAGCAAATAATTTACAGACTACTTTTAAAATTACCCTTCCGTTGATCTTACCTGCACTTACTTCTTCGGCGATTTTAGTTTATATTTTAATGTGTGAGGTTTTTGCGGTTCCTGCAATACTTGGTCAACCTGCTCGATTATATTTTGTTCCGACTGTTATTTTTAACTGGGTCAGAGGAGCTCCGCCACATGATTTGAATTTAGCGTCTGCTATGGGAATTTTACTCATCGTAATTGTTACCATACTCCTATTTATTCAAGGTAGAATCTTACGTAAGCGCAGTTTTATAACTGTAGGAGGCAAAGGTATACGACCTAAAGAAGTAGAGTTACGTTGGGCTCGAATTCCCTGCTTTTTAACAGCTTTACTTTATTTGTTTGTCGCAGTGGTTTTACCTTATATTGTCCTTATTCAATCTGCACTTCGGGATTATATGTATATACCGGATATTGCTTCATTCTTTTCTACTGCTGTTATGAGTGTGAGAAATATTAATTCTGTTATTAATAATTCACTTTTTTGGACTGCACTGCGAAATACCATAGCCATGGCTGTATTTGCTGGTATAGTAGGAGGAGCTCTCTACCTGATCATTAGTTATATAATCTACAAAACCAAACTGCCGGGACGTGGATTGCTGAATTATATCTGTATTCTTCCTATCGCGGTAGCAGGACTGGTTAAAGGAATGGCCTATCTTTGGGCATGGATTTCACTACCAATTGGCATTTATGGTACAGTATGGATTTTAATTCTAGCATATATTTCCCGGTTTACACCCCAGGGATTACGGGCAATATCTTCTTCTATGGTACAGATTCACCCTGAATTGGAGGAAGCATCCAGGATTAGTGGATGTGGTGTTATAGGAACAATAAAAAAGATTCTTTTTCCCCTTGTAAAACCAGGAGTATTTTCAGCAGTTACCCTGATAATGCTGTTGTGTGTTCGTGAACTAAGTACATCAATTTTCCTTTATACATCCAAATCTATTGTTATGACAGTTCTTGTTTATGATCTATGGGAAAGCGGAAAATGGGGTTCAGTGGCGGTAACTGCCTTGTGTCTATCTGTTGTTTTGCTGGGTTTAGTTATTCTCTCTAGAATTATTTTAAAATCAGAGATAGCTGGACAAAAATAGAATGAAATTCAGGAGGTGGTAGATGGATTAAATTGATAAAAAATTTTAAAAAATGACTTTTACCTAAAATATTATTAAGGAGGTTCATACAATGGTAAACAAAAAGCATTTTAGAATTATACTTATTTTGTTGATAGGATTTTTCTTGTGGTCATTTTCGGTATATGCTGCACAAGAAGATAGAGATGTAACAGAAGAGGGCGTTTTTGTAAAAGGAGAATATATCATAGATAGAGATAGTTACCTTGAAGCACTTGCAGAAGGGGAATTGCAGTTATATACAGCACACAGTCTGGAACATGAAGAGGAAATGATAAAAGCATTTATGAATCACTTTCCAGCAATTAAGGTTGAGATTACCAGGGCAGGTGGCGCGACACTTCATGAAAAGATGCTAACCGAACAGGCAGCAGGTGTATTAAAGGCTGATGTCGTAATCAACAGTGATACTAATTATCTGCAAGAATTCCAAGATAATGGTTGGCTTAGAGAACATTTACCGCCATCGGATGATTTATATCCTGAAGCTTCCAAGGTGTCGGAGTATTATTATCCTACCGGTGCCAGTCCGATAGTCATGGCCTATCATAGTGCACTTGTAAGCGGGGATGAAGCACCTAAGGACTGGATTGATCTTGGTGATCCAAAATGGAAAGGCAGATTAGGAGGCCAGAGGTTAGGTGGTGGAGCCATGTGGTCAATGCTGTGTTTTATAAGATCACAGCTTGGCGTTGAGGTAGTGGAATCATGGGGTCCAAATGAACCTATTATGTATACCAGCGGAGGTGCATTGTCAAACGCATTAGTTGCCGGGGAGATGGTAGTAACGCCTATGGGCTTATATTCTGCTTATCCCATGAAGTATGGTCAGGGAGCACCAATTGAAATCGTATATCCAAAATCAGGTTGTCCCCTATACATTCCGGCGATAGGAATCATGGAGCAGGGACAGAACCCAAATGCAGCTAAATTATTTGTGAACTGGTATCTAAGTATTGAAGGGCAGTATCTTTTAGCCACATTGCGAGGACAGTATTCATTGCGAGATGATGTTCCGCCTATCCCCCATGTACCTCCTTTAAGTGAAATTAACTATTGGATTCCTGATCCAGAATTATTCTTGGATGAGAATTTGAGAGATAATTGGATTCAAGAAGCTAATAAGGTTTGGGGTTGGGAATAATGACAATTTAAATACCTTTGTTTAATTCTATTTACATAAGGCGGTCTATTCTATATAAATAGAATGACCGCTACCTGTCTTCTATTAATATAAATATATATTCTATTGATGGAATCTATAGAGATAAGAGCGACAGCTCCCAGTTTTGCAATATTTAATTTGGGAAGAAGGATTTATAAACAAATATCCTTTCTAAATATTCTGATGAATCCAGCAGTCGGTATTAAAGAAGTCAATTCTTCAACTGAAGCTTGAAATAATTATCTCGGAGGAGAAAGTGATATCTCTTGGTAGTAAAAACTAAAAACCTGAAACCTATATTTCCATTTTTTATTATGCTTTTAGGTTTATTTGCTATTTCTCTTAATACAAATTTAATAAAGGTTGCCTTGCCTTTTTTAATGGATGAGTATCAAATTGATACGACACGTCTGATATGGGTTGCTATTAGTTATACTTTTTTCCAGGCAGTCTTAACTCCAGTGCTTGGGAAGCTTGGAGATAAACGGGAACATAACAAAATAATAATTATAGGATATGTAATTTTCCTATCAGGATCAATTGTTGGTGTCATGGCAAAAAGTTTTTATAGTATTTTGCTCGCCAGGTCTATCCAGGGAATTGGTGCAGCAGCGGTATTACCGAATACTATTATTTCTGCTCCTACAATTTTTCCAAAGAATAGAAGGGGATGGGCAATAGGTATGCTAACAAGTACTACTGCCTCAGCAGCTTTTATGGGACCTGCCATCGGAGGATTACTGATGGAATTTACGGGATGGCGAAGCCTTTTTCTAATAAATATTCCTATAACACTTTTAGTTTTTACTATGTTTTTTTCATATGGCAAGAAAAGACAGCAAATTTCCCCTGAATCATCAGTTGCACCTGATTTACAAAAGGCTGCTGGCATCTCATTGATATTAGGATGTTGGATTATTACGCTTAATATTGGAGTCTATTATGGCTGGAAATCTTTATTATTTTTAATACTATTAATGGTTTTTTTGGTTTTGCTTTTTGTTTTTTATTGGCAGGAAAAGAAATGTGAGAAACATTTTATTGATCTTAAACTATTTTTAAATAAGCATTTAAGTGCCAGTTTCCTTTCAGGGGTATTAAATTTTTCAATCAAGTACAGCATTGCCTTTGTATTACCACTTTTAATGGCTATTGAATATGGTATGTCACCAGGCCAAATTGGGCTATTTCTTGCTTTAACAAATATCTGTCGTTTCTTTGTAACACCGTTTTCGGGTAATTTTTGGGATAAGAGCGGTAGCTGTCTTCCTGTGAAACTGGGATTTATTATGTTATTTCTTGCACAATTTTTTCTGTACAGCTACATACGAGTTATATTTAAAGGTTCACTATATCTCAGTATGGTACTTTTAGGGATAGGTTCAGGTTTAGTTGATACGCCTGCGGTAAGTACCGTTCGGGAAAATTCTCCTCGGGATTTGCAGGGTACAATTATAGGTTTTTACTTCTCCATCAGATACATTGCTGGCATTACAGTTCAAATAATTCTCGGGTTATTTTTGCAACCACTCCATAAAAATATGCTCTTATATCAATCCTCACCAATATTCAATAGAGCTTTTAAATTTATGGCACTCATAGTATTCTTGGGATATCTTATTTCAAAAGCATTACCTGGTAAGAGTCATGAATAAAAAAGGTTTTTCTTAACCATTTATTTGATAAAAATATAGTAGCATAAAAATCTTAATTAAAGTATTAAAACTGATTTAAGTTATACTATCTTTGCTATCCTGCCTGTAGGTTTAGCAATCCAAAAAAGCTGAGTGATAAATGGAAATACAACCTTGTAAACGTCTTAATTATAAAAAACAAAGAACGATTAAATATTTTTCAATATAGACCTCTGTGCCTTAGTAAAAGTGGTGTTCGTGTGCAAAGATTAGTTTTTTCCAAATTGATCGGGCCTTGCTCCATCTCCAGTTTTATGGGAGGAGTTTTCCGTCAGATTAAAAAGTGTAATTTTATTGATAGTTTAACAGATGAATTGAGGTTCTAATGATGAAACTGTTAATGATTTATGCAGATGAGTTTACCTATCAGACTAGAAGTAAAACCTTAGAAACAGTGGAAGAATTTCAGGAGAAAAAGCAAATCAAGAATGCCCTGGTTGGTTTTATTCAAGTCGAAAAAGAAGATGAAGAACAGATGGAGAAGGTAGAGACTAAACTTGTTAAGAATTTAAAGTGGGCTGCTAAAAAGAACAATACCAGTACGATTATATTGCATTCCTTTGCCCATTTATCCTTAAGCAAAGGCGATCCAGAGCTTACCTTAAAAATCTTTGATCATGCTGAAAAAAGACTAAAAGAAACCAACTATAACGCTTGCCAGACTCCCTTCGGTTATTTTCTCGATCTTGATTTAAAAGCACCGGGAAAATCCCTGGCCAGAGTTTTCAAAGCGTTTTAGTCTTTCCGTCGCATATAATAATATGATCAATGACAACCCCTTTAGCAGGGTAGATTTATTCAGGCAAGATAAAACAGGATACCCAGAAAATGAGCAATACTGCCACCCATGACGAAGAGATGCCAGATGGTATGATGATAGGGAATTTTTCTGGCAAGATAAAAGATGATTCCCAGAGAATAACTCAAACCCCCTGCCACGATCCAGAAGAACATTCCCCAGGGAATCGATTCTAGCAGTGGTTTAATGGCAATGATAATCAGCCATCCCATTATTATATATAGAATTGTCGAAATAACCTGTGTTTTTGTAAAAAAGAATACTTTCATTAATATACCGATAAGAGCAATGAGCCATACTATTCCCAAAATAGTCCAGCCCCATGGTCCCCTCAGGGATATTAGAGTTAATGGGGTATAAGAACCGGCAATAAGGAGATAAATGGCAATATGGTCCAGAACTTGGAATATATATTTTCTTTTTCTATCAGATAAACCATGGTATATGGTAGAGCACAGATAAAGAAAAACCAGCGTTGTGCCATAGATAGTAAAACTAATTATGTACCAGACATCTCCCTTGTTGATTACTATGAAGATTAGGATAATAAAACCGATAATGCTTAATATAGATCCAATACCATGGGTAATGCTATTAGCTATTTCCTGGTATCGTTCATTTGTCTGGTAAGATAGTAACTTTTTTAGCATGACTCTTCTCCTCAACTTTCTATCCAGTAATCCTGGTG
>Ga0334900_1003636_pt1 | contig 11757 bp, 14 predicted proteins | sample GraSluR3_MG_2_FD_207231 | JGI IMG/M metagenome (GOLD analysis project Ga0334900, IMG submission 207231) | Sludge microbial communities from methane-producing bioreactor in Wageningen University, Netherlands - Granular Sludge_31_08-R3 | ecosystem: Engineered > Bioreactor > Anaerobic >...
GAGGCAAAAATTAAAAAACGGGAAATTTGTTTCATCAATATGATATATTATCATCTAGTTTATGAAATATGCTTTTATTAGTGGAACACCAACCGCAGGAAAATCTTTTTTGGCTAAAAAAATTGCTGATAAAATAGGGGCGATTCATGTAGAGATTGATTTGTTAAGAGAGGTAATGGCAAAAGATCCAAAATTAAAACCTTGGGTTAATTGGTATACTGACCAAGACGAGGAAGAGTATTTAAAAAAAACAAATAATAATGACGGGTGGATACATCTAAAAAATCAATCTGAGGCTTATTGGCCGACAATTGAAAAAAAGGTAGCAGAAATTAAAAAAACTGGTAAAAAAGCAGTTTTTGAGGGATATAATTTACTCCCCCATTTGGTATCAAAATATTTTGATTTTGGGGGAATTTATCTAGCAGCTCCTAAACCGGCAGAAATTTTGAGAAGAATTAAAATGAAAAAAAGATGGGGTGATGAAGATAAATTACACCAAATGGAGGTTAAGTTTTTTGTCGAATGTTTTGATTGTAATTTCCGAAAAGATGCTCAAAAATATGGGTATAAATATTTTACTAATCCGATTGAGGCAGAGCAAGCGATTTTGAAAAATGAGATGTTTGTTAATCACCAATAGGATATTCTTGAAATTTAAATTCTCCAGAAAGATTGTCTTGGGTATATAAAAAAGGAAGTATGTCAAGATAAGGAGTACGTCCATCTACAATAGTATTGTCTAAAATTTTTTGATTAACTTGTACCCAAAAATGATCATCGCCTATAATATATTCATCTGTTTCCAAACATGGTTTAGTTTGACCAAGACCAAAAACGAGCGAAGTGTCGCTATCTTTATCTAAAAATTTTAAAAAACTATAGACAAAAGTAGCATAGCTGGTGCAATTGAAATAGAATTCTTTCTTTTGTTGATATAAATCACGACGGGCTTTGCGATAAAAGACATCAATATTGTTTTGTTCAGTGGTCAGTAATTCAGATAAAATAGAGGCACGATTTTGTTTAGAAATTTGTCGGAAATTGATTTGTTTATCGGGCTGATTAGGATCAAAAATTATGGGATTATTAACAAAATCTAGTGTATAACGGTGCCACTTTGATACACTTGGGAGGTAGGGTTTTAAATTTTGATAGACTTCTTTGATAAAATTACTCATATTTGGAAAAGTAAAAGGAGTGTATCACGATATGATAAAATTTGCTTATGAAAGATTGTGCTTTTTGCAAAATTGTTAAAAAAGAAATTAGCTCGTTTAAGGTGTTTGAAAATGATGATGTTTATGCTTTTTATGATATTAATCCAGTGAGTAAATATCACACCTTAGTTATCCCCAAAAAACATTATGAAAATTTGTATGATATCCCAGAAAAAGAATTGGTAGAAACAATGAAGGTGGTAAAGAAAATAGTCTTAATGTATCGTAAAAAATTTGGTATTAAAAATGTGCAAATTTTTAATAATTCAGGAAAAGAAGCACAACAAGAAGTCCCCCATTTTCATTTTCATATTGTCCCCAGAAAAGCGGGTGATGGACAGGATATAAAAATGAAAAAATATCCAGAATTAGTTAAAGAGTATTGTTGATTATTGTCTTATGACCCGAGAAATTATATTTAGGTTTTGTAAAAAAGAAGAATTACCAAAAAGGTCTTTGTTAAAACAATACCAACCCGAAAAATCTTGGTTTTTGAAAAGAGATATGGTTGATAGTATCCACGGAATTGGACATGAAACAAGAGTATTGGTTTGGCAAGAAATATTATCTCGATATTTGATTAACAAAGGAGAAATAATTGATACAGAAGCCTTGAGATGGTCGGCAGTAACTCACGATACTCAAAGAAAAGATCACTATATTGACTATGAACATGGTAAAAGATCGGCTCAGTGGGTAAAAAAGGAAATGAATTCAATAATAAGGGAAGAAAGTTTGGAAAAAGTATATTATCTTAACGAAAATCATGTCCCTGAAGATATGTTGATTGCTAAAAAGAGACCAGAATTGTTTATTTTGAAAGATGCAGATGCTTTGGATAGAGTAAGAATAGCCAATGAACTAAATCCACTTAAGCTAAGGTTGCCAATAACAGAAAAGTTAATCAAAAAAGCAAGACTTTTTTATGAAAGGACAAGGGATGCGCAAAATTTTAACCAAATAATAGATGAGGCAGTGAGAATTAATTTGGTTTTGGAAGGATAAAATTGGTATTTGTGGTATAATTCACGAAATATGAATAAAGCAGAACGTATTGAATTAGGTCAAAAATGGGGGGAGATATTGACCCGAAAAGAGTCTTTCACTAAAGATCAATTTGTAGGTGAAATACAGATAATGGAAAAACATCGTGAATCTAATGGTGGATTGTATGAAATTGAAGAAAATAAATATGATATTGTTGTTAGAAATGAAGAGGGAGTAGAAAATGTGTTTTTCTTGGAAAAAGATAAAAATATTTTTTTGAAAAGACCAAATGGTGAAGAATTGAAAATATTTAGATTGTTTTATGACAATAAGATAGATAGCTATAAACACGAAGAAAATGGAGCATATATCATAATTGATTTATGGGGTCAAAATAATGGGGATGAGAAAAATATTTTTAATCTTCCACTTATTCGACTGAAAAGATAATTCTGCTATAATGAATTATTAGCAGGTTTAAAAAGGGAAAAATATGAAAAAAATATTGACACTTTCTTTGGTAGTTTTGTTTTCAGGTTTATTGCTTTTTGGTTGTGGCAAAAAACAATCTGAAGAAGAAAAAGTAGAAAAGTATACTGCAAATTTGGAAGAATTAGCCCAAAGAGGAAAACCATTTAAATGCTCTTTTGAGACAACAGACAATGGATTGACTACTTCTGGAGTTTATTTTATAGACCCAGAGTCACAAATGACTAAAGGAGAAACAAAAATGTTTATGGAAATAGAGGGAAAAACACAGGAAGTGGTTAATTATATAATTGCCAAAGAAGGATCTGTCTATACTTGGCAAAAAGATAATCCTAAAGGAATGCTTTTCAAAGAAGAAGATGGTGAAGAGATAGAAGACATAGAGACTGAAGATGCTGAAGATTATTCTGAAGAATTTGTCTTTGATGATAAAAAGATGGAATACACTTGTGTTGAGTGGAAAGTAGATAAATCAGTTTTTGATTTACCAAAAGATGTCCAATTTGATGATATTTCTGAGCAAATGGAACAATATATGAATATGCCCGAAAATGTTGAGGGAATGGAAGGGTTGGAAGAAATGGACATAGACATGAGTCAATATATGAACCTTGAAGAGTAAAAAATATGACTGCCTTTATTGAAAAATTAAAAAAATCTGGTTTGAAGGGTCGTGGTGGCTCAGGTTTTCCTACTTTTGAAAAATGGCAGACAGTCTTAATGACGAAGGCGGAACAAAAATATTTGGTTTGCAATGGAGCAGAAGGAGAACCAGGAGTTAAAAAAGATCACTATATTTTGGCAAATTATCCAGAAATAGTGATTGAAGGAATCAAAATAGGACTAGAAACTTTTGAAAAAAGCAAGGCAATAATTTATCTAAAAAGTAATTATTATCGTGAATTTGGGGGAAAATTAAAAGAATTGATTGGTGATTTACCAATTGGTTTGTTTGAAAAGAAAGGTGGTTATTTGGCGGGAGAAGAAACGACAATAGTTTCTATCTTGGAAGGTGGACTAGCTGAACCTAAGGGAAAACCACCCTACCCTTGCAAGGCGGGAATTAATGGATGTCCAACACTAGTAAACAATGTGGAGACTTGGTATCACATCGCAAAAATTGATAAAGGAGAATACAAAAAAAGTCGTTTTTTTACGATAGGAGGAAAGGTTAAAAATCCTGGAGTTTGGGAAAGAGATGAAAAATATCCAATCAATAAATTGCTAAAAGAGACTGACAATTACCCTGATTTTGATTTTTTTGTTCAATCTGGAGGAGAAATATCAGGTGAAATATTGTTGCCAAGTGAATTAAAACAAACAGCTCGAGGACAAGGGGCAATCATTGTTTACAATCGAGAAGAAACTGATGGCTGGGAATTAATGCAAAAATGGATTAACTTTTTTCATCAAGAAAATTGCGATAAATGTACTCCCTGTCGAGAAGGAGTTTATAGGATTAAAGAAATGTTTGACAAAAAAATATTTGATCAAAAAGTATTGAAAGATATTTTTTATGTATTGGATAAAACTAGTTTTTGTTCGTTGGGTAAGGTAGTCTCTATCCCTATTAAAAGTTTTTATCAAAAAATAGGATTATGACGATATCTATCACTATAAACGGAAAAAAATATAAAGCTAAAAAACATCAAAGTATTTTGACGGTTTTGAGAGAAAACAAAATATATGTTCCTGCTTTGTGCTATCACCCAGATTTGTGTGTTAAGTCCAATTGTCGCTTGTGTGTTGTGGAGATAAAAGGAAGGGATGGTCTCTATACTTCTTGCTCGACAAAAGTTGAGGATGGAATGGAGGTGATTACAGAATCACCTGAAATTTTGAGAACAATAAGAACTAATTTGGAATTGATTTTTGCTCAACACAAGGAAGAATGTGCTGATTGTATTTATCGATATAACTGTGAATTGCTAAAAATGGCAAAAAAATATGAGATAAATATCAATCGATTTAAAGACAGAAAAATTGGAGTTAAAAAATATAGATTGGGTGATGTTTTGGTAATGGATCCAAACAAATGTATAAATTGTGGTAATTGTGTTGAGGTTTGCCATAAGCAAAAAGTTGATTTTTGGCGAAAAAAAGAAGTGGACGGTTTTTTTGAAGTAATGCCAAATGAAGATAAAACTAAAAATTGTGTTTATTGTGGTCAATGTGTAATTCATTGTCCGGTAGGAGCCATAGAGGCTAAGGGTGAATTTGAAGATATTGAAAAACCTTTGGAAAATAAGGCTTTGGGTAAAAAGGTTGTTTTTATGGTAGCACCGGCAATAAGGTCAACTATTGGCGAAGAATTTGGTTTAGAACCAGGAACAGTAGTAACAGGAAAATTAGCAACAGCTATCAAAAAATTGGGGGCGGATTATGTTTTGGATGTGAGTGTCGGAGCGGATTTTACAACAACAGAAGAAGCAAAAGAATTAATCCAAAAATTTAAAAATAAAGAAGGGGTTTGTCTGTCGTCTTGCTGTCCAGCTTGGGTAAGGTATGTAGAATGTAATTATCCAGAATTTAGAAAAAATATTGCCACTACTAGGCCACCACATATTATAATGGGTGGTTTAGTTAAATCTTATTTTGCCAAACAAATAGGGGTAAAAGCGGAAGATATTATCACAGTAAGTATCATGCCTTGCACGGCAAAAATTTATGAAATTACGAGAAAAGAATTTGAAATCCCTTCGACAAGCTCAGGACGAATTCGACCAGTTGATTATGTGCTAACAACAAGACAACTAGCTTTTTTGCTTCACAAAAATAATATAAATCTTGCTGAGCTACAAGAAGGTGATTTTGATAATTTGATGGGAGAAGCAAGCGGATCAGGGGTAATTTATGGTGCTAGTGGAGGAGTCTTGGAAGCAGCACTACGAAATGTAGCTGGTGAAATTAAAGAAAAATTACCCGTTGTTTTTGTTTCTGGATTAGATAAAGCCAAACAAATATTGGAAGAATTGAAGGAAGATCCCGATAAATATGCTGGAGTTGAAGTAATGGCTTGTCCAGGAGGTTGTGTTGGTGGTGGTGGTCAAAGTGTGCCGACAAATAAAGAAATAATTAAAAAAAGAGCTGAAGGTCTGAGGTCTATTGATAATCAAAAAACAATAAAAAGACCAAAAGATAATCCAATAGTTAATAAAATATACAAAGATTTTTTGAAAACAGAAAAAATAATCAAAAAATATTGTCACACTAATGAGGAAAACTAAAATAATTGCCACTTTGGGACCAGCAACAGAAACTGAAGAGATAATTTTAAAATTAATTGAAGCGGGAGTAAATTGGTTTAGGTTAAATTTAAAATACAATACCAAGGAATGGCATCAAGACAAGGTAAATCTAATCAAAAAGATAGCTCTAAAAAATAAAATAATGATTGGAATAATTGTCGATATTCCAAGTCCAAAAAGGGCTTTTGAGATAAAAGATGTTGATATGATTGCTTTGTCTTATCTAAAAAAAGCAAAAGAAGTGGAAAATTTAAAAAATGAAATTGAAAAGAGAAAGTTACAGATAGGGGTAATTGCAAAAATTGAAAATGAAAAAGCCTTGGAAAATCTCGAAGAAATAATTGAAATCGCTGACGGGATAATGATTGCCAGAGGTGATTTGGGAAGAGAAATTCCTTTGGAAAGACTGGCTTTTTGGCAAAAAAAGATAATTACAATGACAAGAGATGCTGGTAAAAGTGTGATTGTGGCGACAGAAATGTTGAAATCGATGACAGTCAACTCGTCACCAACTCGAGCAGAGGCGACTGATGTGGCCAATGCTGTTTTTAATGGGACTGACGCGGTGATGATGTCAGAAGAAACTTCTATGGGTAATTACCCTATTAAAGCAGCTGAATATATGAATCGAATTTGTGAATTTAATGAAAATCGAGAAATAATTGCTCCACCAGCAAGAGAAAAAAATAATCTTTCTGAAGTAATTATTGATGCGGCTATCAATACAATTAAAGCGAACCATAATTTGATAGACAAGATAGTGGTTTTTTCTGAATCGGGAAGATCGATAGGTTTATTGTCAAGCTATAGATTAGAAAAATCGATAATTGGGATTAGTAATAATGAAATTATTTTGAATAGAGTTAATTTGTGTTTTGGTGTAATGCCTTATTTTTGTAAATTTGAGAAAAAAGATTTTAATATTGACGATCCTGTGTTTGAAAAACTAAAAAAAGAAAAATTGTTGGACAAAGGTGAGGTAGTAATGGTAATACATGGAAATAATTGGTATGGGAAAGGGAAAACTAGTGATATTTCACTAAAAGTCATAGAATAGTTTTGTTATAATGGTGGTTATGAAGTATTTAAAAGGATTTTTTTGTTGTTTTTGTTTTTTGTTGTTTATTTTTTGGGCACCAAAAATAGAGGCGGAAGAAAAAGCAATTTTACCAACGGCGATTATTGAAGAAGAAGTAGTACTGGAAAATGAAGAAATAGATAGAGATATCTTAGTTGTGGGTAAAAAAATAAGCATAAATAAAGAAACTATTTTAAAGAAAAATTTAATCGCTATTGGTGGTGATGTGATAATTGATGGAAAGATAGAGGAATATTTAATTATTTTTGGAAGTAATGTGACAATAAGAGGTGAGGTAGGTAAAAATTTGATAGTTTTGGGAGGAAAGGTTTTGCTTGAAGAAGATTCAAAAATTGAAGGTTATGCGATGATGGCGGGAAATCAAATAGAAGAAAAGGGTCAAATAAAGGGAGAAAAATGGGTAGAGGCTAATTTGGGTGAAAAAATTATGGCAGAAAATTCACTTCAAACAAATAAGGCTCGATCTAGATTTAATCTTTTTTCGATTTTGAGTAAACTGCTAGTACTGCTGGTTTTAGTTAAAATAATGGGTAAAAAAATTGTAGTTTTTGAAAATGTAACAAGAAAAGATTTGTCAAAAAACTTTTTTAAAGGATTGTTGATTTATTTTGTATCCCCATTGTTTTTGATATTTTTGTTTGTCACGGTAATAGGAATGCCTTTGGCAATTATTTTGGGTGGGATATACCTTTTGGCGGTGTACTTATCTCCCCTCTTGGCGTCAATTGCAATTGGCAAATGGATGAAAAAAATAGATTTGTTTAATTTTAAAAATGATTATTTGGTTGTAATTTTGGGCTTTTTGTTGCTAAATGCGATTATCGGAATACCTGTCTTGGGAGGAATGGTATTAATATTAGCTCAATTTTGGGGATTGGGTTTTTTGTGGCATAAAAAAGCATGATCAAAGTTTCAGTAGTCATACCAGCTTTCAATGAAGAAAAATTGATTGGGAGATGTTTGCGATCTTTGAGTAAACAAACAATGAAAAGAAGTGATTATGAAATAATTGTGGTTGACAATAATTCGACTGATAAAACGGCACAAATTGCACAAAAATATGCTGACAGCGTGGTAAGGGAAACACGAAAAGGGATTTTGTTTGCTAGACAAAGAGGTTTTGACGAAGCAAAAGCAGAGATAATTTTGAGAACAGATGCTGATGGATTTGTCCCTAAAGATTGGGTAAAAAAAGGGTATCAATATTTGGTAAAAAACAAAAATACAGTGGCAGTTAGTGGCTTTTATTTCCCTGATAATAAAGATAAAGTTTTGACAGAAATTTCAAAAATGGTGATTGAATACAAAGATTTAATCTGGAAAACAGTTGACAAAATTACCTGGCTAACTGGTTCATGCTCTGGTTTTAAAAAAGAGGCCTTCAAAAAAATTGGCGGATTTGACTTGAAAGCAGATCCGGTAGTTGAGGACCAGCAAGGGATAGCTCATAGATTGCAAAAAATAGGAAAAGTTGATTTTTGTAAAAACTGGTGGGTGTGGTATAGCCCGCGAAGAATAAATAGTCGAAAAAATAATGTCAGAGATTTTGCCAATGATTATTTTTTGTATCAAATGCTCAATAATTTGTATTATTTTGTCTTTAAAAAACATCCAAAGAAAGTGTTGGGGAAATGGAAGGATATTAGAGAATAGATCGTAGATTGTAGATTGTTGTAAATAATTTGTTTGATGTAAGTTTGATATGGCATGTTTTAAATAAAATTTAGTTCAAGTGTGTTTTGCCTAATTTGTATTTAATTAAAAATATGTAGTACCCTAAAGAATATATTCTATTACGAAAAAACATATAACATGCCGACAGAAAGCCTTGACTTTTAAACGTGCTGATTGTTGAGCGTGGAACTTCAGTTAATTTAATATTTAAGATGTTAGCAATTGCTAACCCAATTCCATATCTATATGTACTTCTTAAATCTCCTTTTAAGGTAAGGGCTCCGTGGTAAATAGTTCCATCTTTAATATGAATAATATTTATATTTGATTGTCTAATACGATTATCTAAATCAGAATCCTCTCTCCAAATTAATTTTTCATTAAAAAAATAACCTCCTATTTTGGTTACAATTTTTTTTGATAATAATAGTGGTGGTTTATATGCAGTAAGCTGTTCTGCTGTATGATGATATCTTGATTTAGCTATAATGTGACTAATTTTGGTATTGTGTTTAAATACTATATCTCCCTTATAGACCTCTTTTAGTGGATACCCCTTGTTTAAAGATAAAATGTAATTCTTAACTGCGTTTTTTGAAAAAGTGCAATCAGAATCCATATACAAAACCCATTCATTTTTTGCTACTTGAGTACCTTTTTCTAAAGCTAGGGCCAGGTTAGCTTTTCCTATGTTTATATATTGTGTATTTTTAAATGAGTTATTATTTTTAACCCAATTAATAAACTCAACAGTACTACCGTTGAAAACGATAACTATTTCAACTTTTTTATCATTAATTGATCTAATACATTTAATGATTTTATAATCATCTTTACATGGAATAATAATACTTAATGTTTTTTTCATAGTTTTATAAATTATTAAAAGTAGCTATTTTGTGAGTAAACCCATATTTAAATTGAGAAATTGAAAGGAGTTTTTTGTTACTATCGCCTGGAGGTACTGTGCCACTAAGATCAATAATTTTGTATCCAATATTAAAATAATAAGAAATTATGGAGTGATACAATAGATTAACTGGGTATAAAGGTAAATATTCTTGATTAGAAGCTACGAAGCGGATATTCGCTATTTTATCTGATTTAATAATAATTCCCGCAGCTGTGACATATTCATCTAGTTTAACCATATGAATATCTGCTAGCTTGTTTTCTAATAAACGTTTTGTAAGTTTTTTAAACACTTTATAATCTATATTTCCCCTTACTTCTTTTCTTTTATTAAAAAGAGACAGAACTTCAGATAAATTATTCTGATTGTTTGTTGTATATAAACCAAATTCTATTGCTTTTTTAATATTTCTTTTATTAGAATTGCGATAAAATTGATGAAAATTTGGTTGATTTGTAATAATTGGAGAGAAATAAGACCTTTCAGACCATGTCATTTTTTTAAATTGATTAATATCAGCAAACTTCCAAACATCAAAACTTTCGGGTATTTTTTGTCGTGTTGTTGGCAAATCAACTTCCCAAGCTGTTAATTTATCTGTTGTTAGTTGGTTAAAATATATTGAACCAAAATTAGTATCAACAGTAGCGGTTGTTACTCCTATTTGCCTAAGAGTTTCATTAAAATTCTTGCTTTGATATGGACTTACCCATTCTTGTTTCATTCTTCAAATCTTTTAATAAAATCAATAATTGTATTGGTGTTAGTATTTTGATTAGTAAAGTAAAGAAATTTAGTCATAGGATTTTCTTGATTAATAAAGTGTTTTTTGTACCCTTCTTTTCCCCTCAAAAGATCTATATAATTAAAACCATTAAGTGAAGCATATTCTATTAATTTCGATAAATTAACAAAACTAGGAGAATATTTGGCAAATTCTTGGTGAAAACCTTGTATTAAAACAGCCAGTGTGTTGTTGAATTCTAAAATAAGTAATTGGGATATTACGGTTTCGTTAATTTCTATTTGAGAAATTTTAATTCCTGATTTTTTAGCTAAATTCATAATGAAACTATAAATTTCTTGATTTTCTAAGAAAGAATTTAACGAATTGTTTGCCTTAGATCGACTATTTTGTAAATTAAGTAAATTTTGTAAATTTTCTTCGGTGGCTGAAATAATACTGTGTTGTGCTTTTTGAGAGTCAAGTGCTTTAGTTTTTCTTAGAATATTATGGCGACAATTTCTTGAAATACCTTGAAGATATTTTGTATAGTTATAACTTAAATTTATTCCTACGGTTGGGATACATTCTAGAAAGTAAGAATTAGAATAACTTTGGCTGAATTGTTTTAATACTTGATAAAATTGAGATTCTTTTGGAATGTTTGAAAACCAAATTAAATCAGCATTATTATTTTGTGCATGTTCAATTATTTGATTTAATGTTGACAAAGTAGATAAATCAATTCCTTTAAAATCAAAATAATCAGAAAAATAAACAGGACCAAAACGGCAGGCTGTAAATATTTCTTTGGAATTTAAATTAAATTTTTCAAAAACGAGTGAAAGTGAAGTCTCTCCTCTATAGAGAGGAATCTTGGCTTCAGTAAATAGACGATTTTTGGATTGAAAAGAATTAACTGCTATATCAGACCAAAATTGATTTTGAAAAAATTCACTTTTATTCATAGCAACGAGTTTGACTATGTATAAAAAATAATTCATTTGGCTTCCAAATTGTTTCATAAGGATGAGAAATTGTTAAAAAATCCATTCTTTGAATACTAATTTGTGAAGAATAAGCTGTAAGCATTTTTCTTTTTAATTCTTGACTAATATTGATTCTTGTTTTAATTTCATTTGTTAATAATGCAATTCCATTATGTTGAGGGGATCTAGGATATTTTTGAAAAAAATAAGGTAAATCAGCATAAATAAAAAAATTGTGATTTTTAAGAAAAGATTGATAATGTTCTCTGGAAAACAATACAGTTGAAAGATAGTGATCAGGGTGAAGATTAAATGATGCAGGTATAAAAAGGTCATAATCACCATTAAACGATTGTAGTTGTTTCCAAACCCACTTATCTGATGCATTAAGAATACCCATATCAATAGGGATTG
>Ga0334900_1003645_pt1 | contig 11724 bp, 7 predicted proteins | sample GraSluR3_MG_2_FD_207231 | JGI IMG/M metagenome (GOLD analysis project Ga0334900, IMG submission 207231) | Sludge microbial communities from methane-producing bioreactor in Wageningen University, Netherlands - Granular Sludge_31_08-R3 | ecosystem: Engineered > Bioreactor > Anaerobic > Unclassified...
GCATTCGCCCTTTCATTTACTATCTCCTCCAATGTTTGTTCAAGATGAGAAAAATGGCCAGCATACTCTTCGAAGCTTTACTGTCATGAAGAAATTATACAGAATTGTGGGCTTGGAACGAGTAGGCTTCGATAGTCATTGCGAAGATTCGGTCTCAGAAATCATTAGTTTTTGATCTTGAAGTGAGATGAAGATCTCCAAAGGTTCTAACAAAGCAGAAAATCGTTTCGAGCGGCGTTCGATATTCAGCATCTGGTGGAAATTGCACTAATGCTACGATAAAATGGCTTTTATTATTACTGTATAAGATGATTAAATTTTGCTTGGAAGTTTATCAGGGCATGTGCTCTAATAAACGTGGAGTGATGCCGGGTCTTCCGCAGAACCTTTACTCAAACAGACTTTGTATACCTCCTTATTCTCTATTTCCAGATTATAGGAGATTTCTCTTGTGCGTGTTATTCGGATAGTCACTGCATCGTTTTGAAGCGATGCGATTCTTTCGTATGAGACTTCAGTCGTCAAGGTGTTTAGATTCGTTATTGTCGACAATGAGAGGAGGAATTTAGGTGTCTGGGAAAAAGGGTAAGTTTGTTTTCGATAAGGATTTTGTCTACAAGATGCCGGTGCATTTTGGTGGGGCCCCATTCTACCCGGTTAGGGTTGTCTACGGTGATAATACAGTCTTCTCTGTGAACTATGAAACAGACGAAGATGCTCTGTTAAACTACATCCCCGAAGAGTTCGAACTTAAAGAGCCAGTTGTTAGTGTGCAGTATACCAATTGCCGGGATGTGGACTGGATGATTGGGGGAGAGTACAGGCTCATTCAGGTAACCGTTCCAGTTAAGTATATTGGAAACTCAGAGGGTCTCGAAGGAGTCTACGCGCTTGTAGTGTGGGAAAACAAGACCTGCCCGATAATCGGGGGTCGTGAAGAGGATGGAGTACCGAAAGTGTTCGCAGACATTTCGTCCGAACGCCATCTGGAGAATCACTGGTTTGTGGCGGCCAGCTACGAGCAGTTCACCTTCCTGAAAATCGATCTTCTGAGGGGTGATGAGGTAAGTGAAGAGGATCTGGTGGAGCTAAACAAGAATCCGAAGATCAATCTGTTCGGATGGAGATATATGCCCAATCTAGGAAAGGGTGGCGCTACTCTGAGCCATGCTACTCTGTATCCTCAAGAGATGGTGTTGAAGAAAATGTGGATTGGTTCAGGCGCTGTGGAATGGACTGGCCTGTCTTATGAGCAACACCCGTTGCAGACAAGGATCATAAGATCATTGGAAGCCTTGCCGATCATAAGGGTTACATCGGCGAGCATGGCAAAAGGAATAGTCAAGCTGAATGTCGGCGATTCCAGGATACTTCCATAGATTACCGGAGGAGGAAGAGATGAACGGATACTTTGAGAAGAAAGTTGCTGTAGTTACCGGAGCCGCTTCAGGAATTGGGCTCGGTTTGACCGAGGAAATGCTTTCCAGGGGCGCGAAGGCTGTATTTATGGCAGATGTGAGTCAGGAGAATCTCGATAGAGAATCGGAAAGGCTGAATTCAAAGTATGAAGGGGAAGCAGTACCCTTCCTTACCGATGTGACAAAAGAAGAACAGGTTGAGAAGCTTATCAAATCCGCAAGGAAGTACGAAGGACATCTTGACTTTGTATTCAACAATGCCGGGATTGGAATGACAATTCCAACCGAGATGGTGACTCTCGAGATCTGGAAGAAAGTGATAGATATCAATCTCTGGGGAGTAATCTACGGGACCTACCAAGCCATTCCAATCATGAGAGAGCAGAAGTCAGGTCATATAGTCAATACTGCTTCTATAACAGGACTGGTTCCTGTTCCATATCAGGCATTGTATGCATGTGCAAAGAGCGCGGTGAAAACTATGACTGAGAGTCTCTATTATGAGCTTTTCAATGAAGGTTTGAAATTCAGCGTTGTATGTCCGGGAAATGTGCGGACCGCAATCTTCGGAGGACTTACACCTCCACCGGATTCAGTATCCGTTGAAGAAGCGGTGAGCTACATATTCGAGAAGATGGAGAAAGGAGATCTGCTAATAGTCTTCCCCCAAAAAATGCGCGATTTCAACGAGCTTTATAGAACAGACAGAGAGAAATTTGATGAATTTGCTTTCAATATGGCTGCGGAAAGACGGGAGAACTACAGAACCAAAGGAACTTACTATTGATAAGGTCGGATGCCTATGAATCTGACAAAGGTTTTTGATGAATCGGAGCTGTCTCTGGAAGTTGTAATCTTGATGATGGCCGGGCTAATGCTTCTTATTACGGGGATACTGCTTTTTCCAGTGGCAACCGGAGGACTTCCCTACTATGAGAACGGTCTTTACGGTCTGCTACTTGTGATGTTCTCTCTGCAGATCATCTCAATGGGGAAAACGCCCTTTGGAGACCTGAAACGATCGAAGCTCGTTGTGGCTGCAGGAATTATCATTGGTGGAATTGGAACGATAACCTGTTTCATTCCAGATGCCTTCAATGATATTCCCAGGCTTCTGCTATTCCTTTTTTTTGGCCCGGGAGGAGTTCTCTTGCTTCTTCAAATGATCCTGTCGAAGGATAAGCTCAGAGTCTGGTCCGAATATGGTGGTATATTCAGACACTTGATCACCGGAAGTACGGTGGCATACGTTTCATCGATTCTCATTTCGATACTTCTTTGGAATCAGAGCCTGTTAAGTGTTCAGATGACGGCGATAATCGTTCTGATCTATGGAGCCGCAATCGCACATCTCTCAGTGGTTCTGAGAAAGATATACAGCGCTTACCCGAGAGAGAAAGAGAGGAAAGACGGAGAAGTCGAACTCCCCATCGACAGAGCTATGATTCTTTTTACAAGCGTTTTTATGATTATTCTGGGCGTGTTACTGATTCCAGTCAATCTCGGACTCCTTCCGTTTTCTGGAAGTGCCCAGCTTGGACTGCTGATGATGATTTTCGCTATCCAGATGATTGCCTCGGGAAGCACCCCGATAGGGGTCTTTCCCAGGTCGCTACCTGTTATCTTGATAGGGTTTTTATTCGCAGCACTGGGAACTGTGTCTTGTATCATTCCTGAGGTTCTAGTGTATCCTCTGACTGTTCTTGTTGGTGTTCTGAACATTCTAGGTGGAGCGATTTCAATCGGCAAATTCCTTGGACAGCGGGCGAGCAGTACGGAGCGACAGAAAGGTAAGATTCCAAAGATACTGGTGAAGTTGACCGTTTCTCAACTGATTCTGAATGTTCTTGCGATTACATTCGGTCTCTCAATGCTGATCTCTCATCTCTTGCCGGGATTGGTTATTGGTGTGGTTTTGGCGGCTAATGGGACGGTGCTTCTTTACTTGCTTTATGTTTTGTTTGTTATAGATAAAATACAAAAAGAGATGGAAACCAAATAGCTGCTAGAGAATTCTCAAAGCTAATCAATTAAATTCTGAGGGAAAAAGCAGTTGGATTGGTTCATACCGGAAACTCTATGTTAGCGATTGTCTCGATAGCATTTTTGGGAGCTATCGTTCGGAAACTCGGTTTCCAAATTATGGATCATTCATGTCACAACGCGGATCTTATCTCTCGAGTATTATTTGAATTCCTGACTTTCCAGTTCCATCGAAAGTGATTTAACTCTCTTCACCTGTACCACAAACGATTCAAGTCGGCTTTCTATCGTTGGAGTGAACGGGTTCCCATCGGACTCAAAGAAGAGAATCGGAATGTTGCCAGCGATCTTGAAGATCTCCCTCTTGAGTTTGCTAGAGTTTTCTCTCAGGTGTTCCAGACCCTTTTCAGCAACAGCTTCGGCGATCCTTGTAGGCATACACCCAAATGGGCCTATAGAAATAACTCCATCGTAAGCATCTATCGATTCGAACAGAACGGCCCCAAGAGTCAGTATTGCCTCTCCGGTAAGCTTCGGATTCAAAAAGTCCTTCGAAGTGTTTACCATGGACTCTATGTCGACGAAGTGCGATTTGTACAGTCCACTCTTTTCAAGAATCTTCTTGATTCTTTTTTCGAATGCCTGTTTTACAAGGATTTCAACGTGTTTCGTTCCCCTCTTGAGCGGACCGAGTTCGGTCGGTACGTATCTCTTCAGCAGAATGTAGTCGAGATAATATATCCATTCTTCAATTGGAGAGGCATGCATGATTATTCCGTTGTCAGCAAAAAACAGCTCAAGTGACTTTCTGGAAAACTCATCATTCCTGACGTAAATCTCTCCCGAGAGAAGGACTTTCGGTGCACTTTCGAAATCGCATTTTAGAGGAATGTGAGAGATATTCTCACAAATCTCCTCCAGTTTCTTGGCCATTTCGCTAAAGGAGTCTCTTTTGACACTCTCAAGTATAATCTTGCGGGCCTCTTTGCTCGCTTTGACTGCCTCATCTCTGTCGGATGCCAGTGTAAGCAAGGCATTTTCAACGTTGCAGAATTCGTCGGCAATAATCATGCTCGCCCAGATTCTCAATTTTGCCTTGAGTCCTATGCCCGCATAACCGTTTTCGGAATTGAGAGAGAATAGGAGAACATTGCTCGCGTTGTTCTTGTCAAGCCAAAGATCTATGTAAGTGCTGTACTGCCCAAATCGGCAAGGGCCGCGAGTATCGGGCATGAAGTACATGATTATGCTTTCGTCGTCCTTGTTTTCCTCGAGATAACGAATAAGGCTTCCCAGAGTCAGGTGAAAAGGGAGACACTCCTTAGATAATGAGTTGGATTTTCCTAGTTGAAACTCCAGTTCAGTCGGTCTCGGGAGAACTTGAGTGTTGATACCGACCTTTTCGAATGCCGCCGCCATGAGCTGAGCCGCAAACTCGCCCATGGTGGGAACGACTACTTTGACCGAAGGATCTGTAATGGGTATGTGTCTTCCGTCCTGCAGCTCTATACTGAATGTCCCGTTGTTCGTCAGCAATTTTGGCCGCTTCACCCGTTTGTTCTCGCCCAACTCCATCTTCCTTTCGAGGGAGCTTCTGACTACATCGGCGAAGGCTTCGATCCTTGTCTCCACTCCAGCGTCCGACGTATGACTATCCAGTTCCAAAATCAGGGATGGTTTTTTCCCCATAATGTCTCTGAAGAAGGAGATCAAGAATGAGTCAGGTCCACAGCTGAAGTTAGTAATGTAGAGTGCAAATAGCTTTGGATTGTTTTTTACATATCTGGCAGCTTTCAAGTTCATTTCACCCCAGGCCCAGTACATCTTCTCATACGATCTTTCGTTTTCATAAGGAAGAGCGTCAAAAGTTACAACAGGAATTCCGCGTGAAGCGAGTTTTTCTGGGATTCCCATATTGGCGTCACTGGAAAAGGCGTTGTAGGCTCGGCCGAAAATAACGACACCGAAATCCGATTTCTTTAGATTCTCAAGAAATCTGTCTCCGATTTCCTTTATCCTTCTTACACTGTCTTCGTAGGATTTAACTCCACTGGAAAAGGCAGTCAAAGCTTCTTCGCGGTTCCTTCCCAGTGACTTCGCAAGTGAGACGAACTTCTCCTTCTCTTTCTCAAAGCCCCGTGAGAAATCAAAGAAATCTGTCAAAATCCTTTTCGACTTGAGTTCCTCAAAACTCCCCATTAGCCAGTCCGGTTCGCTCTGGACAAATGGACAGAACACCGAGTTTTCAACGGAATTCGAAACCCCTAAGCCCTTGACTGCTGGAATGAATAAATAGTCGGGATTCTTCTCCAGAAGATCATAAATATAACCATGTGATAGTTCGACTGGAAAACAGAATTCCGACTTCTTTCTATCCCAGCCCCTGGGGTTGGACTTTTCCGGTAAGACAATTCTGAACCCGAGACTGCTGAAGAAATTTGAGAACAGGGGAAAGAGAGTATTCATAGATAGAGACTTGCTGATTCCTATAGTCTCGAGGCGCTTTTCTTCTGGCGGTTCAAAGACTATTTTCTCTCTATCGGTAGTATATATGTATTCGTTCCTGTCTATGGGAAGGTTAAGACGAACATTTTCATACTTGTTACAAGCGCCGCCGAAGGGGAACTTCTTGCCTCCAACTTCAATTATGCGGACTGGACACTTCCTGTCGCATTTCTCTGCCCCGCCGTCACAAATGAAGGTGTTGAGATAGCGAACTTCTTTTGAGATCAAGGCACCCAGCTCAAAGCGCTCTTCTTCCAGCTGGCCCGCTTGAAGCTTTTCCTTAACCATGAGTGATACACCAAATGCGCCCATGAGTCCAGGATGAGGAGGAACTATTATCTCCTTTCCAGTAACTGCCGCCATTGCCACGGGGACAGCTTGATTGAGACATACACCTCCCTGCATGAAGACTTTTCTCCCAACTGGTCTCATGGCTTTTACTCTGTTTGTGTAGTTCAGACAGATAGAGTAAACCAGGCCGGCGCAGATATCTTCTCTAGAGATGCCTTCGTTGATCGCCGTCTTTATGTCGCTGCTGATAAAGGCCGCACACTGATCACTGAAGTTTGGGGGAGATTGGCCCTTAAGCGCATATTCTCCAATCTCTCTGTAGTCTATGTTTAGAGATTCTTTTGCGGATTCTTCGAGAAATGACCCTGTGCCTGCAGAACAGGCTTCGTTCATTGCGTAGTCCAGGGCAACGCCATTGGATAAGAAAGTGTACTTGGCATCTTGGCCGCCAATCTCAAATATAGTGTCGACTTCTCTATCGAAAAACGAGGCAGCCCTAGCGTGAGCCATAATCTCATTGTAAACGGCGCTTGTCTCGCAGTAAAGTCCCACTATCTTCCTTCCGGAACCGGTGACCCCGAGACCAATTATCTCCACAGGAACATCGAGTGAACTACGAATCTCTTCAAGGCACTGGCGGGTAGCGTTTATTGGATCTCCCATAGTCCTGAGATATGAACTCGCTAGAATGGCATTGTCTCTGGCTCTCATAACCACCGCCTTGGTCGTAGTTGAGCCAACGTCCACGCCAAGAATGCAAGAATCGCCACTTTCAGCTGTCTTGAAAGGCATCTCCTTGAAATCGACCATGTTGACGAACTTCGAAAGGGATTCGTTCTTGGGGAAAGTCATTACTCCTTCCTTGAAGACACTCTCTTTCTCTATCTCGATTTCTTCGAGAGTATTAGCATGTAGATAAGCGCCGAAGGCCTCGAAGAAGAGAGCCTCATCTGGTATGGTAATTTCTGCGATTTCTTTCAGGTGATTCAGCATAAGCCGGTTTTTTGTTACTCCACCGACTAGAAGTATCTTTTTTACACCGGCTTTGTGCATGAGTTCGCCGATCTTGTCAGACATGACCTTTCCAAGACCATTGAGAACCGATTCTTTAGGAGTTCCTTTATTGAGAGCATGAGTACAGTCGCTCTTGCAGAACACGGTACACCTTGAAGAAAGCTCGTAAATCTCGTCTGTTTCCACTGCGTTTGCGGCATCCAGTCCGATATCCATTCGCTTCAGTTGCTGGAGAAAGAACTCGCCTGTTCCTGAAGCGCATTTACTGCCTGTAAAGACGGCAGTAATGTTTCCCCTATCGTTGAGCTTATACAGGGTGAAATTCTCTCCGCCCACGCTCACAATCGCCTCATGATCTCCGTACTTACTTTTCAGTTCTTTGTATGAAAATTCAGTGGCTTCAACTTCGGGGATCTGGGGGAGATTCAACAGTTTTCTTCCCTTCTTTCCTGTCACAACAACCAAACCTGTTTCAAGAATCTCCGGAAGAAAGCTCTTGAGTACTTTCAGTGGATTTCCTTCGTGCAGGAGTCGCCTGGGTGTTTGACCATCATACCAGGAAATAGTGCTTGAGCCTATGCAAAGTCCGATTCTATTCAAGTAGTTCACCTCAAACCATTAAACAGTTTAATGATAGCATAGTCAGAAAGTATTGTATTTCAGGATCGCAAAAACCTTCTCCAATTTGATTTACAGTTCTTTGAGTGGACTTTATTGCAAGAAGATTAATCTTCAAAGAAATGGATTCCAATGAAAATGATTTCGTAGATTTCGTGGTGTTAACCAGGTTATCTGTTTCATTTCAGGTCTCCACATTTCTCCTCCTGTTCGAAGATTCGAATTCTCTATATCATTAGGATGTTCGGATTAAGACACACCAGACTAATCTCGCGATTTTTCTTTCTCCACTCCTGGAGGACAGTAAAGAGGATCAAGAGCCCTTGGTGAAGGCAGATACATTCTTAAAGACAAAGAAAAAGGTCCATTAGGAGCGGGGAGCCAATTACTTTCGAGATCAGCGCCTGGTGAATCATGCTGGATATAGATGTCGAGAGACCCGTCATCGTTGTATGACAATCTCGACCGATCACCAATGGAATATCTGTTTATCGGGTTGGGAACCATGAACTGATCATCACCGTACATTGTAATAGACCAGAATCCACCGGGTTCTATGGTAGGTATTTCACGGCTTTCAAAATGAATCTTGTAATCGTACTTTGAGCCGTCATATGCTTCATTGTCGGCATCGACGTAGCTTATGGAGTAATATGCTTCTTCGAGATCGTTCCCATACAGACCTACATATGCTGCTGCCGCCCTAATCTCGTATTTCCCCTGCATTTGCCGCCGATTGCCGAATATCCGTTTCGTTAAATCCCACCCGTTCTTTGAGACTCCTAGCTTCTCAGACGGCCGGAGTATAATACTCATCGCATCATCAATTCCCTTTTCAATAGCGGTGATCATCTCTGGTTGCAAGTCGTTCTCATTAAATGAAAGGTTTGGGCCTATGCCGATTAGACCGAAACGCTCAATAAGAGCCTTTTCAGATGGATGAATCTCAAGCTGGCCAAGAAGGAAGTTCAAATAGGAAATGAAGCCTACCGATTCAGCCTTCTCCTGGCTGAAAGCCGGGAAAGCTATCGATTCGACGGCCGAAACTGTTTGACTACCGTAAAATGCGCCAAGGGGTACAATCTTGAAGTTGTTTTGAATCTTCACAACAGCGTCGATATCTCCTGGCATTTCGGGGTTTACGGAAATCCTTAATATACAGAAGACGAAATTTCCTTCGCTACTGAACACTTCATCGACTTCGTTGGGAATCTCAATCAAAGAGGATGGGCCACTGATCATTACTGTCAATTTCCTGCATCCGGTGGTTCTGGTTCCTGCATATGCAAAGTTATGTGTGTACATATCGATGAACTGAACTGAGAAGTATCTTTCACAGATGCTTGGGATCTCGATTATTACCGGTTCATTCCTCAGATCAAGCCATGCCGCCGAGAATAATGTATCGTTGTTCGGTCTTACGATTTCTCTGAACTCCGGTCCAGGTAATCCTTGAAGATGTTCGAATTTGTTGAATGAATTTGGAATAACTGCCTGGAGAACCATAGTTCTGTAGTTCTCAAGCATAGGAAAAGCGAAAATATACGCTTGCCTTGCAACTTCCCTTGCTTCTTCGTAGTTGCTTGTTACAGGAGTCGATTCTGTACCAATAATGGCAGCAAAAACCAAAATCATAGATATTAATGTCAGTGACTTTTTCATGCCCATTTCTCAATCTCCTCTCGTAACCGCTCTTCGATGGCTATTCTGGGTTCCCGGTTTTGAACCTGCAATAGTAAGTAAGTTCAAAGGGCTTAAACCTCAGCAAAAGATACTTGTAAGATATGAACTATAATTTGTCTGACTGTCCATTGAAAGAAAGGGTTTGCTTTTATTCTCGATCAGAAAGACAATCCCCCAACAAACTCATCTCTTTGATTTCCAAACAGGCTTTCATATACGGTTACAGTACGCGGAGGCCTTCTGTGACAATACAGTGAAGTCTTTACTTACATCAGGACAGCACAAAAGTAATAGTAAACTTCTTGAGTCACTTTTATACGTTCAAGGAATCCAGAATCGATGCAATGATCAAGCGGCTTGACTATTAAGCATCGTAATAGTATATCCTTGTGATTATGGAAGTTGATTTCTTGAACGCAAAACAGGCTGCCGAGCTTTCAGGTCTTTCTGTAAGGGCGCTTCATCACTTCGACGAGATTGGGCTTTTGAGGTCCCAGTGTAATGTTAAGAATGGATACAGAGAGTATTCAGAAGCCGATCTCGACAAGCTTCAGCAGATTCTCTTTTTCAAACAATGCGGTTTCTCTCTGGATAGGATCAAGAAGCTTCTCAGCAACCCAAGGTTCGATAGAGCAAAGGTCTTCGAGCTTCAGAAGAAACACTTGATTCTTGAGAAAGAGAGAATCGAAGCTATGCTCATCTCACTGGAAAGGACGCTCAAAACTATGGAAGGAGAAGATTCGATGAGTCAAATAGAAAAGTTCAAAGGATTCGATTTCTCTTACAACCCATATGAAGAAGAAGCGAGACAACTTTGGGGTGATGAGACAGTCGAAAAAAGTAACGATTCTATCGCTTCGAAGAGCGAACGGGAGAGGAAGGACATGAGAAGATATTAGATGAGCTTTTTTGAGGACTAGCAGAGATTGGGATGAAGATCCCGATTCAGACCTTGCAAAAGAAGAAATGGAGAGAATGTGTAGGGTCTTTAACGAAAGCTTTGGACATTACTATAGCCTTGAATCTTTTGCTGCTCTAGGCAACATGTATGTAATGGATGATCGGTTCAAAGCAAACATAGATAAGTACGGTAAAAGGTTATCGGAGTTTCTTTCAAGAGCAATGCAGTAGTACGCAGACAGGCAATCCAAAGAATGGACCGAAACTGCCCGGTGATGGAATTGTTTGTTTATGATCCTGGGAACTATTGACCTGAATCCGACAAGTTTCAAGTAAGAGCAAAGCTGGCTGTTAAGATAGGTCCGAAGACTTCCGATATTCGTTTCGATTTGCCTTTTGGTCTATGCATGGTGGCAAACAATAGAAACGTTATATTTGCCTCTTATCGTCAGGTGTTACGATGAGTTTGTTCAGGCTAGTTCATCCTAGCGTCGCAACTGAATAGCTATAATTGTGTGACTTGTCCCAGATGCGCAGCGTTCTGCAGAAGCCGGTGAAGAATGATCCAAATCAGGAAATCTAGCGCATGAATAACCGAATTCTATTCAGGCAGTGAATTTGCCTCATGAACAGGGGAATTCTTTGAAGAAAAAGAGTATCGCTTTTCAGGGCGAACACGGAGCTTATTCAGAACAGGCTATAAGAAAGTTGTCCGAGGAGTTACCTATCACTATTCCATTCAGATCGTTTTGGGAGATGCTGAAACTTGTAAGCGAAGAGAAGGTAGACTACGCGATGCTGCCGGTGGAAAACTCGCTGGCTGGCACCGTGATTCCGGCATATGATGCCCTCATAGAAAGCGAGCTCTTCGTCCATGCAGAAGTCATGCTTAGAATTGAACATTGCCTGATGGCGCCAGAAGGACTGAAAATTGAGGACGTGAGATTCGTGATTTCTCATCACCAGGCGCTTGCGCAGTGTTCTGAACACATAGAAGAAGAGGGCATGGAGGCAAAGGAGTATTATGATACTGCCGGTGCAGCCAGGGACCTAGCAACTTCAGAGATGCCCTTCACGGCCGCAATAGCCAGTGAGTTAGCAGCCAAGACCTATGGACTGAATATCTTGAGGAGAAATTTCGAAGATCTCGAAACAAATACAACTAGGTTCTTCTTAATGGGAAGAGAGGCCATGGAATGTTCTGGGGAATGCAAGACCTCAATAATATTCACCACAGAACATTCGCTTGGCGCTTTGTTCAATGTCCTTGGTGAGTTGCCGAACCGCGGTCTCAATTTGACAAAGATAGAAT
>Ga0334900_1003654_pt1 | contig 11698 bp, 12 predicted proteins | sample GraSluR3_MG_2_FD_207231 | JGI IMG/M metagenome (GOLD analysis project Ga0334900, IMG submission 207231) | Sludge microbial communities from methane-producing bioreactor in Wageningen University, Netherlands - Granular Sludge_31_08-R3 | ecosystem: Engineered > Bioreactor > Anaerobic >...
GAAGGTTCTTTCGTGCTATCATCAAGTAGTTTCAGGAGGTGTCTATGGTTCGAACAATATCTGATCAAGAGCCTTCTTCTCCAGTAGTGAGTATACTTTTTGTAGAGGATTTAGTAAGTGATGCCGAACTGGCAAAGCTGGAAATAACTAGAGGGCTGGCGGATTGGGATTTAAGTCTGCGTTTTCTTACCACGGACAATTGGGAAGGATTTCTAGACGCTATTAGCACTTTTAAGCCCACTCTGATAGTCTCAGACTTCATGATGCCCGGCTTCAGTGGTATGGAAGTGATAGAACTAACGCTCGAACACGCTCCGAATATTCCGGTAATTATCTTGACAGGTTCTATTAATGAGGAGACTGCAGTCGAATGCATGAAGGCCGGTGCAACAGATTACGTCATTAAGGAGCACATCTCAAGGCTTCCCTTTGCTGTTAAAGACGCCATTAGAAGAAAAAAGGAAGAGGAGCTTAGAACTTCTGCCGAAAGGGCTCTCGAAGAAAGTGAAAGAAAGTTCAGACTAATCGCCGAAAAGGCCAGCGACCTGATATACAGAATAGAGCTTTATCCCGAACAGAAGTTTTCGTACGTCAGCCCATCATCTACAAAGCTTACGGGTTACACTCCAGAGGATCACTATGCCAATCCAAATCTTGGCTTCGAGTTGGTTCATCCAGATGATCGTGAAAAGTTGAGAGATTTGCTGGAGCATGTAGATGGTTCTCCACTAGTACTTAGGTGGATCAAAAAAAATCGCGAAGTAGTCTGGGCAGAACAGCTTAATGTTCCAATCTACGACATTGACGGAAGGCTGATTGCTATAGAGGGGATTGCAAGAGATGTAACTGAGCGCCAGAAGGCAAACGAAGCTCTGAAGCGAGCCTTCAATTCTGTAGTCAGTGTTCTCTCTGATATGCTGAACCTTAAGGATCCATACACTCAGTTTCATGAGAAGAATGTTGCGAAGTTGGCCTTAGAAATAGCAGAAAGAATGGGTCTTGACGAGTTTACTATTGAGTCTATAAGAGTTGCTTCGATGGTTCACGATATTGGGAAGATAAATATTCCAACAGAGATTCTATCCAAACCAGGAAAACTGAGCGATATCGAGTTCGAGATGATCAAGAAGCATCCCGAAACCGCATATGAAATCCTTCGGAAGGTCGACCTACCCTGGCCCGTTGCAGATATTGTCTACCAACATCATGAGCGGCTGGACGGTTCAGGCTATCCGAGACATTTGAAGAGTGACGAGATTTTGCTAGAAGCCAAAATCATTATCGTTGCAGATGTGATTGAGGCGATGAGTTCTCACAGGCCTTACAGGGCTGCGCTTGGCTTTGAAGCTGCGATGGAAGAGATCAAAAAGAACGCAGGAGTTCTCTATGACGCTGAGATCGTCCAGATCTGTACTTCCATCCTTGAAGAAGGCTTTAGATTCTGATTCGTGCTTCGATCCTAGACTAAGTCTCCGATTTGGCAGCCAGCTCGTCGTACACTGAAGCGGAATCCCGCTTGAGTCACTTAGCTGAACTGCACTGCCAGCCTCCTGTACAAATAAGAGCGAAAAAATAAGAACCGCCCATGATGGGCGGTTAAGAATAGGAAGTGTTTACGCGAAAATAATAGGCATTGAATTATAATAACACAAGCTTCTGAATAAACTCATTAATCGACCGGAACATAAGATTAACTCTTCGATAAGAAATGATGATTGTCCTTGATACTGCCGTGTTCGCTCCAGTGACTGATTCTACTCACACCTCTTTTGCGATTGAGTAATCCCTTTTGGTGCACTGATATACAAATAAAGAAGTCTAAATCTAACTCAAAGGGAGGTGTTCTTAATCTCCTTCAATTCGATTTTGAATAGATTCTATTTTGATGCATTACGATTAGTAGACTTTTCCTTATTAATTATGATAAGGTCCCTATTTGTTCTAAGATCCGCTGTGCGCTTAAGAACAAGAACCCGCTGATGGCTTTGAAGAACCGTCCTTCGTGAAGAACGGTTCTTCGTTCCGACGCTACGCGTCCAGGTTCTTCGTTCTTGGTCAAGCACATCTCGTCTGAACCTGATTCAGAATCTCGATCTAAGATCAGTTACAAGTGGAGAACCGTCCTTCGCTGAGACCCAAGCCCAGATCCTGAACAGGAGCACTTCAGGATGACGTGAAGGACTGTCATCCCGATATGAAACTGATCGGGATCTCGCCCTGAAGATCCGCTGTGCGCTTAAGAACAAGAACCCGCTGATCGCTGTGAAATACGGTTCGCCGTTGACCGTTCAAGATCATGAACCCGTTCACCGCTAAGACCATTCGATCGAGAAAAAGCGTTGTCGAGACATCGCTACGCTCACGAGCCGAGTGAAAAGTCAGTCACTGCTGAAATTAGACGCAAGGCGCCGAAAGAACATCGGCGGACGCAAGGCTGGCTTCGCCAGGAGGCGATTTTGAAGACTGTCTGTTCGCACAGACCAGTTTCGGCTTTGCGAGACCAATAAGAAGCATCGAGAAAGAGCATTATCGAGAGTTCGCTCACTCACAAGAAGAGCGAGATTCTGAGCAGGATCATCTCAGAATGACGCGATGCAAGAGAAGGCTATCACCCCATGTCACTCGTACAAACTCCTTACTTCATCACCCGTAAGCCTGCCCTGAAAACGTTTTGTTCAGGGTCATCCCGTGATGCACCTGCACGGGATCTGGTCTCGAAGTACCGAGGTTGCAGGTAGGTGTGTGCCAAGAAGGCGAAGAAGGAAACTTCTAGCCATGCTTAATCGAAGATGAGGGAGGGCCCCTCGAAGCCGCCATGCAGGTGGAGGCTTCAAACCACCGTAAGCTGCTGTGGTAAAGAGCCATGGTAGTGAACGTTACGGGAAAAGGCGGGACGGCGATCCCGTCAGGTGAGTACCAGAAGAGACGAATACAAGTGAACCACCGTGAACGTGTCGTAACAACTACTAGTGTCATCTAAACCGGGGGGTGCAACTATCCCGGGATAAGTCTGGAGGAAACCTGCTTACTGTCCAGATGGTGACCGGCATACAGGTGGCGTGACCCTGGTACAGGCTTCGATTAGGAACTTGGGAACCTGGATCTGGATGTTAAGGGAAAAGCCGCAAGTGGAAGACCCACGAGGGTGAAAGTACCGATGCCAGATTCAGGGGCGGAACAGTCCGTAGTAGTGATGAAGCTCCTGTAATGGGAGTGGAGCGAAGGGACTGTGTTATCCAGTTTTGTAGGTTAGTCAACCAACTCTGTGCAGACAACCGAAAGGGAGGAACTGTGAACAGAGACAAGGAAGGAGCAAACAGACAAGATGAGGTCGTATGAAATCTTCTTTGCACACTGGACAATGGGGATATTCTATACGGCTGGATAATGGGAGCCGGATGAATCGAGAGGTTCAAGTCCGGTTCTGAGAGAGCCTGGGGGTGAAATCCCCCCGGGCTACTCACCGGTTGCAGGTTCGAAAAACCTTGAGAGCAGTATTTTGAAACAAGTTCAGCATGACGGGATGCGATGTTCTCCAAATAACCTAAGGCAATCATTTCAGAGTCGGATCCTGAATTTTGTTTTCGATCTTCTTCTTCTTGGCTTAACCAAGAACGAAGAACAGGTCCTCGCTCTGGAACGAAGAACCGATTATCCTCGGATAACGGTGAACCGATAACAGACAACCATTTTCTTATTCAACTTTCATCTTGCAACTTGGAACTGATGACCAGGAACCTGGACGCGAAGCGTGGGAACGAGGAACTGCTCTTGTTCCTAAAAATGGAGTCCCTATTTGTACTACAGCCTTCCAGATTTTATCGCCCTGATGAAGATTTGAAGAGGTCTCTTCGAATAGTAGACTTTGGCGAATTTTCCATCCTTCAGCCATTCCTTTTTGAGAGAGTCGAAAGCCTGCATCACTTTTCACCTTCAAGAAGCGTCTTTATCGGGTCTTCCGAGTCATCCAGAATGTCGTCTTCGAATGTCAGCAGGTCGTCTTTAAGCTGAAGCATCTCCTCGTCCTTCGAAGCAGAGAGGAGTTCAATAATCGCATCGAACGAATTCTTCCTTTCGCTTGCGTCGATCTCCTCGAGCATCTTCCATACTCTGTCGAACATGATCATTGTAATCACCCCCGGTGCCTTTTGTCTCAATGCTGAAGGTTAATCAAGATTGGAGTCTGACCATATTTTATATTAGCTCGACTACGTATCGATAACATGTATCTCAAATGTGGCCGTCTGTTCATTGCACGCGATAACACGCTTGTTATTGAATTCTTTTTTCCTCGAAACGACGCTCTCGATAATGTTCTTTCCCGACTGTTAATATCGAAGAAACGTGATGCTGAAAGAAGTTCAGACGGAACTTGAGTTTTTTGCTCTATAGCTTGCAACTTTCATCTTGGCACCTGCAAGTGATCTATTTCGAGGACGGTGGACCGTTGACGGACAACGTTGTTTTCACGTGAACCATGTTGGTTTATTCTCTTAGAATGTGGGTGCCCCCGTAGGCGGAGCATTAGAAAGGCTGTGCTTAATCTCTCTTTTCTGTCCTTAGAAGAACTCTCACAGACTTCTGTCTTCGATTTCACCTTCATGTGAAAATGGAGTCTGACCCTATTTAGAGCTATTCATTGTTTCAATGCTCTGCTTGCCTGCACCATCCACCACTTGTTCGTATATAGATACAAGACCTTCAATAAGCTCTGATTCCCCCATTCCAGTCTTTTCGACGAGTTTTTCAAGTGCTTCTTTCGCCTTAGAGTTAAGCTCTACAACAGAGTCCGCTTTCGGTGTGATGCGCAGTTTTCCTCCAAGAGCATTGACGAGTGTTTGCATAGTTTTGAATGAGAGATTCTGTTTGCCAGCTTCGATGCGTGAAAGAGTAGGTACAGCTATACCTGTAAGATTACTTAGATCCTTTTGTGTCAGACCTTTTTCGATGCGCAAATCAGTAAGCGCGTTTACAAAATCAAATAACGGACCGAATTCTTCCTGGGCTTTCTGGTACCCCTCGGTCTTCTCAAGTCTCTTGAGAAGTTGCTCAAATGTTGCCATATTACTCACACCCTCCTAATGACATCAAAACCTAGAAATGTATCGCCTGTATCTTTGTTTTGCCGTATCTATATCTCTATTCTGCTCTGCCTTACTTCCTTTGAAACCTGCACAAACAAATACGATGGTCTTAGTCTGCCTATGAGCGCCAAAATAGATGCGTATTTGCTTCTTAAGGAGCGTCGATTTGTCCCTGTACTAAAAGATGTCGGATGATGCTATTCCTTTTAAATGCTGGTCGTAACACTCCTGGGTGACTCCTTTTCCCTCTGCCAGTCTCTTTATGAACAAGTTCAGTATTCTTGCGGCCGTCGCACTATCCTTTTCATAGAGGGTATCAATGAAATCACCGACATAATCGTTGCCGCCTTCTTCATCGAAAAAATAGACTGAGTAATTCTTCCATCTAACAAGTCCCATAACTCCTCCACCAGACATATTAATGTTAGCATATATGTTAATATCAGTCAAATCTTCGCTATTGTCTGGATAATGCCTTCAGCAAAAGCAGAGCAATTCTTTCCTGACTATAAGAACCAACATTAGCATGCGGCAAAGAGGATTTTGCTCATTAGTTTTCAAATCAACTCTATTCGAAGTAGGGCCTTGAAGTCTGTAAATGCCTTCAGAATCGTGCGCAGTGTCTTTCAGTTTGTTCCACCAGCTTCTTCCCGCCGGTGTAGATCCCCAAGATGTAATTATGCCCTTAAGTCATCAGAAGGCTTTCACGACTTAAAGCCGTTCTTTCCTAGAAAGTCTTCCACTGCTGTAGTCGAGAAAATCAAGAACTCTTTGATATCTTCCAGACTTCTTATGTTTTTTTGCGTTCACTTCCTTAGCTTATCGAGGGCGAAGTCATGAGCTTGATAATCAAATCATTTAGAGATAATGCAATGAAAAACCCGCGTCTGCCAGAAAAGCCATGGAGTGATCTCTCTGCATGGGGGTGTCTTCGTGGGCGTAGCAGGAAAAAGGCTCCGTTCTTTTCTTTTTGTGTATAAGAAGTCCCTCACAGTTTTTTGCCTTCGATTTCTCGTTCAATGTGAAAATGGAGTCTGACCCCTTTTAATATGAACCGCTTTCCGCTGATGAAAAACCACGTTGACCGTCATCGGTTCTCCGTTCTCCGAGGAAAACTCGTTCTTCGTTCCAGAGCGAGGACCTGTTCTTCGTTCTTGGTTAAGCCAAGAAGAAGAAGATCGAAAACAAAATTCAGGATCTGACTCTGAAATGATTGCCTTAGGTTATTTGGAGAACATCGCATCCCGTCATGCTGAACTTGTTTCAAAATACTGCTCTCAAGGTTTTTCGAACCTGCAACACCTACCTGCAACCTCGGTACTTCAAGACCAGATCCTGAACAGGAGCCCCCAAACAGGAGCCCCAAACAGGAGCCCTGAACAGGTGCATATCAGGGCAGGCTCATTGGGGCAGGCTTTCATGGCAGGCTCTACAGGATGACAAAGTGAGTGGCTCTAATCATATTGCTTCAATTTGCTTCTTGAGGATTGTGTCAAGCTCTTGCTCTATGCTCCTGACCTACCACCCGCGAGATCCACGATTAAGGCGATCTTTACTGGTGATTGTATTTCTCCAGGAATTTAATTGCATCTTCTTCGTCCAGTGGTTTGCTGATCAAATGTCCCTGTATTCTATCGCAACCCCATTTCTCCAGATACTCTTTCTGCCTTTCGTGTTCTACCCCTTCAGCTATAGTACAATGACCTAGTTTATGTGCCATCGAAATGATGTCACTGGTGATGGCATCATCGCTCTCGAGATACTGCAGCCTATCTATGAAGGATTTGTCTATCTTGAGACAGTTCACGTTTAGATCTCTTTCCCGTGCAAAAGAGGAGTATCCGATCCCGAAGTCGTCTATGGCTGTATGAATTCCTTTATCACTCAGTTTGCCAAGAATACGGTTTATTTTCTCGTGATTCGAGGCAAATACCGACTCGGTGATCTCGAGTCCAACATTTTTAGGAAGGACCTGAGTTTGCTCTATCATCTCAAGAAGGCTATCTGTGAAACCGTCCCTCAATAACTGGATGGCTGAGACATTGATTGAAACCCCGATCGATCCATAACCACTTCTCTTCAGCTTATTCAAGAAACCGAGTGCCTGGAGAATAATCTTCCTGCCGATCGGAACGACAAGATTTGTTTTCTCGGCTATCGGGATGAATTCCAGAGGCGGCACCGGGCCAAGTCCTTCAATACTCAATCTCGCCAGAGCTTCAAAACTGCTTATCTTATTAGACTTCAGATCAAGAATCGGCTGGAATTGCACGAAGAGCCCAAAATCCTTCTCGTCTGTCGAGATTTTCGCCAGTTCTAAGGTTATCTGCTGTTCTCGAACCATTTGTTTCTCGATTTCTTCGTTATAGAAACAGATTCCAATGTTTCTATCATATATGTTGAAAGCCTTCTCAGATGTGACTAGAAGCCTTCTCAGTAGGAGATCGACATCCTTCTCATCGCCTTCACCGATTTCAATTACTCCAATACCACCCTTAATCCTTTCCATCAGAAGGACAGGCTCCAGTTGCTTTGCAACTTCTATTGAAAATTCCGTCAGTTCGTTCTTGTCTTTATAGCCCTTCAAGTAGAATGCGAATTGATTTTCGTATGTGTTGAAAAGCAGGCGCCTATCTGTGCAGAACTGACTCAGCATATCTGCAATCTTCTTTATAAGGTCCTGAGTGTATTGAAATCCATAAGTAGATGTCAGTGACAGCACTGTACTTAAATCCACGCTCACTAAGGCTCTTTTCTCCCGCAGTCTGCTCTCATCATCTCTTTCCAGAAGAGTTTTCAGGTAGTTGCGGTTATATAGGCCAGTCCAGCTATCGTGTTCAGAGCTATATCTGAGTGTATTCTCGAACTCCTTACGGCTGGATATATCCTTAAGAAGGGCAATATGGCCGCTTTCACTCTCGCCCGGCAGATGGAAGGACGCCACTGTCATTTCAACCCATACAGAAGAACCATTTGGCCTGACAAACCTCTTCTCCATTGTATAGCTCTGGATTTCGCCTGATTTCAGCTTTCTATAATTCTCTAGATCCTTCTCCAGATCGTCTGGATGAGTAATACTTGCCCAGCCAAGCTCAATCAACTCCTCTTTCGTTCTACCGGTGATTTGCTCGAATGCTGAGTTGATCTGTGTTTCTGGATCCACATTCTTATCATGGGGACCACTAGCGTAGGAAATCGAAATTCCAATCGGTGCCCGGCTAAAGATTGTGTTGAACACTGACTTTAGCTCGTCATGCTTCTGTTCTGCCAGCTGACGACTTCTGAGCAATTCAAGATGGATATTGACTCGAACCTTCAAAGCATTTACACTAATAGGCTTCCTTATGTAGTCCACAGCACCAAGTTCCAGACCTTTGCTTTCGTCTTCCAGTTCTTCATGGTTTGTCAGTATTATTGTTCGTACTCTCTTATAGCGATCATTCGCCTTCAGCGCCGCTAGAACCTCGAATCCATTCATTCTGGGCATATTAAGGTCGAGTATGATCAGCTGAATCTCTTCGTGCTCATTTATTCTCTGCATTGCTTCCACGCCATCACTAGCTGTCAGGAGATCGTACTCGCTCAACATCTTCTCAATCATAAGGCGATCGGCCGCCGAGTCATCGACAACCAGGATTTTCACAGACATAAATCATCTCCCTTAAGCAATACACTAACCTCAAACCACAAAAAATGGGAGGCTTGAAGAACTACCTCCCTTACTACGCTCTTATTGAATGAGATCCATACATTGGAATGCATCGAAGAGCACATTGTAAATGGCTGGTCCAAGTTTCCGCTCGCAATCAATAACATGCGGGTCTCTTCGTGGGTCGTTTCTCCTAATTCCCGAAGACCAGCAAAAAGAGGGACGAGTTCTACATTGATAAAGGGCACCGTCTGTACTTCAAACAGGCTGATGGTCTCGAAGAAACAACCCTTCTTGAATCGATTACCTACTTCGTTTTGTCCGTTATCTTCCATATCTTTCTCCTGGCAGTCATATAACAGAATCGCTAGTATCTGAATAATAGCATATGTCCTTTGTTTCACAATGCAAAGAGAATTGGAGTCTGACCCTGTTCATTCGGATAACAATCATAAGTGCATCTCTTTGATTGTCATCCATGATCTCATCGGGGCAGACATCTTTTGCCACCTTCCACGTGACCTCAAGCACATCATAATGCGCTCTTATTCCTGACTTGTAGAAAGCATTACAAAGAATAGGAGTCTGACCCTATTTTGACACTCGATGAGAATACACCGACCTCCAACTATCTCATAGGCCTCTTTGATGGTTGCTATTACCCGGGCGACAAGTTCATTCCCATCTATCTCCGAGCGATAAGTATCGTTCTTTCCAAGCTGGCCAATGAGGTAAACAACGAAGGTAGAACTCCGCTTGTTCCCCAGGCCGTCAAGGTGTTTTCTAAGGTTCTTGCTGATTTTATCTCTAAGGTTGAGTGCTTTCGTCGATACCGCGAAATAAGCGATGATATTTATCTTCCCATCAATCAAGGCTTCTTCATCCAGTATCAAATAGGTCCAGGCTCTCGAAGCCTTCTCGAATGTAATCGCTTTTTCTCTCAAAAACGTTTCGACGTCGCTGTTTTTCGAGCAAAAAAAAGAGGGATAAAACCTCCCTCACTTCACTCTCTTCGTACTTTTCTAGCTTGGCCTTTATCGGCGTAATGTTTCTGGTAATAGAGATACGCTCCTCTCGATGGAGGCTCTAACGTCTATATACTCTTCTTTAGGCCGCTTCTTTGCAGCTTTCATTGCTTTAATAATATTCTCCGCAGCTTTCTGGTCGATATAAATCTCTTTCTCGAATGTTCTTGTTGCCATAATTCTCTCTTCTTTCTAGTGCCTTTATAATTTATTCTATCATTTCGACAGGGCATTTCTGCAAATGTTCACCAAAATCCTGGTCATTCAAACCAATCAACTCACTTATAGAGCAAATGGCAACTTCTAAACATATTGCCGATTGTTCTATTTATAACAGATATTCTTTCCTCTCCAATCTTAAGAGCTGACGTATATCCAGTCAACCGCCGTTGCGGAATTTTCTGTTATCATATGTCCTCTCCCTGGGTCACTATGAGCTTGTCTATCTCTTCTAACCTCCCGCGTCGCCTAGCATATCTTCTGAGCGTGCTCAGGCTCACGTCGTAATCTGTCAAAGCTCTGCGAAATGTGTTGCATAACTCCTCTCCTTGAAACGATACGAAGAGATCCTTCTCGCAGACAAGATCGACAAGTATCTTCTCCAGCTTCGGAATGGAGACTCCACCAGAGGACGTCACAGGGGCTTCGGTTACAAGCGGCCTTACAACGAAACACTTCTTGCATCCGAGGATGTAGTTGTCCATCTCTTTCGGAGTCGGATCAATGAACACCCTGGAGTACGCAGCTTTGATGAATTCAAACACTGCCTTCTCTGCATCTCGCTCAGTTTCTATGATCACCATTGAAGTAAGTGCCTGGTGAACCGTAAACTCGTTCAGCCATCTGCTATCCCAGACACACAGATTATCCAGGTACGGGAATCTCTTACTAAGCTTCTTAAACAAACCAGCGAGTTCCTTCGATATGTCAGGCTCAAACTCACGCTTGCTTCCGGCAGCGTAGAGGCCTCTTCTGACGTTTCTCACGAGTCCCTCTCTCTTCAGCCGGTGCAATTTAGCAGAAAGAGTCCCCGTCTTCGCATCGGGGAAACGAAGACTCAGCCTCTTAACCAGCTCATCGGTTGTCAGAAAACGATCGTTCTCGAACAAGTCTCTTACATCGCTTTGATCAATATAGTTCATAGAAATCACCTGAAATTAACGGCAATATATAGTTACAATTGCCACTTTTATATTATAGCATAGCGCCTTTCTTTCATGTGCTTGCAGAAGCTATGCTTGGAGTCACAGACCCAAGAGGACCTGATAGGTGGGAAGACTGGAAGTATTACGTCAGCAATTAAGGCAGGCAGATTCCTTTCTTTCAATGCCTTCACAAAACGAAGGATTTCCTCTATGAGAGCATCGGGTGCGGTTTCAGTTTCCTTTCTCAGGAGCTGTCGTTTATCCATTAGATCGCCCCCTTTCAATGTGATTAAAATCGCTCTGTCAACCAGGATCTCTCGCTTAGTCAGGTGATTTGCACAAGAGCATTGTGTTTAATGAAAGATCTTGGTAGTTCTGTAAAATCTCCCCGGTTCGTTATCAAAAGGGAGAGACGATTTGTCTTGTCATTTCACAAGATAATCTCAGCCAAGAAGAGCAAATCAACCAATTTCGCACTAAGAAGAATGTTGCGCAGATGCGAATGATCTAGTCAGACCCGATTTATTTGAGGATCAAGTCAGCTTACGAAGTGAGTGTTCTGATCAGTGAATCTCGTTTGCTTCTCGATGAACTCGGTCAAGCCTCTTTTCTCTGCTCCTAACCAACCACTAAAAAGGGCTATGAAAATCGAGTCTGTCCCATTTTTGGGGAGAGACCTTCAAACAGCGATTACATTGTACGCACATACCACGATAGAGTAATCTCTGAAACGAAAGAGAAGATGTATGAAACCCTTGAGAAAGAAGACGAAGCCTCAAGGATAACCTTAGACAT
>Ga0334900_1003655_pt1 | contig 11693 bp, 13 predicted proteins | sample GraSluR3_MG_2_FD_207231 | JGI IMG/M metagenome (GOLD analysis project Ga0334900, IMG submission 207231) | Sludge microbial communities from methane-producing bioreactor in Wageningen University, Netherlands - Granular Sludge_31_08-R3 | ecosystem: Engineered > Bioreactor > Anaerobic >...
CAACAATAATTATAGTTCCCAAAATTATAAATCTTGCCAAAACTAACATAATACCAATTAAGGGTGCTAACATAATTGTCCTGTAATACAACACTTTCCGTAAACATTTCAAATTTTCCTTATTAATTTTAAAATACGAATTTATCACTACAAGCAATAACCGATACATTAAATAAAGCGACAAAAAATACAGCAAAAAATAAACAACCAATATAAACATAAAATCCTCCATTTTATATAAATTAGATTTTTAGCATAGCACTGCAAACAATATTTACTCACAAAGTAATGCCAATCTAATTTTCTTTACGACTGTTTTTTAAAGATCTACATTGATAAACTATTCAAGGCGCTGTGCCTTAATATTTGATCAATACAACATTATACCATATTATAAGATAAATATCGAGTATTTATACTCTCAAAATATTATTTTTGTGCTAAAATCAACTAATGTCGTATTTCAAAACATTACCTCAAAATCCAAATTTTTATGAAATGGAAAACCAAACTCTCGATTGGTGGCGTCAACACGACATTGTCAAAAAATATCTAAACAAAAATAAAGATTCCGATAAACAATTTTCCTTCATTGACGGACCTATTACTGCCAACGGCCCCATGGGAGTTCATCATGCTCGAGGTCGCACCATCAAAGATGTCATCCAAAGATACAAAAATATGCAGGGCTATCAACAAAGATTTCAAAATGGATTTGATTGCCAAGGTCTTTGGGTAGAAGTTGAAGTCGAAAAAGAAAATGGCTTTAATTCCAAAAAAGATATTCTTGATTTTGGTCTCAATAAATTCACTGACTCCTGTGTTTCCCGTGTCAAAAACTTTGCCAAAATACAAACCGACCAATCAATCCGTTTGGGTATGTTTATGGATTGGGAAAATTCTTATTACACCATGTCAGAAAGCAATAATCTTTACATCTGGCATTTTTTGAAAACAATTCATCAAAAAGGTTGGTTGTACAAAAAAAAATCAGCGACTACTTGGTGTCCTCGTTGCGAAACTGGTCTTTCTCAACACGAACAAGCCGATGGATACAGAGAAATTACTGACGAAAGTGTCTATATCAAATTCAAATTAAAAGATAGTTCCAATAAATATTTTTTAGCCTGGACTACCACACCCTGGACTTTGTCTTCCAATGTTCTTTTAGCCATCAATACTAATTTTCAATATGTTGAAGCTCAAGTAGGTGATGAAACTCTTTATTTAGCCAAAGAATCAGCCACCAGATTAGGACTAGACAATACCAAAGATATTGATGCCAAAACATTGTTAAACCTAGAATACGAATCTCTCTATGATATTCCCGCCCAAAAAAATATCAAACACTACATTGTAGAATGGGAAATGGTTAACCCCCAAGAGGGAACTGGTATCGTCCATATTGCTCCTGGTTGTGGTCAAGAAGATTTCCAATTAGGCACCCAATTAAAATCTGATATTATTGCCCCTCTTGACGAAACTGGACATTTTATGGATGGTTATGGCCAATTAACTGGCAAATATGCCCTAAAAGTCAATCAAGAAGTGATTGACTATCTTAAAGATAATAAGGCTCTTTTTAAAACCGAACCCATCACTCACCGTTATCCACATTGTTGGCGTTGCAAAACTAAATGTCTTTTTAGATTAGAAGATAATTGGTTTATCGATTGTCAAAAAATCAGACAAGAACTCATCACTAATTCTCAAAAAGTTAATTGGATGCCCAAATATGTTGCCAAAAGAATGTTAAATTGGCTTAACAATATGGAAGATTGGATGATCTCTCGCAAAAGATTTTACGGTTTAGCTCTTCCGTTTTATGAATGTTCGTGTGGTCATCTAACTGTTGTCGGCTCCAAGGAAGAATTAAAAAAATTAGCCGTTAACCCTCAAAAAGTTGATCAATTAAAAAGCCTACATCGACCTTATATCGATGAAATTGAAATTAAATGTCCACATTGTCAAAAAATTGTCAAAAGAATTAGCGATGTAGGGGACTGCTGGTTAGATGCCGGTGTCGTCCCATTTTCCACTCTAAAATATCTCGAAGATAAAAAATATTGGCAAAAATGGTTTCCAGCCGAATTAGTTTGTGAAATGACCGAACAAGTCCGACTTTGGTATTATTCTATGCTATTTTTTAGTGTTGCCCTAGAAAACACCACTCCCTACCTAAATGTCCTAAATTACGCAGAAGTCAGAGATGAAAAAGGTGAAAAAATGAGTAAAACCAAAAAAAATGGTATTCCGTTTGAACAAGCCGTCGAAAATATGACTGTTGATGCTATGCGCTGGTTATATTGTCTTCAAAAATCACACAACACTGTTAATTTTGGTTTTAATATTTCCGACCAAGTTAAAAGAGATTTTATTTTAATCCTTTGGAACTCTTACAAATTTTTTGTTGAACATGCCAATCTTGATAATTGGAAACCATCAGACAAATTTGATCCCCAATCCGCATCTGAAATCATTGATAAATGGATTATTTCTCGTCTCCACAGCACTATTTCCAAAAGCACTAAATATCTTAATAAATACAATCTTTCTTCAGCTACTAATAATATCCAAAAATTCATTACTGATCTCTCCACTTGGTACATCAGAAGAAACCGTGACAGACACGATCACTATGGTCTGCTATATTACTGTTTTGAAAATATTACCAGATTAATTGCTCCCTTTGTCCCCTTCATCTCTGAATCAATTTACCGTAACTTAAGCCAAGAACAATCAGTCCATCTACAACAATGGCCTGATTTTCAATCAAAACTCATAGACCAAAAACTCGAAAAGGAAATGGAAGAAGTCAGAGAAATTTGTCGCCTCACTCACGCCCAAAGACAAAAAGCTGGTATCAAAGTTCGCCAACCATTATCGTTGGCTACTATCAACAGCACTACTGATTTTTCTCCCGAATTAATCAATATTATTCAAGAAGAAACTAATTTCAAAAAAGTTAAAATCAATAATCAACCAGGAGATCTTTCTGTTGAGATTGACACTACTCTCAATGAAGAATTAATTGCTGAAGGAGAATATCGTGATTTTGTCCGCTCCATCCAAATTCTTCGAAAAGAAAATCATCTCGATATCCAAGATAACATCAAAATCTATGCTCCTAATTGGCCCAAAAAATTCGAAAAAGAAATCTTGCAAAAAACTCTCGGGGTTTCTTTAACCAAAGCAGACAATCTTAAAATTGAAAAGGTAAATGTCTAAAAAAAAATATCATATTAGTATTATTTTGGCACTGATCATTCTTTTTTCTTTAAATACTCTTATGGTCAGCTCTGTTGCCCCACTTTATTTAGGCAAACAAATTTTTGCTTGGATTATGGGACTAGGATTATTTTTTGTTGGTCGTTTTTTGGATGTCAAACAAATCAGTAAATACAAAAGAGCTATCTTTATCTTTTGCTGTGTTCTTCTTTTAATCCCCATTCTTACCAACAGTATTACTCGAGGTTCTCGCCGTTGGATTAATGTCGGACCAATTACCGTTCAACCATCAGAAATAGTCAAACCACTGCTTATGTTGAATATTGCCAGCACTCAATTTCCCTTAATTCACTTAATCCCTGTTTTTATTATCCTCTTTCAACCAGATTTAGGCAGCGCTATTTCAACCTTAATTCTTTTAGCCCCAATTGTTTTATACAATAAAAAATTCTTCAAATTAATCCTCTTAATTTCTCTTATTGGCGCCCTTTGTTCACCTTTAATTTGGAAATTTGGCTTTCATGATTATCAAAAAAATCGTGTTACTTACTTTTTAAACCCCAATTCCGACCCTTTAGGCAAAGGCTACAATGTAATTCAATCCAAAATTGCCATTGGTTCTGGTGGTTTTTTGGGTAAGGGTTATAAGCAGGGGACTCAAGGACAATTGCTATTTTTACCAGAAAAACACACCGATTTTATGTTTGCTAGCACCGCCGAAGAGCTAGGTTTCGTCGGTATTTCTCTTGTCCTCCTGGCTTATTATTTTCTCCTCAGTGGCCTTATTGAAAAAGCCTATAGCACCTCCAATCGACTTATTTTTATTTTTACTCTAGGAATCGCTATTCAAATATGGTTTCAAGCCTTTATTAATATTGGTATGAATCTTGGTATTTTACCTGTAACTGGTATTCCGCTTCCTTTCTTATCAGTCGGAGGATCATCTCTCATGGCCTATCTTTTCTCTTTAGGTATAATCTTTTCTGACTACTGGGAATTTTAAAAAATACTGGTATAATCAAACAGTATGAAATATGCAGTTATTGCCATTTCCGGCACACAATATTTGGTTTCTGAAAAGCAAACCTACACCGTCGATAACTTAAATTTAGACGAAAAAACTAAAAGTTCGACCGATCAAGTACTTTTGATTGTCGATGATGATAAAGTTGAAATCGGTGCACCTTTAGTTAAAAATGCTAAAGTCGAATTTGAAGTTGTCAAAAATTATCAAGACAAAAAAATCAAAGTATCCACCTACAAAGCCAAATCAAGATATCGCAAAACTAAAGGTTTTAGAGCTCAATTAACCGACATTAAAATATTATCAATTAATTCTAAGATCTAATTTATGGCACATGTAAAAGCCCAAGGAAAAACTAATCAAAAAGCCAACAGACCCGGTCAAAGACGAGGCGTCAAAAAATTTGGCGGTCAAAAAATTAAAACAGGTGAAATCATCGTTAGACAAGTTGGCTCTAAATTTCACTCAGGCCCAGGCACAAAACAAGGCAAAGATTTCACTATTTATGCCATGAAGCCAGGAATAGTAAAATTTATCAAAAAACTAGGCAAAAAAGCTGTTTCTGTTGTCAAAAAATAAATTGACCTATTAAGAATCATTTTTAGATACTTTTTTCACAAGCATTTTCATAGTATCCTTAACTATGAAACAAATCACTCATATTAACATAAATGAACTGGAGCCCAACCCCTTACAACCACGCGGCAATATACAACAATCATCCCTAAATGAATTAATCGATTCTATTAGAGAACACGGTATCTTAGAGCCTTTAATCATTGCCAAAACACCAGCCGGTTTCCAAATAATTGCTGGTGAGCGTCGTTGGCGCGCTGCTCGCTTTTTAAAACTCCAAGAAGTTCCTGCTATTATCAAAGAAACCACTCCTCAACAAATGCTAGAAATGGCTATCGTTGAAAACATCCAAAGAAAAGATTTAAACCCTATCGAAAGAGCCAAAGCCTTTTTGAGACTCAAAGAAGAATTTGGTTTTGATAATCACAAGATTGCTAAACGAATGGGAAAAAGTGTCCCTTATGTCATCAATGAATTAAAACTATTAACCCTACCTGATGCTCTCAAAGATGGTCTACTCTCTGGCCTAATCACTGAGGGTCATGCCAGAGCCTTATCAAGCATTGGTGACACCCGTTTGATGATTGAAGCCTACAAGATTATTCTCAAAGAAAAAGCCTCTGTCAGACGAGCTGAAGACATTGCTAGGCGAATGAAGAAAAAAATTGAAGAAGGTGATGTTCCTATCACCAAAGAAAACCTCCCTCAATTTTTAAAATCAAAACTAGACAATATCGAAAAAGATTTTGAATCAGTATTTGATGACAAAAATTCCAAAGTTAAAATTACCCAAACTAATGTTTTCACTCGAATAACTTTTCAATTTCAAGGTCAAATTGACAATCGTTTTGAAAAAATTAAAACTCTCTATCAAAAATTACTCGACAAAGAAATAAAAACTTAAAACCTAACTTTTGGTACTCCACCCACAGAGCTTAATGGCCAATATTTAAAAACTGCTCTTCCAACAATTGATTCTCTCTTAATTGGTCCAAATTCACGCGAATCACGAGAATAAGGTCTATTATCACCCAAACACAAAAAATATCCATCCTCAATGGTCTTTTCCACTCCTTCTTGAAGAAATTGACCTGGATCACTCTTAATCCCTTCATCCAAAAAAGACTGATCCAATACTTCACCATTAAGATAGATATCGCCATTTTCCACTTTTACCCTATCCCCACCAACAGCTACAATCCTCTTAATATATTCACAATCATTTTCAGCACAAGGCTCAGTCGGTGGTGCCTTAAAAACCACCACATCACCTCTTTGAGGTTCTTTAAATTTGTAAGTTAATTTATCAGTCACCACATACTCTTTATCGGCAAAATTAGAATCCATTGATCGACCATCTATCTGATTGGGTTGAGCAACAAACAAATACAACAACACGAAGACCGATAAAGCCAATACAATTGATTGAATAAATTCTAAAATTACATTAGCAATTCCACCACGAGAAATTTTTGTTTTCATAGCATTAAGTTTAAACCCAAAAGCCCTACCAATCAACTAGAAACTAATATCTAACTTGATAAACTTCAGTCACCTTGTAAGGATTAGAGTTAATCACCGAGCTATTATTAGTAGTCGACCCTCCGACAGTCACTGTCCTTGATTTAACAACCTTCTTTTGATCTTGAAGAATTTTTGTTTGTCCAATTACTCCCGGATAAAATTTGTAAACTCTTTTTTGATTTTCTCTAATTGATCCTTTGTAATATTTCCAATCACTATCAGTATCAGACCTTCCCATTACCAACTCATAATAACCCCTCCCTGTTCCAATCACCTCAACATTACAAACATTGTAACCATTATCATCTTCAATGATAAAACCTTGACTATTTGAAGTCCACACTGGACCATTGTCACACTGAACTGATAAATAAGCAGGGGAACCCAAAAAGAAAACTAGTTGTGGTTTTTGGGCAATATATTCTATTCCAGAAGTAGGTACATAAAAATCTCCATCCATAATTGATGACACTGTTTCGGTACTATTTTTAATTAATTGCATATGGTTAGTATTGTATATTTTGGCTAAATTTTCACTATAATTATTAAGACTTGCACTTATCTGCAAGACTGTCCCGTCACCATTAGTTGTATATTCATAACCCGAACCACTCAATGATATATACTCCAAAGTATCATGATTATCTCCAGTAATGGTATAAAGTTTGTCACTGATTAAATTCCAACTTTGGTTTTTGTTTTCCAAATATGTATTTCTAATATAACTTTTATTAGTCAGAGGTAAGACGTTATTATTACTTTTCAAAAATTCAAAAGTAGGCAATAAATCTTTTACTACTGGACTAAAAACTCTTACTGCTGCTACATCACTTTTTCTTTCTCTTGACTGTTTTAATTTAATAAAAGTTTTCAAAATAGCACTTCCCACATCATTTTTATCTGAGACCTTACCATATCTCCAAGTCAAATAAGATTTAACTGCCCCTTCATGAGGACTACCCAAAGTAACAATTTTATCAATTCTAGTGTCAAGATAATTATCTTGAGCCCAAATTCTCGCCGTCAAACCGCCCAAACTATGACCAACAATTGTAACTCTTTCATCACCAGCTACTTTTTGATTAACAAAATCACCAAATTTACCTACAATTGTACTAATTGGTTGGCGCCAATCATAAGGCCAAATAAATAAATCTTCTCCTTTAACAAAACCTCTATCAATAAAAATTTGAGCCAATTTATTAAAATCATCAAACATTGTTAACATTAATTCCCAATCACCATCATTAACCTTTTTGTTTCTAACCAAAGCATCATAGTTCCAACTTCCTCCCAAACCTGGCAACAAAATTACTTTTTCCTTCTTTTCAATTGGTGTTGGTGTCGGCATTATAGTTGGTGTTGGTACCGATGTTGGTGTTGGCACCAATGTTGGTGTTGGTGCGGGACAACCACCTTCAATACAACGACTATTATTTCCTCCATCTATCCAAGGACAACTACAATCAGGACCAGCAATACTTGCACCAGGACGATAACAACCCTCAGTAGTGCTACATTGTTGAGCCAAAACAGGATTAGTTAAGGTAAAAAATGATAAAATAAGAGCAGTTAGAAAAACAAACTTTTTATAAATCATGGCGTATCATAATAAATCAAAGCATATAAAAACAAGGGGGCAAAATAACCGCATATCCCTCCTATATATCACCAAAGACAAAAAACCAAATACCTCTTGGGTCAAAAAATGCCCAATTATTGATGAAATAATTATTGGTGATGAAAACCAATACCCCCTCAAAGATAATTTTTCTCAAAAAAGAAACAAACTTGTTCAAAAAGCCAAAAACAAATGGGTTCTTTTTTTGGATACAGATGAGATACCATCTGATAAATTAATCGAATTTTTAAATCATTTCGATACTAATCAATATAAAAATTTTGCTATCAAACGAATAGATTATTTTTTTAACAAAGCTCTTTTGTTTGGAGATACTGGTAATTTTTATGTCACCAGATTAATTCTCAAAAAACACGGTGAATTTATCAATCCAGTTCATGAAATTTGGCAATCCAAGCTACCAACTCAAAAAATTAAACAGGCCATCTATCACTATCCCCATCAATCCATAAAAGAATTCCTCAACAAAATAAACAAATACTCCGATATTAGAAGTAGGCAATTATTTCAACAAAAACATAAATCCAATTTAATACAAATAATTTTTTATCCATTAGCCAAATTTATTCATCTCTATTTTGTCAAACTTGGAATATTTGATGGTATTCATGGCTTAATCTTTGCACTATTAATGAGTTATTATTCTTTTTTGGTTAGGGCTAAATTATGGCATATATCACTGCAATAATCTTTTTCTTCGGCCAATTATTGAGAATCCAATTTCAAGGGATTAGCTTTCCTCTAATAGATATTTTTATAATTCTCCTAGCTGCCAGCAACATCATCAAAAAATATAAAGAAAAAACCATAAAAATTGACAATAAATATTTTCTTTTGTTTCTCATCTACACCCTAATTATTTCTCGCTTTATGTCCCTTAAGGCCGTCTTTTATTTCATCAGGTTAAGTAGTCTCCTCTCACTTTTTATCTTTTACCCCAAATACAATCCCAAATTTTATCGCTTTTTTAAAATTATTCTCCTTTCATCTGTGATTTTTGGTCTTATCCAATATATATTTTGGCCCAATTTTACTTATTTTTCCTCACTTAACTGGGACCCTCATCTATATCGTCTTGTTGGCACTTTTTTTGATCCTACTTTTACTGGACTCATCTTTTTACTTTTCACTATTATAAATTTTTTTGATAAAAAATATTTCCTTGCTAGTCTTTCATACATAGCCCTCAGCTTAACCTATAGTCGTTCCAGCCTTCTAGCTCTTTTGATTTGTAACTTTTTTTATTTCCTCAAAAATAAAAATAAAAAACTATTTTTGAGTATAATTTTATTGATTTTTGCCACTATTTTAATTTTACCCAGACTGGAAGGGGAGGGGACAAAACTAGAAAGAACTTCTTCTATCATCGCTAAAATTGAAAATTATAAAGAAGGTTTCAATTTATTTCTAAAAAAACCAATCCTCGGTTATGGCTACAACAATCTCCCTCATATTAGAGAAATCAACAATCCCCAATCACATGCCAATGCCGGTTTTGATGGTAGCCTTCTTACTATTTTGGTTACTACTGGTATCATTGGCTTACTATTTTTTGGTAAAGGATTACACTCACTTTTCACTCAAGCAAGTCTGGAAAGAAAAATATTATTTATTGCCATCTTTGTTCACTCTTTATTTGCCAACTCTATGCTGTATCCGTGGACAATTCTTTTTCTTATTTTTATACCTTAGAGAACATACTTAATCTTTACTTTTTTCTTAGTTTCATTACCCGCTAGATCTCGAGAAATTATCTCTACTTCATTTTGACCAGATATTAATTGTATTTTTAATTTAAATTGACCCATATCATCGACAACCGCGATGCTGTTATTTACTGTTACACTTGCTCCACTCTCCGTCTCTCCTCTAATTTCATAATCCAAAGACTCAACTTCGACAGAGTCTTCACTGGGATTAGTAATATTCAAATAAGGGGCAATCTTGTCATAACTAACCGAAAAAGTAGGAGACATTTCACTACTAATATTATCCTTAGAAATTGTTAACGCTTGAATATAGTTATCACCTTCAACCAAATTAATTTCCTCAAAAACAAAGCTTCCATCTTCATCAACCTCTTCTTTTTCGTAAGAAACACCGTTTAACAACAATTCCACTTCTGTCTCATTTTCCGCATATCCGCTAACTTTAATCAAAGCACTATTAGTAGCTTCATAGGGGATAATCATCCTTGGAGCTGAAGGGGGGATAACCTTAACACTCTCTTCAACAGCCACTCTACTTCTCATATTACCCAAAAATAGGGAAAAACGAAAAAGCAGTCAACAAACCAACTAAAACTGTTTTTTTGGTTATTTGCTCTTCAGATTTTCGAGACAATCTAGAACGTTTAAATTCAGCCATAACTCTCCTATTATAACACTACAATCTACAATCTACGACCTATTATCTATCTAGTGAGCCGATAGGTAGAATTGAACTACCATCGACGGTTTACGAAACCGTTGCTCTACCGTTGAGCTATATCGGCAAATCAAATAAAAATCCCTCCCTCGGAGCGGCTAGAGGGAATCGAACCCTCGACCTATCCTTGGGAAGGACATATTTTACCACTAAACTATAGCCGCGATAGACTTATTTTATACTAAATTAGGGAAGAATCAATGTCATTCCAATTTCCAGTTGATCAGGACTATTCAAAACATTTCTGTTTGCTTCCCAAATCTTAACCCATTGGAAACCATCACCATAATTAACAACGGCAATATTCCACAAGCTATCATTTCTCACTACTACATACTCTGCGTTGTCTTTTTCTATAGCCACTACCTCTTCTTCGATGTCAGTAGTAAAAATTTGAGGAATAACTAATTTTTGACCTTCTTCAATCAAACCTGGATTGCTTAAGTTATTTGCTTGAGCAATATCTACCCACTTATAACCATCATCATATTGCGCCTGAGCAATATCCCACAAACTATCACCTGCTTGAACAACATATCTATTATCAATCGAAGCATCTTCTACTTCAGCTAATTCATCCTGCACTCCTGGAACATCAGCCACGCCCTTTCTCTTGTTAAAAAAATTAATAACTAAACCAACAACTACCACCACTATTACTAAACCTAAAAACATGCTGATAGCTTCCTCGGAAGATTTAAAAAAACTATTTTTTTTGGATTTCATTTTTATTTATCCTAAATTTTACAAATTTATAATATAACTCGCTTAAGACAATTTACCCTAAAAACAACCTATAGTCAATAGTACTAATACCTATTTTCTTCGCATAATTATCTCATCATTCTTTATCCAGTTATATTCGGTAAAATTGACCAATTCCCTAACAAATTTCATCAATATGTCTTTATTTAAGGAGTAAATTCTCCATTTATTATCCACTTTAGACGAAACTATTCCTGCTTTTTTCAATATAGCTAGATGGGAAGATAGAGTAGCTTGTCCTATATCAAAATTTTTTAACATCTCTGTCACCGCCCAATCCCTTTCTTTTAATAAAGAAATTATTTTTCTTCTATTTCTATCTGCCAATGCCTTGAATATCTTATCCATACTTATATTATATCGATAATTATCAATACATCAAGATAGTCTTTGACTATTGCATTTTTAAATATAATCAGAGAGAATAAAACCAATATGAAAGGAGTAATAAAAAACATCAACAAAGAACGCACTTTAGTAATTATCAAACCAGACGGAGTTCAACGC
>Ga0334900_1003659_pt1 | contig 11676 bp, 6 predicted proteins | sample GraSluR3_MG_2_FD_207231 | JGI IMG/M metagenome (GOLD analysis project Ga0334900, IMG submission 207231) | Sludge microbial communities from methane-producing bioreactor in Wageningen University, Netherlands - Granular Sludge_31_08-R3 | ecosystem: Engineered > Bioreactor > Anaerobic > Unclassified...
CCATATCGCCGGAATAGCTACTATAGGCTTCCGGTACATTTTAAACCATGGGCTGTTAATGCTCTGGTAAAAATACAATTTTGAAAGCGAATCACAACACGGACTCATAAGAATTAAAGATGGGAACAGCTGTTAATGCTCTGGTAAAAATACAATTTTGAAAGCGAATCACAACTAATCGCACCTCACAGGAATTGAACCCACTTAAAGATAAAATTACAAAATCAAACCTCAATTGCCAAAAAACAAAGGCATACCTAAGCGTGCTTCCAAAAAGGGAGTGGGTATTCTCCTAGCCGATTCTGCGGATTCGTGCACCGTAAAGCCGCCAATCATAAGAGGCGGCTTTGCTTTTTTCAATTGTACACGTCACTTAACCAAATTCCAAAAATTATTTATATATTTGTTTTCTAGCAACATAAATACTCATGACCATGAGAAAACAATTATTCGTTTTGGCTCTGGCAGCAATGGTTTCCGTGAATTTCACTCTTTTTGCACAGCAGCCCGATATCCCCAAATACGGACGGGATATAGAAGAACACCTCAACAAATCTGTTTACCAAATTGACAGCTCTGCAAACGCCGTGGTGTTGTTTGACAAAGGAGTCAGCAGCATTCGCTACGACAAGGAAAACGGATACTTTTACCTCGAAATCACAAGGCACAAAAGGGTAAAAGTCCTTACCAAAGAGGGTGTCAAATGGGCAGATGAATCAATCCCGCTTTACAAATCGGGAACCACAAAAGAACGGTTGTCCCGGTTCCAGGCAACCACCTACAATCTGGAAAACGGTAAAGTAAAGAGCGAGAAGATAAACCTGAGGTCTGTTATAGAAGAAGAGGTGAGCGACAAACTCGATTATGCAAAATTCACAATGCCACAGGTTAAGGAAGGCTCTGTGTTCGAATTCTCCTATACGGTTGTTTCGGAGTTTACATACAGCTTGCAACCATGGGTTTTCCAGAGTGAAATACCAACACTGGTATCATTCTACACAGTGGTCATCCCCGAATACTATATTTACAACCACCGCCTTTCCGGTTACGAAAACATAAGGCAGGAAAAGACAAAATCTGCAGAAATCATAACTTTCAGCAGCTTCCAAAGGGAACAGAAAAATACCGGCAATGTCTCCTCACAAAACGTAAAATACGAAACAGAGTGGCAAATGTACTACGGATACGACATCCCGGCTCTGCGTTACGAACCATTTACAGACAACATAAACAACTACATCTCCAAGGTAGACTTCGAGCTCCAGTACACCAGGTTTCCCGGCCAGATCCACAAAAGTTATGCGTTGGACTGGAACACTGCAACCAGGACTCTGCTGGAACATGTAAATTTCGGGAGGGAACTGGAAAACACAGGATTCCTCAAAGAAGAGATAACTTCCCTTGTAGCCAACAAAACCGACAATGTCCAAAAAATGCTGGAAGTATATTCCCAAATCAACAAAAAGATAAAATGGAACAACCGTTACAGCCTGTTTGCAGACAACAGGATAAGGAAAGCCTACAGCGAGGGGTCGGGAAACTCTGCAGAGGTAAACCTGTGCCTGGTGGCTGCATTGAGGGAAGCGGGGCTGGATGCCTTTCCCATTGCGCTCTCTACCCGCTCCAACGGCCTTGTGCATGAGTGGGAAGTGAGCCTGGGCAAATTCAACCATGTGATTGCCGGTGCCTACCTCAACGGTAACATTGTCACAATGGACGCAACCGGCAACTACAGTGTACCAAATATCCTGCCGCTGGAATGCCTCAATGGAAAAGCAAGGATTGTCGCCCCAAACAGGTCGGAGTGGATAGACCTCGACCCCAAGGCAGCCTCCCGCAGCAACTGTATGGTACAGGTCTCCGTAGATACTTCCCTAAATGTGAGTTGTTCTGTCAACGAATTGGACTATAACTACCAAGCTCTTAACAAATACAACCGTATCTTTGTAGATAATAATCCCGAAACTTTCCAAAAGAGCCTTTCTTCCAAACACAACAACGGCACGGTGGAAAATGTGAAAACCTCCCATACACTCACCCCTGTGCCCCAAGTAAAGGTTAGCTACAATGCAGAGATGCCAAACGGATTGATATCAAGGGGAGATATGGTTTACATTACTCCCGGTGCAGGATTGCTCCCTACAGAGAACCCGTTTGTTTCCGGCACAAGGAAACTGCCAATGAACTTCCACTATCCTTTTATTGACAATTACATGTTTGTCTACAAATTACCCCAAGGGTATGAAATTCAAGAGGTACCGCAAAATGCCCGATTCTCCTTGCCAGACGGGAAAGCCAATTATGTGAAGAATGTGCTGGTCAACGGCAATGATGTTACAATGAATTTTTCCATAAGCATAATGCAGACTCTGTTTTTGCCCGAAGAGTACGCACAGGTAAAAGAATTTTTTGACCAACTTATTGCCGCCAACTCCCAAATGATAGTCCTCAAAAAATCTGAAGGCAAATGAAAGGAAACATCCTGAGGTGTCTCTTTTTGCTCTGCCTGGCACCTGTACAACTAACTGCTTCAGACGCAATTGTCCGTAAACACCTCACAACGGTAGAGTATGTGTCGCCAGGGAAGGTGACCCTTAGTGTCTATGCAGAGGTTACAGTATTCAACGAGCGGGGCAGAGGTTATTCTGACTTTGTTGTAATGTACGACCCCGACAAGCCGGTAAAAAAGATAGGTGCGCGCCTGATGGACAGCAACGGGAAAATTGTTAAAACCTTCAAGGGCAAGGATGTTGAGGACTACCCTGTTTACACAGAATCAACTCTTTTCCAGGAATACCGGCAAAAGCAGATTGAGGTTCATTACCCTTCGTATCCGTACACCGCTGTGTTTGAATACACACAGGAATACAACGATTTTATCTCCCTTCCCGGATGGTACCCGCAGGAAAGTTACGGGATAGAAGTGGAATATGCTTCTTACCAACTGACTTACAGCAACAATACACCTGTGAGGTATATGCAGGGCAACCTGGCCAATCCTGAGGAAAGTTTCCCTAAAGATGGTTTGGTACAACTTTTTTGGGAAATCAAAGATTTAGGGGCTATTTACAGGGAACCATTTTCTTCTCCTGTTTCTCAAAGGGTTCCGTCTTTAATTGTTGTTCCCGAGCATTTTACATATAAGGGAGTTAACGGCTGCTACACAAACTGGGGCTCGTACGGAAACTGGGTAGGCTCCATGGTAAAGGGACAGGACCAACTACCTGCAGAGTTGGCATCCAAAGTGGCAGAGCTTACAGAGGGAATGGAAAGTGAAACAGACAAGGTTCGTGCCGTTTACAAATTCATGCAAAACACTACTCGTTACGTAAGCATCCAACTCGGTATCGGGGGGTTCAAGCCTGCCTCTGCTACGGAGGTGTTCCAAAACGGGTGGGGCGACTGCAAAGCGCTTGTAAATTACACAAAAGCTCTGCTCAACAGCGCCGGGATTGATGCATATTATTGCGAAATAGGGGTTGGTAATACCGGCATCATTCACGACACTTTCCCTTCTCCAAACCAAACCAACCATGTGATCCTTGCTGTTCCTGTCGGTCGCGGGCAAAACACGTTGCTCAACTCCGGGCAGGACACGTTGCTCAACTCCGGGCAGGACACGTTGTGGCTGGAGTGCACAAACGCCCGCATCCCTTTTGGCTATTTGCCATACTCTCTGCAAAACCAAAAGGTTCTTTGGGTAGACGAACAAAATGGCACCGGAAAAATTGTGAGGACTCCTTCGCTCGATGCAATAGCCAACAAACGGGAGCGGTTCATGGAAATTTCAATTGATCCCCAGGGAAATGCTTCCGGGAAAATGAAAACTGTTGTCACCGGTGGCCAGATGGATTGGCTCTTTCCTGAGCTTTGGCTCACCGGGACAGAGCAAAACGAAATAATAAACCGCAAATACAACTCTCCCGGCTTCCGTTTGGTTTCTGCAGAGTACTCAATGCAGGAATATGATTCCCGCACAGATGGGCAGGCTGACGGGCAGGATGTTTTTCAGGATGTTGCACACACAGACGGTCAGGCTGTTGCTCAGGATGTTGCACACACAGATGGGCAAACTGTTGCACGCTTTTATCCGGCACCTTGCGCCACCGAACAGCTCAAATTTACAATCGGCAACCTCGCATCACTTACAGGCAACAGAATGTTTATCAAAACAAACCTTCTGCCTACAATTGCAGATGCACCCGCACCGGAAAATTCCAGAGCCGGCAATGTAGTCTCCTCTACAGCCTACTGCCACAGCGACACTCTTCTCTACCAAATTCCGGACGGTTATGAGATAGAGTTCCTTCCCCGGCCAATTTCCCTATCCACCCAATACGGCACATTCACCCGGCAGTTCACGCTGCTCAACCCCGGCGAAACAAACAACCCTGGCGAAACGCGCAACACAATCCTCTGCACCAGCACAATCACAATCAACCGCTTTGACAAACCCCCAACGCACTACAACCCATTTGTCAAATTCCTGACCACCATAACCAACCCCGACTACATAATACTACGCAAATAAAGCCCTTGCAAGAAGCAGGTCTCATCTTTTTTCACATCTTGCTGGTTTCTTACCCTTTAAGCGCGGCAACTTTGCAGCTGGCAACTGGCACCTCTCACCTTTTTTCACATCTTGCTGGTTTCTTACCCTTTAAGCGCGGCAACTTTGCAGCTGGCAACTGGCACCTCTCATCTTTTTTCACATCTTGCTGGTTTCTTACCCTTTAAGCGCGGCAACTTTGCACTTTCCTCCTTTCAAGGCATAGATAAGTGCAAAGTTGCCATACTTAACAACCACATGGTCTGCAAGATGTGAAAAAAGATGAGACCTGCTGCCCGTGAGACCTGCATCTGCCACCCGCACAGTCCGCGCAGCCCATACAGCCCTCTACCTGCAGCTATGGCCTCAACAACTGCGACATTGCTGCGGGGTAGCCGCGATGGGTGGCGAGCTCTGCTGCAAATGAATCTATCTGCTGTGTCCCGATGCTCTCCAAAAGGCTGTTTTCAACCGAAGAGAGATCGAAAGCGGGAATCAGCTTCAGTTGTTGTAGGTTTTCGATGATGTGGTTGGCAGAGGTCAATGCCGATGAGGCCTTGACAATTTGGCTACGTGCATAAAATTTACGAGGGAAAGTGACATCTCCCACCCGCAGTGTGGAATCGCGTCCCGGGATTTGCTGCGCGCCATAGAGAGGCGGGCCGCCAACAGTTGCAACACCAAACGAGGGCACAAACCTGGCAACAAAGTCAATTGCCCTCAGCGTTCTCTCCTGCACCTCATCCGAGTCCCACATACCGTTGATTTTCTTTTTAATAGAATCACTAAACTCAGGGAAAACATCCTCTGCACAAGATTGTATCAATCCATCACGGAACAGGGTTATCTCGTTGGTCATCCCATGTATCTGGTAGAAATTGTCGCAATAAGGAGTAAGCTGCGCCATTCCGTGCGGAGTGCCACGCTCACCGTGAAAAACCAGCTCGGGTATGGGGCCGGGAGTTGGATGCCATTTAGCAATATAGGAGGCTTTAAACTCTACTATCTGTTCAGGTGCCAACTGCAAACAAGAATCGAACTTACTGCTGTTTGACCCGCTGGAGTTTACCAGGTAATTGGCTTTGAACATCTTATCCTTAGTGTAGAGCTGCCAGTTGTAACCCACACCAAGCTCGCTCACATCCTTGACCTCCACAATCTGAGTACTAAGCCTGAGTTCACAATTTTCACTCCCGCCCAAAGCCAGCTGGGTCTGCGCAGCAAGTCTAAAAAGGTTCCACCCAAACTCCTGCACCATAAAGAGCGGACTCTTTAATTTGCTGTATTCTATAAATTTAAGCGCATTGCAGAGCCAATCATCATGCGTTACAGGCCTCGGCACACTCGGCCTCTGCAACAAAGCCTCCAGGTCTTTGTGTTTATATACAGTATAGTACTCTTCGGGAGGGCCCAGAACCTCATTTGCCGGGTCCTGCTCAACCAACTCTTTGTAGTACAAGGATAATTGCTCAAGACGATTCTCAACCTCTTGTGTATCCAAGCTTTCAAAATCCGGAATAGCAATCAGCGTTGGCCTGTGGTCAATGGTCTCAGGGAAAAAACGTGCAGATTCAATAGACTGACGCATAAGCACTTTACACTGCTCCAACGATATCTCGGGATAGAGGTTGCCACCGGCATGCAAATGGCAAAACGGAGGTCCGTGCACAAGACCATCCCTCTGCTCAAACAGCACATTGTCAACTCCATATTTAGCCAATTGCAAAGCTGTCACAGAGCCCGAAATCCCACCACCAATTATAGCAACCTTATAAATCCTACTCATAGACCGTAAAATTACACAATTTTTACTGCACAAGTAGCACCTCTCATCTTTTTTCACAACTTGCTGGCTTCTTACCCTTTAAGCAAGACAACTTTGCACTTTCCACCTGTCAAGGCATAGATAAGTGCAAAGTTGTCATGCTTAACAACCACATGATCTGCAAGTTGTGAAAAAAGATGAGAGGTGTCACCCAGCACCATGTGCAAACACCTCACACCAAAGAGCCACATTAAGAAGCACATGTGAAAAAAGGTGAGACCTGCGGCCTTCCGGGCCTGCAGGCCAGCAGGCCTACAGCCACCAAGAGCCTCCGTGGACCCAACGGCCTCCCGGCTCTAGTAAATCAAGTATTTCTGGCGAGTCTCCTTGTATTGCGACAAAGCGGGCTCCCAGCTCTCGCGGATTTGCTCCTCACTCAACCCATCGATAATCTGCTTGCGGAGCATATCGCCACCGGCCAAACGGTCAAAACGGCCCTCGCGGAAAAACTCCTCCTTGTTTGGATAAACATTATAAAACTCAAGCAACCAACCCAAGTTCAACCGACCTGTCTCTGCAAAGACAGAAACATCATATTCCCTGAGGTCCAGCCCAAAGCACTCAACATCCATATGCGGCGGACGTGTGCTCATCCCCTCTATCGAAACCGGAGTGAAAGAAAATTCATAATGCTCTGCAAGCAGAGGATTTCCAAGCACCTGAAAAGGAAACATGGTACCTCTGCCCTGGCTGATTACTGTTCCTTCGAACAGGCAGAGCGATGGGTACAGCAAAATAGATTGCTGGGTATTCAGGTTTGGTGACGGCGGAATAGGCAAGATGTACTCTTTGCCATGCTCGTAGTTAGCAACCTCAACCACAGTAAGTTTACACTGGATACCATCTTTGAGCCATCCCTCACCGTTTATCATCCCGGCATATTCGCCAAGGGTCAAGCCATGCAAAATAGGAATCGGATGCATCCCCACAAACGAACGGAAATTGGTGTCCAAGATAGGTCCATCTACGTAGTAATCATTAGGATTAGGACGGTCCATCACAACCAGCTCAATGTCGTTCTCTGCACACGCTTCCATAACATAGTGCAAAGTAGAAAGATAGGTGTAGAAACGAACTCCAACATCCTGCATATCAAATATCATCACATCCACACCCTCCAAGTGTTCTGGCAGAGGTTTGTAGGTGCCCGAATTATAAAGGTTGCTCACCGGAACGCCGGTTTTCACATCTACCGTATCGTAATTGTTGCCGCCACGGAACCCATGCTCCGGCGCAAAAATCCTCACTACATTAACCCCCATGGAAACAAGGGTATCAAGCAGAGTTGCTTCGCCCACCACAGAGGTATTGTTCACAGCCAAGGCAACAGCCTTACCCTCAAGCATAGGCAAATAGACCTCAGTACGATCTGCCCCGGGGATAAATTCTTCGGAAACAACCTCAGCACCTCCTGCACAACTGGTGATAACCAGAGCAAGAATCAAAAAGGTTACGATTGAAAGTTTTGTTTTCATAATAGTTAAGTTTTGGAGTGTAAATATAAAATGCAATTCAAAACCGTAATTTAAAAAAAACCTGCAACAATGCCAAACCTACCTGGCCCCCACCCAAGCCCCACCCAAAAAGCACCTCTCATCTTTTTTCACATCTCTTTCTCCAGCAATCACTTAACCACCCCACCTCTGCACAAAACCCACCGCAAATAACTCGCAAGTGCAAACACCTCACACACAACCACCACACAACCAATAACATGTAAAAAAAGATGAGACCTGCAACCTGAGCAGCAAGTGAGCCAAGTGCAAACATCTGACACCAAACCACCACACAACCAACAACATGTGAAAAAAGATGAGACCTGGGGCCTGCGGTCAAATGAGTTATTTGGCGATACGGCGGATGCTTTCGGTTTTACCGTTGGAGTAGAAGTGGATGAGCGGAACTCCGTTGGCAAGCAGTTCGCGGCACTGTTTTACACACCACTCAATCCCGATCTCGCGGACGGCTTCTGAGCTGCCACCAGCGCCGCTAACGCCAGCAACACCTGCACCACCAACACCACCGCCAACACCAGAACCACCACCGCCAGCAACACCTCTACCACCGCCAACACCTGCACCGGCAACACTACCTGCTTCACCGGCACCGCCAGCTCCAACACCACCTGCACCACCAAAACCACCACCACCAACACCAGCACCATCTCCACCGCCAACACCAGAACCACCACCGCCAGCAACACCTCTACCGCCACCAACACCTGCACCGGCAACACTACCTGCTTCACCGGCACCGCCAAAACCTGCACCGCCACCAAAACCCTCTTTATCCAGTGCCTGCGCCACCTCAAGCAACCGCTCGGTAGCATCCTCCCGCCTGTCCAGCAACACATCCTCAACCGCCGTCAACAACCGGCTCTCAATACGGTCATACACCTCCAGCATCTCCGGATTCACAATGGCCATAGTCATACCGTGACGCACCCCATGGTACAAAAATGCAGAGTGCATCGCCTCCCGCACCCGGTTGTTCCCACGGAAAGCAAACGACACATTACTCACACCACCACTCACCCCCACACCCGGCAAATTCTCACGGATCCATGCAGCAGCCCTGAAAAAATCCACCGCATTCTTTCTGTGCTCCTCCATCCCCGTACCAACCGGGAAAATATTGGTATCAAAAATAATATCCTCTGCACCATACCCGGCTTTTTGAGTAAGTAACCTGTAGGCCCTGCTGCAAATCTCCACCCTCCGTTCAAAAGAATCGGCCTGCCCAAGCTCATCAAAAGCCATAACCACCACAGCAGCACCATATTTGCGAATCTCCCGTGCTTGCCACAAAAAATGCTCCTCCCCCTCTTTAAGAGAAATAGAATTGACCACACTTTTACCCGGCAACACCTCAAGAGCAGCCTTTTGCACCTCCCAACGCGAACTGTCAATCATCACCGGCAACCTCGCCACCTCAGGCTCCGCCACCAAACGGTTAAGGAACTCACGCATCTCCGCCACAGCATCCAGCATCCCATCGTCCATGTTCACATCTACAACCATCGCACCCCCCTCTGCCTGCATCCTTGCAATCTCCACAGCAGCAGCATAATCCTTATCCTTAATAAGGCGGAGGAATTTCCTGGAACCGGCCACGTTTGTCCGCTCTCCTACATTCACGAAAAAGGCACCTGCGCCAAACCCGCCACCACTCGCTAAACTACCACCTTCACCCACCCCAAGTCCATCACCACCAGCCACACTCCCACAATCACTCCCGGCATCACTCCCGCCACTCCCGGCATCACTCCCGCCACCCCCGGCCACACCCCCGGCAACCAACGGCTCAAGTCCCGACAGCATCAAAGGCCTCTGCCCGGCAAAGCGGTTTTTGCTTGCAGAGACAACACTCAGCGCATTTGCACAATCCGCTGCGCTCCCAATCCCACTTGCAGAGCCACCTCCCGGCAAAACATTGCTGCCTTCAACACCACCGCCAGTCGCAAGTGCCGCCTCTTCCACAACCTTGGCTATCTCCCGAATATGTTCCGGTGTAGTACCGCAGCAACCACCAACAATATCCACCAACCCCTCCTGCAACAACTCCCTCACATGCCCCGCCATAATTTGCGGAGTTTGTGAATACCTCCCCATCAAATCGGGCAGTCCTGCATTAGGATGGGCACTAACCAACACCCCCTCTCCAAGAATCCTTTTCGCAGCCAACCGCAACTGCCTCAAATAAGGCTTCATGGACTCCGGCCCAAACGAACAGTTAAGACCCACGCTCCACAACGGAAAATGCGAAACCGAAATCAAAAAAGCCTCCAGATCCTGCCCGCACAACAACCTCCCACTCAATACTCCGTTGCCCCTCAAGCCTCCGCTGCCACATTCATTACAGCTTCCGCTGTTTACGGTAGCCGACAACATCACCGGCAAAGCCACACTGCTCTCTTCCCGCAACCTGCCCAAAGCATACAGGGCCGCTTTGGCATTCACAGTATCATAAACCGTCTCCACCAAAAACAAATCCACACCTCCCTCTTGCAGAGCCCTCGCCTGCTCCAGGTATGCCTCTGCCAGCAGGCCAAAGGTCACCCCCCTTGCCCCCGGATGTTCCACATCTGTAGAGAATCCGGCCGCCTTGCTGCCCGGCCCCAAAACCCCCGCCACATACCTCGGTTTACCCCTGTCCAATGCATTAAACCGGTCTGCCTGCTCCCTTGCAATTTGCGCCCCACGCAAATTAATCTCAGCAACCCTGTCGGCAAAACCATGCCCTTCCAAAGTCAACCTATTGGCACTAAATGTATTGGTCTCAATAATACTGGCACCTGCCTCCAAATAGCGCGCATGGATCCCGCCAATCAACAACGGATCACTCAAATTGAGCAAATCACACAACCCCGCATCACTCCCCGCCAACTCCTGAACCATAGTGCCCATCGCACCATCCAAAACCATTTTCATCCCTCGGATATATTTACAACTCATTATTTTCTCCCTGTTTAACTACCATCTAAAATATAAAAAAAGCCCCTGCTCGTGCAGAGGCCTTGTTTCTATTGCTGTAATTTAAAATTATGAAATAGCACGTCCCCTGCAGAATTGCTCCCGCATCATGAACATGACCATATGCATATTTAAACAAAAATGTTTCATCAAGTAGATTTGTGGGTACAAATGTAAAAAAAAGAATCAACTTCCAAACCTTTTCTATATAATCATACAATTCGTCCAGTCAAAAACAGTATTAATCATAATGAAATCTGCATAAGCATATAAAAAACAGAAAAAAATTTTTTGTTCATTTTTCGCAATCCCTTGCCCAAAGCCATTTCCAAACACCAATTATGCTTTTAATGAGCACCCTTTGAGTTCATCCACCATTAAATGAGAGGTTTTTGCTCAAAATAATGGAGGCCCTACCGGTTTCTTGATGGTGGTGAATGGCATGACTTGTGTTTTTTTACCTTCTTTTTCAAGTTGTTCCAACTTAATGAGATTGTATGAATACCTATTCCCAAAAACAATTGCAATAGCCTTACCCGTAGATTCTAATATTACAACCCTTGCAGAAAAATCTTTCTCCATAAGTTCCTTTGATTTGTCATACGGGTAGGTTACTGTATAACGAACCTCGCCCTTAAGTATTCCAATTTCAAATTCTCCCTCATTTTTTACAACAGGAGTGAGGTACCCCCTGTTATATTCCGGTCCATACTTTTCCAATGCCCTGTCTGCAATCTTAATCAAAAGACTGTCCCTGACTCTTTCTGGTAGTTCCTTGAAATTTTGGGAGAAAAGAACATTCGTATTCATGCTAATATGCATAAATAAAA
>Ga0334900_1003660_pt1 | contig 11674 bp, 7 predicted proteins | sample GraSluR3_MG_2_FD_207231 | JGI IMG/M metagenome (GOLD analysis project Ga0334900, IMG submission 207231) | Sludge microbial communities from methane-producing bioreactor in Wageningen University, Netherlands - Granular Sludge_31_08-R3 | ecosystem: Engineered > Bioreactor > Anaerobic > Unclassified...
GGTTGCAAGGAAAGGAGTGCGCTAGAGACGGTATGGGGGATATCGGAAAGTTTTAAATCTAGAAATACTTTTTTCCCTGCTTTTTTCCATTCTTCTACAATAGAGGACCCATATTTCAGATACATTTGAAGACCTATTTTGTAGAATACTACATCCTCGGAAAGGAGATGCATTAATGATCGAGCTTGTTGGATATCTGGTAAATCTAAACTGACAATCAGCTGTTCTTTTATGGTCATAAAAGCCTCCAACAATGTTTTCGAACGCAGTTGGTTTTGTGAAACCATGCAATACTATTATATCGTATAGTCAAATAAACATCGAATAAGGTATCCAAACACCATGGACGCAAGGCCAATTTGAATACTGGCAAAAAAGGGATGTGAAGAACAATTTTTTCTTCCTAGTGTTAGCCCATAGAATATGAATTGCAAACCTAAAATGAGAAATAGTATAGCGCCAACAAATCCTAACTCAATGCCAACATTTAAAAAAATATTATGGGCATGTATAAAGGCATTCTGATTTTGGGGAGGGAAAAACATTTTATACACATGTTGAAATGTTCCTAAACCAGTTCCTCCAATCCAGAGTAGTTTTAGGAGTTCTACACTGTTTTGCCAGATAAGAATTCGGGACATATCCCCAGATAGGGTATCCATAAGAATACGTAGAAACCAGTTGCGAGAAGATGGAATTGCAACCAAGATAGCTGTAAGATACCCTGCAATTAAAGTCCAATACCACTGCAAGTTTGCTAGTACTAAAAAAATTAATCCAAAGGCCATTCCAATTGAGGATCCGCGTGAGCCTGAGAAAACAACCATGGCAAAAAAGAGAAGAGAAATAAAAAGAAACCAGGTTTTTAGAGCAAAAAAAGCCCATGGTTTGGTTTTAAAACTCCTCCATTGGATCCCAAAAAAAGATATTGAAAAGGTGAAGGGAACCAGAAAAGAATACAGTCCTCCCAAGGAATTTCTTCCCCCAATGGGGGTTCCAAAATCAACTTGGACACCTGCAACTTCCAATTGAGACCGCCATACCGTACCGAATTGCAGAAGTCCAGAGAGCTTGTCCCAATGAAGATGAAGATAATAGATGGCATAACCTGCAAGAAGAAGAAAAAGAAAAATAAGAATTCGTAGAATTTGTCTTTTTTTCGTAAAGACTGATACAAACAAAACCTCAATGATACATCCAGACGTAAATATGATACCTTGCAGGATGGTTTGAGAAGGTTGTACAGACCAAAATAGGCCGATCCATATCCAACCACAGAGAAGCAATTCTGTCCAATGCCATGGATAATGCTTGTAAAACCACTTTTTATAAACGATGCATTTGCTTCCCCAAAAAAAGAGAGAAACCAGTGCTCCCAATCCTTGGCAATAAAGGGGTAGTTTTGTAATGAAAAGAAGGGTTAGAATCGATAGATAGAAACCGATTTCGATTCCCGCATTAAAAAATGCATTTCCTACACTATTCTTGTCAATTTTCATAGATTCATCATACAAATTTCTTCTTGATTTACCACAATGTGACTAGTGAAAAAAATGAATCTGAAAAAAGAAGACACTAGTCGATTGTTTTGACATTCATTTTCATGATTGTTTGACGACTATCGTCAAGGGGGAATAATGAATTGGAGCTAACCCCCATAAAATCATTGCCAAACATTGTGAATAAATTGGATGATATGGAAAGCTGAGGGAGTCTTCCAACAAGATGTTTCCCATCGTATAGAAATGCTAGTTGTACAGGAGTTGCAAAATGGCCATCAGGTGTGAAGTCTCCACCACTAGCTATGACGATAACAATCCCTTTTTCACCCTGCAGAATCTCACCTGTTGTTTTTCCCGTAGAGGGTATATATGCTTGAGGGATTCCAATGGTGGGAACAGAGTCATACGAACCACCAGCACATGCAGTAGTGGGATAATGATATTTGTGAGCTGTTTTTTTGTCGGTATAGGGGGTTTCTAGGATGCCTTTTTGGACAAGAGGAACAAGGAAATCTTTTTTGTAAACACCTTCTAGGTCGAAGAATGGTTGCGAAGAAAAATGTTTCGGAGATCGCGTTGCATAAAATGAAAAGAGAGGATTGAACAAGGGTTCTCCTAAACGATTTGAAAACAGAGAACTACCGGATGCAAAAATATGTCCATGTAGGTCGTGGTAAAGCTTACCCAAATAGGTTTGATCGGAGCTGTCAAACAGAATGGGATAGATTCCTTCTTGGAAGTCATGAATAGGCGTGTTATATGCTTCACAAATGTCGTGTATATAATCGGTTAGAATTGTCCGATCGTATTGATTGCTTTGGTATCCCATGGCAGCGTCAAAGAGGTTGGAAGAATCTTGGTGATTGATGAGCAAGCTGATTCGATAGTGGTCTATTGTTTGAAACAAAGAAAGACCGATATCGTTGTTCAATGAATGCGTACAGCTTTGTTTGATAAGCTTATTGGAAAAAGTAAACTGAGGATTTTGTTGTCGTAAAACTTGTAACAGTTCTTCCATTTCATTCAGAAAATCTTCTTCTGAGAGAAGAGTTTTGCTGGATTGAATGGTTTCTGTATGTTCTTTCTCAGGGGGAACTGGATAAGATATTTGTAGATCAATAGCTTCCTGTGCTTTCTTTGTTAGCATTTCTTCCTGCACTTTACCTATGCCAGAAGCAATACCAATATAGCCTTGATCATATATCCGTACAGCTGTTTTTGCAATATCTTTCTTTCGAATGGATTCAATTTTGCTTTGTTGAACATTAATAGCGACTTCTTGCACTTGGTTTTTTAAGATATCTCGAATCATCATTGTCTCCTATTGGATATTCAGTTGTTTGATGCGAATGTCAGGGCCTCCAAAACTAACTCGTAAAGGGTGCTGTTCCATTTTACCACACCCTCCTAGTGTAAAGCCTGGAATTTCCAATGAATTAGATAGGCCCTCTATGTCATTCAGTGTTTTAAAAACGTTACCAGTGATAACAGATATTTGTAGAGGTTCAGCAAGCTTTCCTTTTCGAATCATATAGCTTCGTGCTGGGGCTAATGTAAACGTAGACATACCAGAACCATGTTTTACTGTTTCTACATAGATACCCTCGTGAATGTCAGCCAAAAGATCATCAAATGAAAGATCTCCTTTTTCAATGTACGTAGTAGTCATTCGCACAATGGGTTCAAATTCAAAATTCATCGCTCTTGCATTTCCTGTTGGAGATTCTTCCAATGCTGTAGCAGTAGATACACTGTGCAGGCGACCATGTAAGAAACCTTTTTTAACCAAGTAATTGATTTTTGCTTTTGTACCTTCATCGTCAAATGGAACGTATCCTTTTCCGGGCAATGTCCCCGTGTCGATGATGGATAGAAGAGGAGATCCTACGTGTTTACCGATGGTCCATTCCTTTCTCATCGTTTCATCTCCCACCATAAAGTCTGATTCACTTTTATGCCCAAAGCTTTCGTGGGCAAATATCCCAGCTGCTAAAGGCGATAAGATTGTTGTGTAAGACCCTTGTTTGACTGGTTTTGATTCACAAAGAAACTGATCGGATGCAGCAATATGTTTTTGGATAGTGGCTGTAAGACCTTTGAGTTTTTCGAAGGACACAGCATTGGTATCGAATCGATCGGAAAACTTTGTATCACCAAAAACCATGTCGTAGTAGAGTGCAAAACCTGCATCTTCGTAGTCATAATGGAGCTGCGACCCTTTTGAGGAAAAAAAATCTTTTACCTCTCTCTTGTCGACATAGTAGCTTTTCCAATGCTTTATGTGCTTGTTTTGGTTGAGTAGATCAGAATAATCCTCAAGGAGAGTCCGTTTGTCTTTTTTGGAAATGGAACAAACAGATGTTGGTCCAGCGAATTCTTCTTGATGGATATTGTGTACTTCAAAGTTTTGTACAACTGGATGTTGGTCTATATTTGGAAAGGGATGTCCTACGGCGGCAAGGGTGTTGATCTCTGTTTGAATAGAGGCAATGTCGGTCGTTGAACTATAGTACCACATTCTACCATCAAACAAACGAATAAATGCAGCTTTGTATTCTTTTTCTTTAAGGTCTTCAATTGTGTTTTGTGTAATGCGAATTGTGGTCTCAAAAACACTTTCGATTCTGACATCAACATAAAACCCTTTTGGAAATATAAACATAGGAACCTCCAGTACAATACATATAAAGAAAAGGATAGCGTAGTAGTAAGATTCTTGCAATGATGGGGAGAAAAAAATGCGCCCAGCCAGATTCGAACCAGCAACCTTCGGTTCCGTAGACCGATGCTCTATCCAGTTGAGCCATGGGCGCATACAGTGATATTATTATACAGAAAAAAACGGGTTTTCAAGTCACTGATGAAAATAGGTTTCTATTCCTTTTAACATTCCTTCAGCAATTAAGGAAAGAAAACTGTCAGACTGTAACATTTTTTCTTCTTCGGGGTTTGATATGGCTGTCGTTTCAATCAGTATGGATGGCATCGCCGTGATTGAGTCAGTGACGGCAAGTTTGCGTCGGAGGATTTGATAGATCTCCAGGCCAGTTTCTTTCGATATAGAATCGGATATCGCGCTGGCAATTGTTTTTGAAGAGGAATGCCAATAAAAACATTGAATACCCTTCACTTTATGATTCATGGATGCATTTTGATGGATGGAAACAAACATATCAGCACCACTGGTATTTATCATTTCAATGCGAGATTTAAGGTCAGGACTTATCTTGTCTTGTTCTTTTTCTCTTGTAAGAATTACTTTAGCACCATTTTCTTCAAGCAATGCTTTCAATTTTAACGCAATCTTTAAGTTTACAGCACTTTCTAAGAGTCCTGTAGGTCCAATTCCTCCTGCATCGTAATAGTCATTGTTTCGAAAAGAACCATGACCAGGATCAATGGCAATAATTTTGTTTTGTAAACCTTTTTCTAGCGTAGGCTTTAACGTTACAATTAAGCGGTTGTCTGTAGACATGAAAGCGGTTTCAATCTGGGATTTATCAATAGTAGAAAGAACAATGGTTGCTTCAGATTGTTTTTCTACTGTGCGAGCAAAAGAGTTTGCTTTGATCCATTCGGATTCGGTGGGTGGCTTAAGGGAAGTTGAGAGGGTGGAATTGGGAACATGGAGAGTGATACGGTTTTCTTCCTTTGAAATAGTATGAGACACTGGGAATACAAATTGAAAAGAAAAAATACTGGCATTAAATCTTTGATCCAATGTAACTTCTGTAAGCTTGTTGTCTAAGAAGTAGTGGTTGCCAAGTGCATACAGGTGTGCATTAAAAATGGTGTTACAATCTGCTATCGGTATATAGAGAAGGGAGTTAAACGAAACGATGGGATTTTGAATTGCGATACGATCTTCTCGGTTGGATTTTATATATACATTTTTGTTGTCTGATTTGAATCCATAAATTGTATTGCCAACTTGTAAAATGGCTTGCTGATTTACATTGTCCCACGATACAGTTCCTCGAATGGTATGAGCGATATCTTTTAATGGGGCATATAAGTGTCCTTTATACTCTTTCAGCACCAGTTGGTTCTCTAGTTGAACACCATTAACTGTTAGCTTCGGTCCGGCATAATTGGCATAGTCCATGAATCGGAAAACAAGCGAATGATCATTTCTTTCTGTCACAAAACGAACGTCTGTTGATGATTCTACTACCATCCGAACAATGTTTGGACGAAGAGAGAATTGAAATATGTGGGCAGTGAGAATGCCTTGTTTTTGAACCACTAATAAGGCCTCCTCTTTTTGGGGGTCATCTGGGAACTCAAGGATGCAGTTTTTAATTTCTATAATGCTACGATTGGGATCTTGTAGTTGATAACTTTCATAGGATATGAGACCTTCATTTACAAACGATAGAGTAAAATTCACACTATCCAGTCGATCTACCCAATCAATTTTCAAAAGTTTATGAGAGGGGGTTTCCGATGATCCGGGTTCTAGTGGCAAGTCCAACCATTTTTCTTGAATCCATGCAATAGTACCGCTAGTGGAAAACTGAAACCACATCTGATCTTGATTGTTTTTTGCTATGGCGGAAATTTGGATAGACGACGGAAGAGATTCTGTCTGAATCTTTTTATATGCTTCACCAGGTCCTTCAAAAAGGAGTAGAGATGAAGACAGGGATTTGGTTGCTACAATTTGATTCAAGTATACCTCTGGGAGAGTGGGCGGTTGGGAAACTCGAACCAGATCATGAAAGACCCAGCCTATTTTACCACCCATCAATATCTGAAACCAAACATCGCTATCTACCGATATCATAGAGCCTTGCACAGTAAATGGTGTTCCGGGGGGTATTTCAAACACCTTGTCATAGATATTACCAGGACCACTACGCACATTAACAGCTTGCAGTGTTTCATTGTTATCCCCTACATTTTTTACAGTAACTACCCAGCTTGCAACCCAACCAGTACCTTTATCGATACGTATCTCATACCAGACTTTTCCATTCATGTCTTTGGATTGGTAGAGTATTTCAAATTCACCATATCGATCCACAGTAGTAACTATAGAGGCTGAAGTGGAGGGTCCAGAACGAATATTAACGGGAGGTTCGATAGCACAAATTTTATTTGTGACTTGCTGTTTTTGATCTGACCAGTTTTGTACTTTAACTACCCAGCTTGCAACCCAACCCTCTATGTTGTTTGGGAGTCGAATTTTATACCAGACTTTACCGTTTGTGTCTGTTTCTTCTGCAATACCTCTTGTTTCCAGATGAGAAGAAATAAAATACACCACTGGATAATCTAATCCTGGACCTTTACGAACATTGACTGAATCACAAATGATTAATTTATCGGTCGCACTTTTTTGCTCTGTGGTGGTAGTTTTGGTTTGAACTACCCAACTAGCAACCCAAGCATACTGCTGTCCTTCAATTTGTATTTTATACCATTTACGGTTGTTTTCATCGTTCATGGAAGCAAAAACCTGTTTCTCTTCTTGGTCTGTAGTAATGTAGTGAATGGAAGCATGTAAACTTGGTCTGGTACGTATCTTTACACCAGGTTCGATAACAACCACCATGCCTTCAACCGGAGTTTCTTTTTCGGCTGTACGAACAGAGTCAACCACCCAACTAGCCACAAAACCATTCAAATCTTCTGCTATTTGAATCTTGTACCATATCTTTCCTTCAGTATCTTTGCTTTCCTGTAAAATGAGATATTCTCCGGGAGTTTCGATAACATATACTACATCCCCTTTTGTGGAGGTTGCATTTCGGACATTAACTACCGGGCTGATCAGTGCATAACGTAAGGTTTCAGCGTTGGAGGGTAGTTGAAATAAAGATATCCACAAAAGTACACTTACAATGATGCGAACACATTTAGAACCAATGGTTTGACTTTTGCATAGCTTCATAGAATATTCCTTACTTCTCTTCGTTCTTCTTTCTTTTTCAGTGCTTGGCGTTTATCGTATTTTGTCTTTCCTTGTGCAAGACCAATGATCACTTTTGCCCATTGATTCTTTAGTACTACTTGAAGAGGAATGATGGTAAGACCTTTGTGAAAAACCTTCTGGGAAAGCTTATGAATTTCTTTTTTGTGAAGTAGAAGTTTTCGTTTATGAGTGGGACTATAGGTTCCATAGGAAACATCTGCCTGGATGTGTAGGTTGTGAAGCCAAGCCTGTCCTTCTTCTATCGTGACATAGCTATCTACAAAATTTACACGTCTAGCCCGAATAGCTTTAATTTCAGGTCCAGAAAGAACAATACCAGCTTCCATTTTTTGCAGTATATGATAGTCATGAAAAGCCTTTTTGTTCATTGCAATTGATTGTAAACCTTGATGTTCCTGCTTCATGCAAGAAGTATAATACAAAAAGTAGTAATTTTAAAGGAAAGAATACGGAAAAATGGGAGAAAAAGAATTGTTTTTAATGGATGAACGACGACTCTAGATAGTCTTTTTGAGAGGGTGTCAATTGATCAATAGAAAGACCTAATGAGTGAAGTTTCATGGAAGCAACTTGATTGTCAATGCTAGTAGGAACAGGATATAGACCTATTGGTAGCTTATTATGAACGAGATACAAAGCAGATAAAATCTGCAAAGCAAATGATAAATCCATAATTTCTGCAGGATGACCGTCTCCTGATGCAAGGTTTACTAGTTTTCCATCGGCTAGGACATGAAGTTGATTTCCATTGTCGAGTATATGCAGCGAAACATGCTCTCTAACATTCTTTTTGCTAACCGTTTTGAGTTCTAAAGCTTTCATATCAACTTCTACATTGAAATGCCCGGCATTGCAAAGAATGGCATTGTTTTTAATCAGGTCAAAATGCGAAGAGGAGATTACTTCTTTGCAACCGGTTACAGTGATAAAAATATCTCCTAAAGGTGCAGCCTTCTCCATTGTCATAACTTGAAAGCCATCCATGTGAGCTTCCAAGGCTTTAATTGGATTGATTTCTGTTACAATCACAGAGGCTCCCAATGCTTTAGCTCGACTTGCAACTCCTTTTCCACACCACCCATACCCAGACACTACAACTTTTTTCCCTGCTACAATAAGATTCGTACTGTTCATAATGGAAGTCCATACGGATTGACCCGTTCCATATCGATTGTCAAAAAGATACTTGGAATGGGCATCGTTGACTAAAATCATGGGCAATTGTAACTGGTTTTGTCTGTATCTAGATTGCAGTCGGATCACTCCCGTGGTAGTTTCTTCGCATCCGCCCAGCATGGAAGGAATCTGTTGGGCGTAATTTTCATGTAGAAGGTTGGTCAGATCTCCCCCATCATCCAAAATGATATCGGGTTTTTGTTGCAGCATTTGGTCTAGGAAGGTATTGTATTCTGCTTCTGTACAACCATGCTTGGCAAAAACTTGTACCCCATGTTCTGCAACAGCAATAGCTACATCGTCTTGCGTGGAAAGTGTGTTGCTACTTGACAAAAGGACCTTGGCCCCTCCTTGGACAAGTACTTCAGCAAGTCTAGCCGTTTTGGCTTCTAAATGAATGCAGATTGCAATTGTCAGATTTTGAAATGGGGTTGTACTTTGCAATTGTTCTTCAAGGATCGAGAGAAGAGGCATATGTTTTCGCACCCAATCAATTTTTTTTTCACCGCTTGTGTTCATTTTTCTCCTACTTACTTGATATAGATGCATCCTATTATTGTTGTAGAATCCTCCGCAAGAAAATCGTCGGGATCAGATACTTGTTGTTCTTGTGATTCCTGCATACTTTTCTGATATGCATCCATAATCCGGTGACATAGAACTTTTGTGTCCCTATTGTCCAAAAGGATTTTTTTGATTTTTTGTGGCATGTCTTTTTTTTCAATAATGCCTGGGGAAAGTAGAACAATGGCATTTCCTTTTCGGAGTCGGACGTGTGAATACTCAATCTCTGGCTTCGTCACAGAAAGTTTAATAGGATCAATCATCCCAAGAGGAAGCGATATCTGACTGTCACTATTAGAAGTTGGAGTCAAGCTAAACAAAGAATTTTTATTCCAAAGCAAAGCTTTGCAATATCCTGCATTGCAATAATGGGCAGTGTTGGAATCATCGATGGTCAATACGAGCAAGGATGTGGTCATGTCAGTATTGGTTTTGATAGAACGTTTTTGCAAACCTTCTTGGATAAGGGAGAAAACACGATTGTAGAAGTCTTTGGGTTTTTGTCCTTCTTCTAGGTGGTGTTTTTCAGCAATGATTGTTCCAAGACGGGATATGGCATATTCACTAGGTGTTTTGTTTATAGAACTACAAAACGTTGGACTTGCAATTGCCATCGTAAGCTGATGGTTTTGGGGCATTTGAAAAGCATGGAGCCATGCATCTGCATAGTATTCTTCAATGGCACCTGTTTTTGATAAAATATCACTTCGAATGGATAGTGGTTTTTTTAGTAACATACAATCCTCTCAACGTAATAAAAAAGGTTTCAAATAAGAACCCGTATAACTTTTTGCATTACGAATGACATCTTCTGGAGAGCCCTGAACAATGACATTGCCTCCAAATTCACCACCACCAGGACCCAAATCAATAATGTAATCGGAACACTTAATAACATCTAGGTTGTGTTCAATGATAATGATACTGTTTCCTTTATCAACCAATTGATGCAAAACAGATAAAAGCATTTTGATGTCTTCAAAATGAAGTCCAGTTGTGGGTTCATCTAAAATGTACAAGGTGTGACCAATGGTCCTCTTGCTTAACTCAAGAGCAAGCTTGATACGTTGTGCTTCTCCCCCGGATAAGGTTGTAGAAGATTGTCCTAATGTAATATAGCCCAAACCAACATTTTGTAGCAGGGATAATTTTCGAACCGCTTGGGGATAAGCAGAAAATAAACTTAAAGCCTCATTTACTGTCATGTTTAATACATCAACTATGTTGGATCCACGATACTCGATTTCCAAGGTTTCTCGATTAAAGCGTTTTCCTTTGCATACTTCGCAAGGGACATAAACATCAGGTAAAAACTGCATTTCTACTTTGACCAATCCATCGCCTTTGCAGCTTTCACACCGACCCCCGCGAACATTAAAACTAAACCGTCCCTGTGAATATCCTCTAATCTTAGATTCAGGAAGAGCAGCAAAGATTTTTCGAATCTCAGTCCATAGGCCGACATATGTGGCTGGATTGGACCTAGGTGTACGCCCAATAGGATTCTGATCAACAAGCATGCATTTTTGGATATGCTCTATTCCTTGTAGACTTTTGTACTTACCAGGGATTACATTGCGACTCCCGAATTCTTTTTTGAAAGCTTTGTAGAGAACATCATTGATAAGGGTGCTTTTTCCTGAACCAGAAACTCCAGTAACGCAAACAATGTTACCAAGAGGGAACGTGACGCTAATATTGTTGAGGTTGTGTTCTTGAACACCCTTTAAAACAATATGATTTCCATTTCCTTCTCGTCTTTTTTCGGGTAAAGGGATGGACCTTGTACCATTCAAGTATTGGGCAGTAAGAGACTTTTCTGATCGCAACACTTCTTCCAACGAACCTTGTGCAACAACTTCTCCCCCCTGAATTCCTGCAAGAGGGCCCATGTCAACAATGTAATCCGCTTTGCGGATGGTTTCTTCATCATGTTCGACAACAATGACAGTGTTGCCCGTGTCTCGCAGCTTCATAAGGGTGTCCAAAAGCTTTTCATTGTCTTTTGGATGGAGACCTATACTCGGTTCGTCAAGAATATACAATACGCCCATCAGTCCAGAACCAACTTGCGAGGCAAGTCGAAGTCTTTGTGCTTCTCCTCCAGAAAGAGAAGCAGAGGATCTTGATAGGTTCAAGTATTCAAGCCCTACATTGATGATAAAATGTAACCGTTGCGTAATCTCTTTTAAAATCCGTGAAGCGATAATGGTTTTGGAAGGAGAAAAATGGAGAGATTCCATAAATTCCAGTAGGTTGCGTATTGACATTGAGGAGGCTTCAAAGATATTTTTTTCTTGCATTGTGACGGCCAATGCTTCTGGTTTTAATCTTGCTCCAGAGCATGAAGAACATAGAGTTGTCACCATATATTTTTCATATTCCAAACGTGAGGACTCTGACATGGTTTCTCTGTGACGCCTTTCTATGGTTGGAATGATTCCTTCAAAACGACCTTTTCCATACAGAAGAATGTGCTGCATATCAGAAGAAA
>Ga0334900_1003661_pt1 | contig 11667 bp, 7 predicted proteins | sample GraSluR3_MG_2_FD_207231 | JGI IMG/M metagenome (GOLD analysis project Ga0334900, IMG submission 207231) | Sludge microbial communities from methane-producing bioreactor in Wageningen University, Netherlands - Granular Sludge_31_08-R3 | ecosystem: Engineered > Bioreactor > Anaerobic > Unclassified...
GATTATCATACAACTATGCGTCTCAACTCAAGATAATAGAATAACACGAAAATTAATTTTTTAGCAGTCTTGTAAATTACTGATTCTTAACCTCAAAAAGTTTAAGAATTTAATTTCGGAATTGCTGAAATTTACCAGGTTAATCATAGCGCTGGTTATTTTCCCGGCGGTTTTGCAGGCACAAACTCCGCTTGGAATCGGGATCGTCAAAGATGCCGCAACCGGTGAATTCGAAATACTGGCGCAGGAGGTAAAATCCGAAATTGAAGCGTTGACCAATGCCGGCGATGGCGCTTTATTTAAAGAACTGAGCGCAAACTGGCAGTCTGAGAAGGTGAATGAAAACCTGCAGACTTTTCTGAATGATCCGGAAGTGGACATTATTGTAACGCTTGGATTTCTTTCCTCAGAAGCGGCGGCTCGTTTGCCTGCATATCCAAAGCCGGTGATTGCCGCTACCGTTTTAGATCCGGTTCTTCAAAATCTGCCCCAGAAAGCGGATAGAAGTACAGGGGTGCCAAACTTTGCATGGATTGAATCGCTCATCCGGTTAAAAAGCGACATGCACTCCTTTGCCCGGATTTTCGAATCTGAACACCTTGCAGTCATCATTCCCCGGGAGCTTTATTCTGAATTTCAGATTTTGAATGCTTACCTGAAAGCGGATGAAAATACATTTGAAGTTACATTTGTTCCGGTAGGGGAAAATGAAAATCCGGTGGAGCAATTACCTGCCAGAACAGATGCAGCCATGGTTTTTCCGCTGGTTCAGCACTCCGCTGCCACCACTGAGGCGATTTTTACCAGCCTGAATGAACAAGGCATTTCGTCACTGGCGGTGAATGGAGTAGCCTACCTGGAATATGGAGCTTCCATAACATTTACACCGCAGTTTACCTTTCAGCAATTGGCCCGGCAAGTGGCTGTGCGGGTTTTAAAAGCTTCCGAAGGAACCAGCCTGGGTGAAATTTCCTCCATGACTGAAAACCCGGAGCGAACACCTATCGTAAACATGGAAAGCCTTCGGCTGACGGACCGGTTTCCCAAATGGTCTGACCTGGCAAATGCAGTTTTGCTAAATGCGACTAAAATGCCCGGTGAAGAACTGACGCTGCATCAGGCCATTGCCCTGTCGCTGGAAAATAACCTGCAGGGGAAAATTACCGACCAGGATTTGCTGATGGCAGAAAAAGATATTCGCATTGCCAAAGCAAATGTTTTACCGCAGGTGGAAGTTTCGGGGATGGGCGTTCAACTGAGTGAAAATTTGGTGGAATCCTCCATGGGGCAGAAAGGAGAATATACCATTACCGGCTCGGTGTCGTTAAAACAAGTCATTTATTCCGAAGCGGCCTATGCGAACATTGCGCTAAAAAAGTTGATGGCCGAAAGCACAAAACAGGGCAACAGACAAACCACACTCGACATTGTGTTTGATGTTTCGCAGGCTTATATTTCCTTGCTGTTTGCTAAAAACAACCTTCAGATAAAAAATGAAAACGTAAGCGCCACCCTGAAAAACCTGGAACTTGCCAAAGCCAAAGAAATAAGCGGAGAGGGCAGCGTGTCGGATGTCAACCGCTGGATAAGTGAGCTGAACCTCGGCAGGATGGATTTAAACGATGCAGAGGCCGGATACAAAGCAGCCATGTACCGGTTAAACGAACTGCTGAACCAACCCGTCGGCAATACCATCGCCACCCCCGATTCGGCAGATATTGGCGAAACCATCATTCATAATCAGCAAATTTTGGATTCCTGGTTCAACAATCCAAATCTGACCGAAAAATATGCAGACTTTTTGATAAACGAAATGCTGGCCCATTCGCCGGAACTGCAACAATTAGCAACTGCAGGAGAAATGATCGACCGGCAAAAATCAATGAAAATCAGGCAGATGTATTTGCCCGAGGTAGCGCTGATCGGAAGTGCTGATCAGGCTTTTGTCCGCGAAGGAGTCATCCGGAATCCGCAACTACCTGTGCCGCCACCACCCGACGACATCACCTGGAACCTGGGCCTGCGCGTGAGCATCCCCCTGTTTGAAGGTGGCAGGAAACGAACCGAAGTACAACGGGCAACCATCGAACAGGATAAAATCAACTGGCAAAAAGATGACCTGCTCAACAAACTGGAAACGGGAATCCGTTCCAACGTGCAATTTCTGCAGGCTTCCTGGCGCGAAATGAAACTTTCAGAAAACGCGGCCCAGGCTGCCGAAAAGAATTTTTATACCATTCAGGATGCCTATGCACAGGGAATGGTCAACGTGGCGCAGCTTACCGATGCCCAAAGCGTGATGATTCGCACCCGGCAAATGGCACTTGGCTCACGCTATCAATATATTCTGGATTACATCAAAACTGAACGGTTGCAGGGAAAATTTTTCTTTCTGGAAGATGAATCCGAAAAGGCACAATACACCCACCGATTAGTAAATTATTTAACCGAAGAATAAGAAATGATGAAAACAAAAATACAACTACTTGTTTTAGGCGCTCTGCTGCTGGCCGGTTGCGGAGGCAAAGAAGAAAAGGAAGAAGCCATTCGTCCGGTTTTTTACCAGGAAGTGGGAAAAAGCAGTACGCAAAACGTGCGCTCATTTTCAGGAGTAACACAATCTGCCACCGAGGCGAAACTCAGTTTCAAGGTGGGTGGTTTGATAGAAAATGTACCGGTTGACATGGGCGATACGGTAAAAAGAGGAGTCGTGGTTGCCCGCCTCGACGATACCGACTACCGCATCAATTACAACAAAGCGGAAGCTTCCCTGAAAAATGCAGAAGCTCAGTTGGCCGCAGCCAAATCAGCTTTTTTGCGGGTTGAAAACCTGTATGTGAACAACAATGTTTCACTGAGCGAATACGAAAAGGTAAAAACGCAATTTGAATCGGCTGAAACCATGGTAAAAACAACCCGTTCACAACTCAGCGCAGCACAAAATCAACTGGATTATACGGTTTTACGGGCGCCTTTCGATGGCGTTGTTTCTTCGGTGTTGGCTCAGGAAAACGAAATGACCGGCACCGGACATCCTGTTGTTGTTTTTGCTTCAACGAACAACCTCGAAGTGAAAACGGCTGTACCCGAAAATATCGTCGGACAAATCAGTCGCGGACAGGAGGCAAAAGTGCGGTTTAGCGCCTTTCCTGAAAACGATTTCCGGGGAGTTGTTACCGAGGTGAGCCCCGGAATTCCCAATGCCTCAGCCTTTCCGGTGATTGTGCAGCTAACGGAATCCACTTCCCGGCTGTTTCCCGGAATGACCGGAACAGTGGAGCTTTCCATGAACGGTGGAGATTTTTCCGAAAACAGGTTGGCAGTGGCCACCGATGCTGTGGGGCACGACCAGACAGGCGATTTTGTTTATGTGGCCTCGAAAACAGGAGAGAACGAAATTTTTGTGGCTGAAAAACGGTACGTTACGCTGGGCGAGTTGCGTGCCGGCGGATACGAAATTGTAGGCGGGCTGAACCGAAATGAGAGAGTGATAACCGCCGGGTTGAGTTTTTTGTACGATGGCCGGAAAGTGAAATTGCTTGACGAGGATAAATAAAAAGAAAACAATGAATCTTACAAAAATAACGCTGAATAACAGCCGGATAACATTTATAGCCATTCTGGTGGTAGCCATTATTGGTATTGGCAACTATTTTGAACTGGAACGCGACAGTATGCCTCCTTACACCATCCGCATTGCCACGGTGGTTACGCAGTTTCCGGGTGCCGACCCTCACAAAGTGGAAACCCTGGTTACAGAACCACTGGAAGAAGTGATTCGCGAAATGGCCGAGGTAAAAACCATTACCAGCGAATCACGGCCAGGCCTGTCAGTAATTACGGTGGAATTGATAACTGACGTGGGAGGAAAAGAGTTGCAGTCGGTCTGGACCACGCTAAGAAATAAAGTGGAAGATTTGAAACCCACCCTGCCGCAGGGCGTTTTCGGTCCGGTAGTAAAAGACGAAGACATTGGAACCGTATTCGGAATAATTTTGGGAGTTACCGGCGATGGCGTTCCGTACAATAAACTGGAAGACTATGCCAAAGAGGTACGCGATGAACTGCTGCTGCTTCCCGATGCTGCAAAAATCAATTACGGCGGCGTACAGGAAGAACGTCTTTTTATTGAGTTTGACGACAAGCAACTGGCCTATTATGGCCTCGATGCAGCAAAACTGCGAAACATTATTTCGGCTACCAACATCCTCTATCCCGGTGGCGAAATCAACATGGGCCGTCAGCGGATTGTGCTGGAGCCTTCCGGGAGTTTTGAAACCATTGACGACCTGAAAAAAATGCTGATTCCAACCTCCACCGGGGTTTCTGTTTATTTGGATGATATAACCACACGCATTTACCGCGACTATATTACACCGCGTCAGAAGTTGGTAAAAATCAATGGCAAGCCGGCCATTGCGCTGTTCATTTCCCTAAAAGATGGCGCCAACATTGTACGGTTGGGCGAAGACGTGGACAAAGCGCTGCCTCGCATTAACAGCAATCTCCCAATAGGAGTGGAGGTTGTGCGTTCGGCATCGCAGGACCAGGTTGTACACGGGCAGGTAAACGACTTCCTGGTGAACCTGGTGCAAAGTATCCTCATTGTTCTGGCTGTGATGCTTTTGTTCCTTGGACTCCGCACAGGTTCACTGGTGGCTGCCCTTATTCCAATGGTCATTCTCACCTCCTTCTTCTTTCTTGGTTTGCTCGACCTGGGATTCAATAAAGTTTCGCTGGCTGCACTTATCATTTCGCTGGGACTGCTGGTAGATAACGGCATAGTCATTTCCGAATCCATTCTGGTGAACATGAAACGCGGGCTCAGTGCATTTGAAGCCAGTGTCTATTCCGGCAAAGTTTTGATTGTTCCACTGCTCATTTCATCACTTACCACTTCGGCAGCTTTTTTACCTTTTGCCCTGGCCCGCACTCCCATGGGCGAAATCTCCTCGCAATTGTTTTGGGTCGTCAGTTCAACCTTACTGGCATCCTGGTTTTTGGCGTTTACCTTCATTCCTCTACTGGCTGTTCTGGTTATTAAGGTGAAAACCCGGAGCAAAGAGAAAAAGGAGAACTTTATGGACCGGAACATGGAAAAGCTGAATTTGTGGTATAACGGATTGCTTTTCCGGGTTTTGAAGAAACCATTCCTTTTCCTTGGATTCATTCTGGCTTTGTTCGTTCTGGCGTTGTCGATGGTACAGTTCCTGCCTTTTAAACTGGTTCCCGACAGCGACCGGAACCTGGTAACCGTGGATATAAAATTTCCGTCGGGGACGCAAATAGAATATACCGAGCAGGCAGTGAATGATATCGGTAATTTTATTCTGGAAAACCTGATTGTCAATCCCGAAACCGAAAAAAAGAAACCGGGTGTGCTCGATTTCTCCTCGTTTATTGGCGAAGGCCCGGAACCTTACGACCTGGGCTATTTTAAAAACGAAGCCAACTCCAGCTATGCCCACATGCTTCTGAATACAACCGGTGACCGGGATAATGATTACATTATTGCCAAAGTGGATAGTTTCTGTTTCAATCATATTCCCGATGCCGACATCCGTGTAAACCGGCTTACTGGTGCAGGAGCTTCAGGAACACCGGTCGAAATCAGAATATCGGGCAGTGACCCTGAAAAGCTGGCTATTATTTCAGAAAAAGTGAAAGAGAAGCTGGTGACCATTGAAGGTGCCAAAAATATTACCGACGACTGGGGACCGAAAATCAAAAAGCTGATGGTGGATATCCATCCGGAGAAAGCACAACGCGCCGGGTTAACCAACATGGAAATTGCAATGGCGCTGAATTCCGGATTATCGGGAATGAAAGTCGGTGACTTTTTCGATACCGACGAGCAGATTCCCATTTTCCTGAAAAATGAAAACAGCGACGAGCACGACATCGAAACGGTGCAGGCATTTACTATTTATTCATCGGCCCGAAATCAGAACGTGCCGCTTTCGCAGGTAGCCGATGTAAAAGTGGATTGGCAGTTTGGTAAAGTGATACGCAAAGATTTAACAAGAACGATGACTGTTGGTGCTCATCTTGAACCCGGATACAATGCCTCTGATATTTTTGAAGCCATCACCCCCTGGATGGATGAGCAAAAAGCCGGATGGGATTTGGGTTATGACTACGAACTGGGAGGCGAAGATGAAGACAAAGCAGAAAACCTGGGCGCTATTTTTGCCAATCTGCCCCTGGCGTTTTTCATCATCGTACTACTGCTGGTTTTGCAGTTTAACTCTATTCGGAAAGCAACCATTATTGTACTTTCCATTCCGCTGGGAATGATCGGTGTGGTGGCCGGCTGGTTTATCGGTGGTTCGTTTGTTAGTTTCTTTGGTGTGCTGGGGGTCATTGCCCTTGCCGGAATTGTGGTCAACAACGCCATCATTCTCATTGACCGGATTGATGTGGAATTAGCAGAAAATCCCGACGTGGACCGGCGCGATGCTATTCTGAAAGCAGCCAACAATAGGTTCAGGCCGGTTATACTTACCACGCTTACCACGTCCATGGGAATGTTACCGTTGTGGTTTTCGGGCGATTTGCTATGGGAACCGCTCACCCTGGCTATCATTTTCGGGTTGTTTTTTGCCACTTTGATAACCCTGCTGTTTGTTCCGGTATTGTATCGCCTGTTTTTCAAAGTTTCCTTCAACAACTATCAATTTGACCTGAAAATATTGGAACGCAAGGAATTAAAAGAAAATTGAAAATTAATATTTAATTGATTTAGTTTTAAAAAATATTGACAATGAAAAAAATAATTCATGCATTGGGGTTATTAGCGATTATTATTCTCTTCACCTCATTCGGCTATCAAAAGAAAAAAATAAACTGTTCGTTAACCGTTGAAGTATCCGGTTTACGAAATGCAAAAGGGGTGGTGCAATTTGCTGTGTATAATACCCCGGACGCATTCCCTGATGAGGATTACAAAAAATATTACAGGAAACATACCGCTAAAATTGTGGATGGTTTTTCGACGGTAACTTTCGAAAACCTGCCTTCGGGAAAATATGCAGTTAATATTTTGCACGACGAAGACGAGAATGGCAAAATTAAAAAGGGCATGGTTCTGCCCAAAGAGGGCATCGGATTTTCCAACTATGAATCCATTGGGATGTTTAACAAACCTAAATTTTCAGAAGCAGGAATTGTTTTAAAGTCAGATACAGCAATTCAGGTAAAGATTATTTATATGTAATGCGATGAAAAGATTGTTGTTCTTAATATTTTATGGTTTTTTCCTTTTTATTCAGGTCGAAGGACAGGAAACCAGTTCTGTTTCATCTGCTGAACTCGCGTTAATTGCCCAGGTTAATCAGGGAAACAGTTATATCACATTTCCTGCAGACATCGGAAACATTGAACCGCTTTGGTTTGAGGCAAACTTAAGTCCCGAGTTTTATATCCGCAAAAGCAAAGATTCCAGGTTGATGGGCGTGTTAACCCCACAAATAATCATCCGCATGTACCAGGAAAGGTCGTTCCCGGTAAGAACACCAAGTTACATGCCCCAGATAACGGCCTATTATTTAATGTCTCCGAAAAAGGACAAAAATACGTTCAGTTTATTTGGAAAAATAGCTCACCATTCCAACGGGCAGGATGGTGATTTTTATCTTGAAAACGGGGAAGTAAATTTGTTGTCGGGTGATTTTGCGACCAACTATTTTGAAGCTGGAATAATTAAAACCAATTATATCAGCCGTTTTGATGCGCATCAATTTTTGAAAACATCTTTAGAAATACATCCCACAGGCTGGTCGGCCGACGAACTGGCAGGAAGATACAGTACCGTGCGCTGGCACAACACTGTTTCAATTTTCAAACTGCCGGTAACCGAAAATAAAAATAGCAGACGAAAAGCCCAGATTTCGCTGAAAGGTGAAACAACCTGGATGTTTGGCAGAGTGGAAGGATGGGATAACTTCTCATCAAAAAGACTTAATTTGAAATTAACGTTTTATTATCACCCGAAATTCCTGGAAGATATTGGATTATTTGCCCAAATATACCATGGAATGGATTACTACAATATCTATTTTAACCATCAGCTGGAGGTTATTCGGTTTGGATTAATGACAGAAAAATTAAGATTTTAAAACGGAAACTGAGTTGAATGACAACCGAAGAAAAAATACTAAACAGCGCGCGGAAAAATTTTCTGTTATACGGATATTATGGAACAACAATTGAAAAAATTGCAAAAGAAGCCGGTGTTAGCAAGGCGATTATCCATTATTATTTCAGAACAAAAAATAGATTGTATTGTAAAATTGTAGATATGATAGCCGATACTATACTAAACTATTCGAACTATGAATATCCTGATGCACATTTAACCTGGTTTTTGGTGAGTGAGTTAAGAAACAACAGGACGATGTTTTTGAACAGCATTAAAACTAAGATGAAAACTGACTGGGAAAAGAAAATTCAGGAATTGATAAAACGTTCAATGGAAGTTTATTCTTCTGTTGAGTTTTCCAAAGAAAACTGATTCAAAGAATTTATGATGATTTGTTTTGTTATTGCTATTATTTCAAAATTTACTAACTTTAGAATCAGATTTCGTTCTTTGTAGTATTTGTGAACAAAACGGTGAACCAAAATATTCACATCAATGTAAATCATTGAAATAAAGGCATATTGGGGACTGAGGCATAATCTTCTCACCCCGACAGACTGAAAATGAAAGAGTTAAGATGATTGAAATCTTGACTCTTTTTTGTTTAAACGAAAGTTAACTTTTTACCGTCAGGGCTTACAGGTTAAGGTAAAACCATTACCGGAAATGTTGCACCATCTCAATTCGTCCACAGTTTTTCAGCAGAACGAATGTAATACCTGCCCAAATTAGCGGATATTAAATGGTGCAGCAACAATAAAAAAAGAGCTGCAACAAATTGCTGCAACTCTTTCCTTTTCAGTGAACCTGGAGGTACAAAATTCGAACCATTTAATAGCAGAATTGAAGCTTTTGGGAGAGCTTTCTGTTTTATAAAAGCACTGGCATAAATTCAAACAAAAACTGCGAAGACTATTCAACTGAAAAAAATATTTATTTGGTAGAAAAGTAATTACTATAGGTCAACCACTTTCGGTTGTAGCGGATTTCCAAAAGAGCAATTTATATTCCAAAAGTTTCACATCGGTTAAAATCAGGGTGCAATCTTTAATTTTTTATACTAACTTTGTCCCCGATTTTGGTGCCGCATTTTTTATTTAACGAAAAAACGGTGAAAAGGGAATCAGGTGAAAATCCTGAACAGACCCGCTGCTGTAAGCTCCACTAAAGTCTTTGAACAATACTCAAAACCACTGTCCCGAATCCTCGGGATGGGAAGGGCGTTTCAAAGATGGAGTAAGTCAGAAGACCTGCCAAGATTTTAGTTGAAGGCTTTCGAGGAATAAAAGCCGGCGACAAACAAAGGCAGAATCGCTGATTTTGCTCCAAGTTTATCCCGATATTAAGGTCTTCGAAGGCTGTTTTGGTTGAAAAATTAAAATGGCTTTTTATGTATTTTGTTAGGTTCTTTTGTGGGCTTGCATTATTTGCAATATCAATTGGTGCGTTTTCCCAAAGCAAATTAGACAGCGTTCAGCACATCGAAGAAGTAAAGGTGGTTGCCAATCGCTACAAAGAAATTATTCCCGCGCAAACGTTGCAGGGAAAGGAACTGGAACAGCTAAACAGCTATTCCGTTGCCGATGCTATCCGTTTTTTTTCCGGCGTACAAATAAAAGATTATGGAGGTATAGGAGGAATAAAAACGGTGAACATTCGTAGCATGGGAACCAATCATATGGGAGTTTTCTACAACGGGATTCAACTGGGTAATGCACAAAACGGACAAATTGATTTAGGCAAGTTCTCTTTGGAAAACGTGGAAGAGATTTCGCTATACAACGGACAAAAAAGTGAAATTTTTCAATCGGCTAAAGAGTTTGGTTCGGCTGGGAGTATATACTTAACTACGCGACGTCCGCGATTCGCGAAAGGCAAAGACACCAATATTAAAGCGGCCATGCGAAGCGGTTCTTTTGGTCTGTTTAACCCCTCGGTTCTTTATGAATATAAAATCAGCGAAAAAATAAATACCACGTTTAGCGCCGAATGGATTAATGCCGATGGCAAATACAAATTTCGCTACCGGCGTGTTACTCCTTCCGGCGAGCTTGCCTACGATACCACAGCAGTCAGGCAAAACGGCGATATCGACGCTGTTCGATTGGAAGGAAGCCTGAACGGATATTTACCTTCGGGATTCTGGAAAGTGCAACTATATCATTACGACTCAGAACGCGGGGTCCCGGGCGCTATCGTAAACAACGTATGGCGAAATGGCGAACGTTTGTGGGATAACAACTCTTTTATCCAGGGAGTTTACCAGCAGGAGCTGACTCCAAAGCTAAGTTCCAAAATAAACATGAAATATGCTGCTGACCTTACGCACTACATCAACAACGATGATAAGCTGATTCATGTGGACAATACTTACAGGCAGAAAGAGCTTTATTTTTCGTGGGCAAATAAATATGCACTACGCAGAAACTGGGACATTTCCGCTGCTTACGATTTTCAATGGAATGGCTTGTCTGAATTTGTAAATGTTTCCCGGACAACACATTGGTTTTCGACTGCCACCGCTTTTACCGTGGCCGACCAGCTAAAAATACAAGCCAGTATTTTAGGCACTCTCGTAAATGAAGAAAACCGCGAACGAGACACGGTTCCGAACAAACAGGTATTCAATCCGGCAGTATTTCTGTCTTATCAGCCATTTAGTGCAACAGAACTTGTTTTTCGCGCTTTCTACAAAAAATCTTTTCGTATGCCCACTTTCAACGATTTGTATTATACCGATATGGGCAATGCCTACCTCCGTCCCGAATATGCCGAGCAATACAATGTGGGCGTTTTGTACGATATCAACCGCGAAAACCGGGTCTTTGAATCATTTCATATAGGTGTTGATGTTTACTACAATTACGTAAAAGATAAAATTGTGGCTTATCCCAAAGGGCAACAATTCCGGTGGACAATGCTGAATCTGGGTGAAGTTGATATTCGCGGAATAGACCTTACAACAATGGCAACCTTTCTTTTTCTGAATGAATGGAGCTTAACCGGTAAACTGCAATATACTTACCAGGAAGCCATTGATATTACCAACCCGGCAGACACGTATTACCGCGACCAGATTCCATACATTCCCTGGCACAGCGGTTCGACCATTGCCATGCTCAACTGGAAAAGCTGGTCGATGAATTACAGCTTTATTTACGTCGGCAAACGCTATAATCAACAGGAGAATATTCGCTACAACTATACGCAGCCCTGGTACACCAGCGATATTTCGATTGCAAAGTCAATAAAAATGAAGGATTTGTCGCTGAAGCTTTCCGCTGAAATAAACAACCTGCTGAGCCAGGATTACGATGTAATTCTCAATTACCCGATGCCGAAACGAAACTACCGTTTTCGCATGAGTATTGAAATTTAAACGCTAAAGATGAACCGTATTTTTTATATAATATTTTTTGTATTTCTGTTGTATTCCTGCCGCAAAGACGAGTTGGTGGTTCCTACGGAATACGATGTTTTACCCATTGAACTAAACCCCGATTCTAATCCTGTTGGAATGTATGTTT
>Ga0334900_1003663_pt1 | contig 11657 bp, 18 predicted proteins | sample GraSluR3_MG_2_FD_207231 | JGI IMG/M metagenome (GOLD analysis project Ga0334900, IMG submission 207231) | Sludge microbial communities from methane-producing bioreactor in Wageningen University, Netherlands - Granular Sludge_31_08-R3 | ecosystem: Engineered > Bioreactor > Anaerobic >...
TGCTTGATCAATTCACCCAATTTTGACGCTGAAAGCTCCTTAGGTGATATTGACAAGAATCTCATTCCATATCCATCCATCTGATCTCCTTTGCGTAAAATTATGGTTAATGAACTTCGATAACTCTTTACAACACTAACTCAGATCGTGACTTTACTGTCAACATAATAATTCAAATCCAATATCAGCCCACACCCTGTCAAATCACATATCTGTTGATTACTATCAACTTCCTGATAACCTCTGATTGATTACAAATTCGCTCCACTTCACTCATCCTCCTACATTCGCCGCAATTATACCTCCGATTACTCCCCCGAAGATACTCACACCCCAAATCGTCCACATCGTAGCTCGTATGCCATGCACCTGCTTCGTAAGCTCATAACTCTGCTGTGCCTGAAGCTCCATTTTGTATATCTCAAATTCTCGCTCACTCATCCCCAATAGCGCTTCCCTCGTCATTCCGCCAGCCCCGTTATCTTTAAGCTCCACATCTGTTTCAACCTCATCTCGATACTCATATCTCTCTAAAGGATAGCGCCAGTCATCAAACTTGAAATCCTGAAATTCCTCCGCTTCAAACCACTCCCCCGTTGTGTCATGCTTACCCCTATATACTCGATATACATACTCCAGTGGTAGCTCATATAGCTTGTCGTCTATTATGTACAGATTCCCGTCCAATTTGCCCCGTATAAATCCCTCAAACTCCTGCGAATCCTTCATTACTACCCGCTCGCCCATGCATATCCCTATCTGACCAATTAACAATAAAATCACCACTATGTGTCGCATATCTTAACTCCTTTCTATCATTTGTCTCAATCTTCAGCTTAACGCCCTATTCAAGCTTACCCAAAGCGGAACGGCTATCATATGCAACCGATCAGAGATCTTAGACAACTGCCTGTTCATCTCCATATTCTCCGATGATTCCGCGGCCATACTGTCCCCTAACGCTATCTGGCTTATCATTCCCCCCTCAAGATCTTCACTGGCTGACATCATCACAATTTCTATCGTTATGTCCTCTCTGCCCCGATAAACCTTCTTTATCATCCCCTTAGGATAAAAACTTGTCACACCATCTTTCGTCCTTATCACTACATGCTCCTGAGTAACTCCTTCCAATGTCCCCTCTACCTTCCGCCGATTACTTAGATACAATACATCCTTTGCAAACATGCTCATTACAAAACTCATCAAAATAATTACCAATACCACTCGTCGCATCTCTCTCTCCTTCTATAATTTATTCCTACAACCTCACACCCTGTTATACCTTCTAATACACAAATCCAATATCCCGACCATCACAATATCAGGATCCCCCTCTATATAGATCATTGGCTCATAATGACTATTCAGCGGCACCAGCATTGTCACCTTGCGCTTTATGTCCTCCACCAACTTCTTCAAAGTTATCCCATCTTCACAACGAAAGGCCATTATCTTGCCATTGGTGTTCACCTCCCGCCAATCCTCAGAACATACCACCAGATCTCCAGGCAATACAAAGGGCGCCATGCTATCCCCGGATACCCTAAATACCACATAAGGCGGCGCAAACGAAAGCAAACCCCGCGGTAGATCTACCACCCTCCAAGGCTCCTCATAGATGAGCTCCGCCGGCTCTCCCGCCGCTATCTCGCCTACTATCGGCACCGAGATCGTATCTCCCAAAAACGACCCATCAATCTGCTGCAACTCCTGAAACATAGGTCCACTACCCGTGAGAAGCCAGTTGAGATTCACACCATAAACTTCGCATATTCGAGAAAGCACATCTGCGCTTGGTTTACTGTTAGGCTTATTAAACCAGTCAGACACATTTCCTGAAGACACGCCAATAGACTCTGCAAACTTGTACTTTTTTAGCTTAAGTGCTAATAGCAGGTCTGTCAATCGTTTGCGCATATCCATTAGAATAATTCTCGCATATTCGTATATTCTCCTTGACAGAATCTCGTATATCAGAGATTTATGTCCCTATATCATATGGCTATAAAAAAGGAGATACCACATGACTGTCAAGAACAATGTTAAAAACCCCCGCCCAATGCCCTTATATAAGCCTTCCTGCCCGGCCAATCTGGAAGCCGCTTCCTGCCTCTTAGTACCGCCGCTCGCCGTAGCGCCAAAACGTCAAAACGCCAAATCGCCAAATCGTCAAAACCCTACAACCCCAAAGGAGCAACCCATGAATCACATCCTCTCCGCCGCCGAAATCCGCGCCATCCTCGCCCAACGTAAAATCTCTAAACGCCAGCTCTCCCAGGAAACCGGCATCTCATACCAATACCTCGTCGAAGTCCTCCAAGGCTATCGACCGGCCACCAAAATGCGCCAAAAGATCACAGATTATCTACTGAAAGAGGGCAGCGCATGAGCCAGAAGAGAACGATCGAGATCATCCATTGCCCTAAGTGTGATATGCATATCAATGTAATGGATAACGCATTCATATGCCATTCCACGAACGATCCGCAAGCACCCACACTCTTTATCGCATGCCCCTCCTGCGGTTACGAAAAGCGTTTGCAGGCGCATGTCCTCCCCCTGCCCTGCGAACATGCAGCCGTCGCTTTTAACGCTGTAATCCAGCTACTCGCAGTGGCATTCGCAAACGAGAAACGCATTAGAATTGAGCCCGCTTACGATGTTTCAGCGGCACCGAACCAAACAAAGGAGGCATAGTGCTGCTCATCGCTCTTGCTATCGCCTTCCCCCTGCTCGGTATATTCTATGCCCTTATACCCATATACGAGGCTCTCACTAACGGAAGAGTTACCTTCCGCGTATTCAACCATTTCCAGATGTCCATCTCTCACCCCAGTGAGATGGAAGTATCCTTTTCCAACCCCAAAACCCCAAATCGTCAAAACGACTCAACCCCAAACTAAGGAGCTACCATGATTCATATCATTCATTCTTCAGTGAAACATAGCTTGAATAAATTGATTTCAAAGCTTCGTCTCGCTTCTCTTCTGGCACTGCATATATCCGGATCTCCACTCCGGAACTCAATTCCATGCCCAACAAAAAATACTCAAAAGGATTCCGATAACCCCTCCCTGATTCATCGATCAAAAATACTACCCAATCCCCATCATAATGCCTCAGCACCTCTACGCTATTGTGTAGCCGGCGAAAAACTCCATATTTCTGCCTTAAAGAGCAACCTTCCATTCCATCAGAAGCTATCAATTGCCTTGCGCATCTGTTTGTCTCCTCGTTCTTCAAGGAAATCAATATATCTCGCTCTGACTTCTTTAGACTGTCTTCAATCCTATGTAGTTCCTCATCAAGATCTCCAAAGCTTTGATTCCACATTGCTATCAAAAGCTCATACAAATAGGAAACTCTCATGATGCTATATGATTCCATATATCCTCCTTCTTATAGCAGATATCAACTACAGCTTCATGCCGATTTCTGTCAACAGGCTTATCAACCCACAACCCCTGAATCCGCGCCCATCTGCGCCCTTATCCCCGCCTATCTGCGCGAAACCCATAACTCATAACCCAAAAGGAGATCTCATGAATCGCACCCTACTCGCTTACGCCAAACAACTCGCCGTCCTCCACCAGGGACTCCGCCTCCGTCCCTTATCCAATTCCACCAATGATATCACCATCGGCTTCGGACGCAATCTCTCCTCCACCGGCATCTCCCTCTCCGAAGCAAATGTCCTCCTCATTCACGATATCATGGCTTGCGAAGCTCAGCTCATCGCCAATATCCCAGATACATACTCCCCCCTCAGCGATCCCCGCAAAGCCGTACTCCTGGATCTCTGCTTCCACCTGGGCATCTCCACCCTCCTCGCCCAAGCCCAAACCCTCTCCTTCATCCGCGCTAATGATTTCGAACGCGCCGCCAATGCCATGCTCGCCTCCGCCTGGGCAAAAAGAGCCCCGCTCCGAGCCCTCAAACTATCCGAAATCATGCGCCGAGATCGACCCATTGATGAAGCGACATCCTGTCCCTTTAAAACCTCAAATCCCCAAAACCCCAACCAAAGGAGTTAAACATGCAAAAGCCTACCTACAACCAACTCAAATCCCTCTGCAAATTAAGAGGCTACCCCTTCTTTACCAAACCCTTCGACCTCAATTTCTTCGGCATCCGCGCCCTCCCCTTCCACCCCGATCGCTTCGACGACCTCCTCGCCATCGCCTATACCGATATCGCCGGCAACCCTCGCGTATTCGCCGCCCCCGCCTCCACAGACCCCGGTCTCATCTACATCAAACAGCCCATTTCCCCCGCCGGATGCGCATTCCTAAAGCCCGGCAGATACCCCGCCGCCTATAAACTCGGACTCCACAAAGGCTCTCCCGCCCTCGTCCAATCCGCTCCCATGACCGTATATCGCATCTCTGCCCTTGCAGACCTCGATTCCCTCGAGACCGCCCCCACCCAATCCGGCATCTTCGGAATCAACGTCCACCAAGCCTCAAAAGATTCCATCGCCACCGTCGTCGGATCCCACTCCGCCGGCTGCCAGGTCGTCCAGTGGATCTCAGATCTCACCTATATCCGGGACCTCCTCCGAGCCCAATCCCGCTATACCGGTTGCGATTCCCTCTCATACATCCTCATCAACCAACCCGATATCGTAGACACGGCATCTTGCCGTGGTAATGTAGACACGGCATCTTGCCGTGGTAATGTAGACACGGCATCTTGCCGTGTGAAACAACAGGAGGAAAAATGATCCACTCCATCATCCAAATACTCGTGATGGCTCTCCTCTTCTACTCCATCTTCCGCGAATCCAAGCGGGATCGGCTGAATCAGATGCAGCAGATAGACGATATCCGCAAATTCTTTGATCTGCAGGCGGAATACATCGCCCGCCAGGCGAAACAACTGAGCTCCGTGATCAAAGCCCAGATCGAGCTCACCTATACAGATAGACATGATGAGGTAATGCAAGAGATCAGAGCTATTGGAACTTGTCTGAGTGACTTCAACTCTCAACTCTCAACTCTCAACTCTCAACTGAGCGAGGCCCGCTCAACTCTCAACTCTCAAATAAACAAAGCAAAAGAACCCAAAACTGGTCTTTGATATGGCTTCCGGCAGCAGCTCATCCATCATATTCACCCTTATTAGTGTCAACGACGGGCTGCTGCCCCTCTCTAACCTCTTATCCATAAAAGGAGCACGTCTTGATGTCTAATTTCCTCGAATTCTCTACTCCTCAATTGCAATCTCTCTGGAATGGGATCAGTAGACAGGTTGCACAACGCAAAGCTAAACAACTTGGCTTCCAGAAAATCAAAAAGGAAAAACCCGGCGGCGGCTACCTTAATTTATACCTTGTGCCCTCCTCGTATATCGAAGATCTGTCCACTGCACCCACTGCACCCACTGCACCCACTGCACCCACTGCACCCACTGCACCCACTGCACCCACTGCACCCACTGCACCCACTGCACCCACTGCACCCACTGCACCCACTGCACCCACTGCACCCACTGCAACGAAGGCAACCCCAAAAGTAGAAGCGACATCCTGTCGCTTTACAACCCCCAATCGCCAAATCGACAAAACCCTAAAACCTCAAAACCCTAAAACCCCAAAATCTGCCTCATCTGCGCCTTTATCCCCGCCCATCTGCGGGAAACCCATAGATTCCGCCCTCCCCGCCCTCCAAACCGAAAAATCCACCTTCTTCTCCGCCCCCGCAGATCACCGCTCCGCCGCCCTCGCTCGCTTCGCCATCGTCGAAGCCTTTGCCACCTTCCGCGCCGAACAGCTCGCCCTCGGCAAATCCAAGCCCACCGCCGATGCCCTCTTCGATCGCGCCTCCCATGTCCTCGTAGCAGACCACTTAGCCACCCTATCCCTGCCCAAAGTATCAAACAAAACCGTCAAAAAATGGGCTAAAGCCCTCGAACGCGCCGGCAATGTAAATTACCCCACCGCGCTCCTGCCCACCTCCAGAGCTTCCCAGGATTCCCTCCCCCCGGAAGTTATGCAGACCCTCCGCGAACTCATCAAATTGCACACCGATCCCCGCAAACTCATGATCCACGAAGTCCTTCTCAAAAAACACCCCCATTCCTATAATCTCTCCTATCGCTCCCTCTGCCGCCTTGTCGATGCCATAGCCAGCGATCGCGTCCTCTCCGAAGTCAAAAGCCCAACCTCATACAAAAACGTCGCTAAAACCCACGTCATGCGCATTAACGACAATCTCCCCCTCTCCAACCTCGTCACCGATGGTCGCGATATGGATTTCTTCGTCCGCTCCTTCACTCCACTCCACCACGAACCCTCCTATCGCATCCTCGTCCGTCCCCGCGTCATCTTCTGGCTCGATGTCGCCTCCGGACTCATCACATCATACGGCGCCGGCCTCTCCGAAGATACCGCCCTCGTCGCCTCCACCCTCGCCCGATCCATCCTCGCCTGGGGAACTCCCCAGCGTATTACTGCCGATAACGGCACCTCATACCAAAATTACACCACCGATCCCTATTACTTCCTAAACCACCGTAAAAAAGGCTCCGCCCCCTACAAAAAGGCTAAAGCACTCATCGAGGCAGGTGAGATCGGCATCTATCGCAAAGCCGGTATCTCTCAGATCACCTATTCCATCCCCGGCAATCCGGAGTCAAAAACCATCGAACCCCTCTGGAATATCATCTTTGAAGATTTCGAACGCGCCCATGCCTCATTCTGCGGAAAATCCCCCGCCGAACGCCCCGACCAAATGAAGGATACTCCCCGCAATATCCTGAAACAATACGGCCATCTCATCCCCACTTGGGAAGAATTCCTCGCCCGCCTCGCAGCCCTCGTCGAACACTGGAATACCTCCCCCCGCCCCGTCCTCAAAAATCATCACGGCACCCCCCTCTCGCCCCTCGAGTTCGTCCGCGCCGAAGCTCCCCAGATCAATGTCCCCGCCCTCTCTTTTGTCGAAGAAGCATGCACCGTCTACGAACCCGTCACCGTCCAGCGCGATGGTATCTATTTCAAAGGAAATTGGTACGACCACCCTGCCAGATTATCATACCTCGGCCGCTCTCTCTTCGCCACCTACAACGATCTGGATTACACCTCCATCTCACTCTTTACCGAAAACCGACAGCTCATCTCAGGCCCCGCCGAAATCGTCAATTACTCCTGCTTCACCGATCCCGATCAAATCTCCGCCGCCATCTCCAGCGCCCGCCACCGCGATAAAGTCGCCATCGCAAACTACACCCGCATCAAAAAAGCCCTCCCCGGGCGCGCCGATCAACGCGCCATCAATCGCATCCTCGATACCCCCCTCGATGATATCGATTACCGCCAGGCAAAAGCCGCCACCCTCACCAAAAATAACGGCTACGAATCCCTCCCAAAACCCAATACCCGCCAGCTCCCACCATCCTCCTCCGGAGTCGAGCCCGATCCCGAAATCTCTCAAATCATTGATTCTGTCGACCTTCCGGAGCCCGAGCAGGATGAGCACCTCTCGCCTCTCGAACAAAAAATACTCCAAAAACTCGAACAAAATAAACAACTAAGAGGTCTATAATGAACCAAAATTCCTTCATCCCCACCCACAATACCCGCGATGCTGACCGCCAGCTCTCACTCCTCCTCTCTCGCCCCGTCACCGAAGTACCCGGACTCGCCGTCTTCTACGGCCCTCCCGGTCTCGGTAAAACCACCTGGGCTCTGCATACTGCCGCAGCCCACAATAATTACTTCTATATCCGCCTCAAAACCGCCGATACCACCAAGGCCTTCCTCATCCGCCTCCTCGCCGTTCTTACCAATGGTAACTACCGCCTGCGTGACAAAACCAATATCTCCACCATCTACGAAGAAATTGAGGATATCCTCCTCGCAAACCCAAACTATGTCATCTTCATCGATGAAGTAGATATCGCCTTCGAACGCTCCTACCGAGTCCTCAAACTCCTCCGCGATCTCGCCGATATCACCACCGCCACCTATGTCCTCATCGGCATGGAATCTCTCCGCACCAAGATCAAAAACTACTCAAATCACTACTTCGACCGCTGCTACTTCAATTACGAATTCTCACCCGCTACCCTCGAAGAAACCAAGTCCCTCATCGAGCGTACCCTCGGCATCTCCGCCTCCGATACCCTATCCCGCCGCGTCTGGCAAAACTCCCGCGGCACCCTCCGCAAAACCATGAAAATCATCTCCGAAATGGAAATCGCTATCCGGGAGGATAAAGATGAAAACAAATGAAAAATACCTCAAACACCTCCGCTCAAATATCGTCATCACCATCAAAACCCGCTACCCCGATGCCGATTACCGCCAGCTCCTCAAAGACTGGGGCTACGATGTCCGCCTCTCGCGTATCACCGACCCCCTCCTTCTCCTCGAAATCCACGCCACCGCAACCGGCGCCATCGCCACCGGGGTCCACCCCTTCAACCCATACTCACTCGGCACCCTCGATGCCCAGGGAAAATACGCCTTCGCCCTCATGCACAAAGCCGGATGGACAGTACCACGCCTCCGCGCCCTGCTCATCAAAACCGCAGGCACCGCCCAATGGAAATTCCTCTCCCGCCCCCAACAACGCCAAATCCTGTCCATCCTCAAAAACTACATCCAGAACTCCAAATCGCCAAATCCCCAAAACGATACAACCTCACAACCCCAACCTGATAGTACCGGCGCTCGCCGTAGCGCCAACCCCAAAACGTCAAATCCCCAAAACGATACAACTATTAAGGAGATATCATGATTACCATCCTTATCATCTATGCCGCCCTCATTACCCTACTCTATATCTGCTCTCTCTTCGGCGCCGCCGCTGACCGCCAGGATAGCATTCTCTCCCTAAAACACGATCGTATCGCCATCACAGACCTCATCCAGCAACTCTCAGAAACCAAAACCGCTCTCGCCGATCTCGACCTCGAAAACGCCAACCTGAAACAAGTCATTGCCCGCCAGGATAAAGACCTCACCACCTGCCATAAACTTATGAAACAATATGTAGATGGCGAGTCCCGTCGCCTTAATCCCCAAACCAACAAATCCCCAAGTGTAGATGCGACATCTTGTCGCATGAATAGTGTAGATGCGACATCTTGTCGCATTCAAACCCTAAACCCTACAACCCTAAAACACCAAATAAAGGAGTAAAACATGGCACAAATCATCAAACAAAATCGCAAAACCTTCTGGATCGATCCCGAAGGGGATCCCGTCCCTCTCAAATTCATCTCTCCCCAGGATCAGTCAAAAGACGCACTCATCGAGTCCCTGCACAAAGACGCCCTCGATCTCCACCAGACCCTCGCTCTCTTCAAAGCAAAAGCCTTGGATATGATCGATAGCTACCTCCAGCAAGTCGCCGCCGCCTACCACGAAAATTGGAAAGGAAACGCCACTATCTATAACTTCTCCATGGACAAAGCGATTGAAATCAAAATCTCAAACAAACTCGCCTTCGATGAACGCCTCAATGTCGCCAAACAAAAGATCGATGAATACATCCTATCCCTCGTACGTAACGCGGGTAAAGAAATCATCGCACTCATCACCAAAGCCTTCAAAGTCGATGCCAAAGGTAATGTCGATGTCAAACAAATCATCGCCCTAAAACAACATAAGTTCGATCACCCCCTCTGGAAAGAAGCTATGGCTATCATAGACGAAGCTCTCCGCGTGGAAGCCACTCGCCGCTATATCGTCTTCAAACAAAAGGATGACTCCGGATCATGGATATCCATTACCCTAAACTTCTCAGCAATGTAGTAGATGCGACATCTTGTCGCATGAATAGTGTAGATGCAACATCTTGTCGCATTCAACCCCAAATCGTCAAAACGCCAAAACCCCACTAAGGTGCTTATATGAAACAAACTGACGTCATCTGTGAAGTCCCCTTCTGCACGGCTCCCGTCTGCTCCGAAGCCTTCAAAGCCCGTTGCGCTCTCCGCAAAGCATATCTATCTATCACTCCCTCACTTGTCGAATATTCCCTCCAGCAGGTGCACCAAATGGGATTCCTCACCATCAGAGAGTTTGCTCTCATGCGCCAACTCTCTCTTACCACCGTCAGAAAACAAGCAGACACCGGCATCTATATCACCAAAAAGTTCACTATCAAATACGGAACCCGGAAAAAACCAGGACAAACCCTCTGCATCAAACACCCGGACTTCTCTCCTTCCGATGCACCCCCCATCTACGCCAATTCCCCAAATCGTCAAAACGTCAAAACCCCAAAACCCCAATCCCCAAAACGCCAAATCGTCAAAACCCCAAAACTAAACTAATGGAGACCTCTATGTCAAAATACGATTCCTATATGAACAAACTCTACGCCGTGCTGATCAATCAGTCCGATAAACAGGTCAAATCCGCTCTCCGCGATATCATCTCTGCTCTCTCCCAGATCCCCAAACAGGACAAGATAAATGATGATATCGTCCAGTCCGTCATCGAAAACTCCCGCTACCTCCTCTCCCAAAAATTGCAGGATGCCCTCGCCGACGACCTCGAAAAAATCAATACTCTCGCTTACAAAACCGCCACCATCGAGTTCGACACATCCATCGGGATTCAAGCCGCAAATTTCAGCATCAAACAAAAAGCCACAGTGAGCAAACTCACCCGACAAAACCTCTTCTGGATCGGAAAACACTTCGGCAAAGATATTGATGATAAACTCGTCCCTCTCCTCGATACCGCCATCGCAGAAGGATACACCCGTGCCCAAACCGCCGATGCCCTCAAAGACCTCTTCAAAAATATGAACCGTAATAAGGACTACTGGAAAGCCTTCGCCGAAAACGCTATGACCCGCACTCGCTCCATCGCTACCATCGAGTCTATGGAGCTGCACGGCATCCAAAAAGCCGAAATCGTCGCCATCATGGACGACCGCACCTCGCCAATCTGCCAGGAACTAAACGGCAGAATTATCGAAGTACCAAAAATCATCGAAATCAAAAACCAACTCCTCGATCTCTCCACAGATGGCAGATCTTCAGACGAAGTCAAAGCCGAGATCCAGTCTATTGTCCCCTTCCTCAAAGATTCTGATGTCCAAAATATGGCGGCACTCTCCACCCATGAGCTCCAAGACGCCTTCGCCTCCATCGGCCTTCCGCCCTACCACTGGAAATGCCGCACCAAAATCATCTCCTGGATCGAAGATTTCGCCCTCGAAGGCGATGTCGATCTCGATAAACCCGTTGACAAAAACTTCGCCATCAAAGACTTGTCTGAACAGGAAATACTTAACAAATTAGAAGGGATCCGCCATGATAAATACCCAAACTATAGCGATAATGACTTCGAATCAGATATCAAAGACCACGGAAAGGATTTCGGAATCAATACAAAGCAGAGTTTCCTTCAAAAAGCCCGCGATATCTATAAAAACCCTGACAATATCAGGTGCCGTATGTATGAAGGACAGCTCCAGTTCACATTCTATTCCCAAACCCATGGCGGCTACGTCGTTGCCGATACAAACGGCGTGATTCGCGGCTGTTATGCTCACCCCAAGCAAGGAGCCATTGAAAAAACCATAAAAGCTACAGAAAACATGTACTACAACATCAAAGGAGTTACAAAATGATTAATAGAGCTGCAAACGACACTACACCTATGTACCTGGATACGTTCCTTAATAGAATAA
>Ga0334900_1003666_pt1 | contig 11648 bp, 13 predicted proteins | sample GraSluR3_MG_2_FD_207231 | JGI IMG/M metagenome (GOLD analysis project Ga0334900, IMG submission 207231) | Sludge microbial communities from methane-producing bioreactor in Wageningen University, Netherlands - Granular Sludge_31_08-R3 | ecosystem: Engineered > Bioreactor > Anaerobic >...
CGGGGTAGCGAAAAAAGATGCTCCCGATAAACACCACTGCGATAACAGTAAAAATTAGGGTTATTCCCCATCGAACTATCCAACGCGGAGGTGTACCGAGTATTTCGGTTATTTGGTCGGATTTTATATTAAAATGTTCTTTCATATTGTTTTAGTGACGGGTGACGTAGGGTGACGAGTGACATAAACTTTTAATTATTTTAGGCTTGATTTGAGTGCAACTAACATTCGAAAAAGTTTTTGAACTGTTTCATTCAACTTAATTTTTGTAACATCATCAATAAAGTTTAAGTTAAACGAAATCTCGATTAACGTTTCAACCTCTGATAACGAACCTTTTGCTATGCCTATAAACTGTTTAAGTTCTCCCGTAGTATTTCGTCCAAAGCCTTCTGCAATATTAGCAGGTACAGAAACAGCGGCTCTTCTTATCTGACTAATAATTCCATACATCTCCTCCTTTGGAAAATTTGTTGTTATCAAGTATATATCAGTTACGAATTTGATTGACAACTTCCAAACTTCTAAATCTTTATGAGTTTTAATTGTTAACATATTTTTTGATTATTATGTGAAGTTGGGTGACGGGTGACATTTTGTGACAATGAAGTTGGTTTGTACATTTTGTAAAACATTAAATTCAATTAAAATAAAGTGATTTGATATTTCAGAATACTCGTCGAATTTGTCACCAGTCACTTGTCTCTTGTCACTTATAATTCCAGCTGATTTTTAACCAACGTATAGTAAGCCCCTTTTTTTGCACTCAGCTCCTTGTGGGTGCCCACCTCAACCACTTTCCCATTCTCAAGCACAATAATTTGGTCGGCATTTTTAACCGTGCTTAGTCGATGCGCCACAACCACCGATGTTCGACCTTTTACAAACTCCTGCAGATTCTCAAGAATTGCTTTCTCGTTATTCGCATCGAGCGAATTGGTTGCTTCATCTAAAAAGATAAACTTTGGATCTTTGTAAACCGCACGGGCAATGAGTATACGCTGCTTTTGCCCCTGACTAAGGCCATGCCCCTCGCCCCCAATTTTGGTATTATAGCCCAAGGGTAGCGAGGCAATAAAATCGGAAATATTGGCTATGCGTGATGCTTCCAGCAGTTTTTGCTTATCGATAATTTCGGCTCCTGGGGCAATATTCCGGGCAATAGTATCGGAAAAGATGAATCCATCCTGCATAACCACACCACACTCCTCTCGCCAACGGCGCAGGCTGTATGCATCTATTGGGTTTGCGCCAAGGCGCAAGTCGCCCTTAACGGGCGGATAAAATCCCAACAGCAGCTTTATGAGCGTTGTTTTACCGCTCCCCGATGTACCCACAATGGCGGTTTGCTTGCCCTCGGGTATTGCAATGCTCACATCGTTTAGCACAAACTCCGAGTCGGGCCCCTCGTACCTAAACGATAGGTTTTGTACGTTAATACCAGCGTTATCGGGAATTTCGGTTACGGTTGAGCTTTCCGAATCTTCCTCATCATCCCTAAGGTTTACCTCGCCCAGCCTTTCGAGGCTTATTTTTGCATCCTGAGTAACGTTGATAAAGCTGATAAGCTGATCGATGGGGCTGTTGAGTTGCCCAATAATATACTGTATGGCCAGCATCATGCCAAGCGTTAGGTTGCCATCGACAACGCTTTTTGCAGCAATTACGGTAATTACAATGTTTTTAACCTCATTGAGCAGCACCGCACCGCTCTGCTGATACTGACTAAGGGCAAGGCCCTTAACACCCACGCGAAACAGCCGCGCCTGAATGCTCTCCCACTCCCACCGTTTCTGCTGCTCGCATCCGCTTAGCTTTATCTCCTGCATACCCTGGATAAGCTGAATAAGGTTGCTCTGATTTGCCGACATTTGGGCAAAACGACGATGATCGAGCTCGGCACGCTTTTTTAAGAATAGCCAAACCCAAGCGGCGTATAACGCACTACCTATTATGAAAACGGCAAATATTTGGGCGCTATAAAAAAGCAGTACTGCCCCAAAAATAGCCAGGTTAACCAGTGAGAATATAACGTTGAGCGAAGTGCTGGTAAGAAAACTCTCGATACGGCGATGATCGCCAATGCGCTGCATAAGGTCGCCTGTCATCTTGGTATCGAAGTAGCGCATGGGCAGGCGCATAAGCTTGGCCAAAAAATCGGAGATAAGCGAAACGTTAATTCGTGTACCCAAATGCAGCAGTATCCACCCACGGATAAACTCCACCGATACGCGGCTTAGCGTTAGCACCAATTGTGCAATAAGCACAAGGTAGATAAAGCTGATATTGCGATTGCCAATACCTTGGTCGACAATGCTCTGCGTAAGGAACGGGAATAGCAGCTGCAACAGGCTACCCAAAATAAGCCCCAGAAAAAGCTGAACAACCATTCGATGGTAAGGGCGCAGGTAGCTAAACAGGAATCCGAAGCTGCTGCGATTGGGCTTCTCGTCGCGTGCCGAGTAGAACTCGGGCTTTGGCTCGAGCAGCAGGGCAATCCCCCTTTGTTCGCCCTCCTCGGTTGTTGAGTACCAGCATTGGGTAAACTCCTTTTGGGGGAACTTTAGCAGCCCACCTGCGGGATCGGCCACATGAACCGTTTCGTTGCCCTTACGGCCCGATATTTTGTAAACCACCACAAAATGCTGCTGGTTCCAGTGTACAATGGCAGGCAGAGGCGCCTCGTTACGCAGCTGCTCAAAGCTAAGCTTTACACCCATTGTACGAAACCCAATGCTCTCGGCAGCACGGCTAATGCCCAGCATGCTCACCCCCTCGCGGGTTATGTGACTACGCTCGCGTAAGGTCTCTAAGTTGTAGTGCTTCCCATGATGGCGCGCCACCATCCTTAGGCAGGTTGGCCCGCAGTCCATGGCATCGTGTTGGGGGTAGTGGGGGAAAGGCATATCGAACGAGGAATAGTGAATGTAAAATGACAAATGTAAAAGTAGGAAAAAACACTTTAATTTTCAATATACATCAGAAATAGTAAAAGCATTAATGAATTTATGTGGCGATATTAGTGCTGGTTTACGCCTGAAAGCAGATGAGAACTATGCGCTAGACATAATGCATATATTAGCTAAAACCGAAAAGCATTAAGTAACCCTTACTAATCCCATAGCAACTCGTTCAGCTCAGCCACTCGCTTATGGTTAACCACAAAACCCGTTTCCCTCGAATAGGTGCCGCATTCCTCCACCGGCACGTAGCCATCCTCACCTTGCCACTTGGCTATGTATGGGTTGTAGGTGCATTTTGCGGGTTGGGAGTAAATGTTTTCGGTATCCTTTATGAACACACGGCAGTCGGTGCACATGTGGCGAAACTCGCAATCCTTGCAAACGTCAATTTGGTCTTTGGTGATGTTCCAGTATTTCTTGAAATCGGGATGACTTAACGCTTGCGCCAGCGTTGTATCCTTAATATTGCCAAAGGATTGGGAGCAAGATGGGCAGTTTTTGATGTTGCCTTCTTTGTCTATAGAAATTTTTTTATAGTGGCAGGTGTTATAACAATATGCCAAAGGAGCAAATTTTGTTGTAACAATAAACAACTCTTTATGAACCTTACCACAATCAGCATTCGGAATAACAACGTCTGTAATAAACGATAATGTCAATTGATCGATATGGTCTAAATTGGTTGTTTTGGCGCCATAAATTATTACTGATGTTAACTTTCTGTAATTCCTAGCTAATGCCTCAATTTCTGGAATAGAAACCCATTCAGAATGGGACAATAATAATTCAACAGATTCGAATGAATAATTGTTGATTAAATCCAGAAGCCTATGAATGTCGCATTTTTTTGGAGAATAGTAATACCTAAACTGCAATGCGTTACAATTGAGGCAGTCAAGCTGTTCTAATAAACTATTAACTGAATCTAATACAACTTTGTTCCAAATATCAATTATGGCATTTTCAACATAGTTTGGAGTTTGATAGGTAAGGTTTAGATCTGGAAATAATTCAACATCAGCCATGTTACAACAAAAAACTAACTCGCTATCCAATAGATAGTCCATAAATTCATCTCCAAAAATCTTTGAAATATCTTGGTAGTCAAAAAAGATTCCGTTTAGAGTTTGACATATTTCATTTGGTATAAAACCATATTTCATTTTTTGCAAGTCACTTACCAAACTCCTCAGGTAGCCTTTTGTAATAATGCAATTAGAATACTTTTTATAAACTATAGTGTTATTCATTTTCAATCAGTAACAGGTTGATATATGTCTATGATGATGGAAGAGTAATCGAGAGTCATTATAAGTTCTTGGAGAATTTATTGAGTAGATTTTTAGCCTATTTTCTTTGGGTTTGTCTTTTGCCTTAAATACAATACAAGTTGATATCGCTTTTAAGTTGTTCAAAGTTTCACTATTCATTTATCAATCGTTTTATAGCTAATGCAATCTCTTTCTCTATATGGTAATTACAAGGTGTTGCCACCATATCAATAACACCAGCTGGGTTAACTTCTAGAAAAACATATTCTCGTTCAGGTGTTAGTATTAAATCCACCGACCCTGTGGTAAGATTAATGCTACGCATAAATGCCAATACTCTTTCTTCAATACTACAAGGGAGTTTAAATGGCACACTTCTAGGAACATTATTAAAATCGTGTGTCCTATAATCAACTCTGGTTTGCTCGTTGTTCTGGGAAAAAATTGCCATTGGGAATAGTTTATCGAAAAAAACAAAGACCCTTATCTCTATCCACTTCTCAATTCTTTGTTGTAATAGTTGTGGCGAAGAGTAGCAATCTGCAAAGTCAATTGTGTTACTATTAATCGCATTAACGCCAGAGAACAATTCATAGTTATCATCAGAACATTTAAAGCACGAACTTATTGGCTTAGTTATATAATCAGCCATTTCTGAAGCATAAGAGGAAAGAGATTTTTTATACTGTGAAATAAAGGTTTCTGGTATTTTAAAACCCACCGATTGAGCCTTCTCAAGATTTTGAATTTTGTTGGTATTTGCTTTAAAATAGTCTCCGAGTTTAGGCTTTTCTTCAAGCTTAGAAATTATATAATCCTTGCATCTTCTCCATTCCTGTACTAAAAACTTAGTTAAATAGTTATTGAATAGATTGTTGTCAAAGAAATACTGGTTGTTTATCTCAAAATTAATTGCCCCTCTTCGGTACCAAAAGAACTTTATATCATCTAGAGTAAAAGCTACATCTTTAATAGAGAGAGCAATAATTGGATTTGCATAACTGCTCAATGAGATTTTCTCAATAAAAATTGGCTCCCCATCGTTTATCCTTACAATTCCTTTAACACCAATATGACATAGCCAATCAATAACTCTATCCGTTGTAATATCCTCTTTTTCACTAATTATTAAAACCATAGTTCTCTTCAATAAATTTTCTGTAAGCGAAATCGTCTCTCACAACTGATTTTGGCATTAGAGCATGTGAGAAAAGAAATCCCTCAAATCCTTTTTCAGAGAATAAACTACTTAGATAGCTTTGGCGAAAATTAACAAATAAGGTGTTGAAGCAATCGTTATCATTAATATGCGCGCAATTCTTATAAGCTTCCTTGAGGGGTTTAAAATCAAAAGAAGACCATATAGCCTCGACTCTCAATCTATAATCTTCTGTTATTGCAGGTAATCCAAGTTCTTCACGCTCTAAATTCACAACATCAAGCATATTATAATTAAAGTTAACCCTCACCTCCTCCTTATCAAAATCATACACAATCATCCCAATATTTGAGCTCAAATTCGAAAGATCTATAATGTAATATATTCCCTCTAAAAAATCTAAATCTATAAGTCCATCTCTATGCCAAGCTCTTAACTTCTCGTTAATATTAATTGAATCGAACTCCATTTTTCCATAAAGCACATCTTTTTTAAGAATACTATCATCTTTTACCTTTTGTTCCATTTGTACGAAATGATAAAACAGGACTCTAAGCGTTTGCAATGAATCCTTATCTCTAAAGAAATTGGGAAAGCCATACTTAGATTCTAGTCGCAAGAATTTATTCATATTCATATAGAAAATACTATCCGCATTCCTAGAATTTTCAATTATGCTTTCTGCAGATGAATTTCTATACTTATTGTTATAATGCTGATCAATTCTTAATAAAGAGTAGTACTCTGCTCTTAAGCTATCGTTTTGTGATGATAGGTATTCTTGTCTTAAAACTGGGTAGGCGCATTTTAATTCTTCAAAATGCTCAGTATTGGAAAAATCACTAAATTGATCCTTTGAAAAATAACTTAGTTCGGCTCCCTTTAGTACCATTTGTTTGGAAATTCTTAGAGCGTTCGAGTAGTCAAACTTTTTAATATAGCATACAAATGCGTTGTTTAGCTCCTTAAAAAACACATCTTCATACTCATTGAATAACCGATTGTAGACTATAAGTGCTGAATCAATGTTTGAATTGAGAAATAGGTTCTCAGCAATCAGCATGCTAGCATTGTAGTTGGCATAATCATTAGGGTTTCTTGAAACTTCTGGAGCACAACTTATAAAGGTAAAAAATAGTGTAATATAAAGTATTTTCATCATTAATGGGATTAACATAAGACACCAGCAATGAGCAGATTAATCTGCTCATTGCAACAAAGAGGAATACACTATTAATCCTTACTACTTAGTCTGATAAATAACTGTTTCTAAACTGCCATCATCATATAAAATTGTATCCTCACACCATCCTCCTCCTGCATCTGGAACAGAATAGTTGCATCCAGAATTTACCCTATCCACTACAGTTTTACCACCTTTAATGGAAGTCATATCAGCAGTTTTCATTTCGCAGCCTTCAAAAAGGCTTTTCTTTAACGTTTTCATTTTAATTGGCTTTTAAGTTAATAAACAGATACTTGTACCAAACCACCCTTGGCGCCTTATTGGAGGTTTGGCAATACAAATTAAAAAAAAAAACGTAACCATCCAAACCCAAAAAGCATAAAATGTCGTGTGGTGGTTAATTTGTAATAATTCTATTTTATGTGATTTTATGCACTGTGATTTATGATACGTTGTTGGCGGACAGGTTTGATAAAAATGGCATGGCGGAAATGTAAATTCTCAAATATGAACCCCAACTGAAAACTAGCTAGTATAAACGAAAAAAGAAGGAAGAAAAGTGAACTATTCTTTACTATTTAATTTGTTGCTCCTCCCATAGCAACTCGTTCAGCTCAGCCACTCGCTTATGGTTAACCACAAAACCCGTTTCCCTCGAATAGGTGCCGCATTCCTCCACCGGCACGTAGCCATCCTCGCCCTGCCACTTGGCAATGTAGGGGTTGTAGGTGCACTTGGCGGGTTGGGAGAAAATGTTTTCAATATGCTTTATATTAGCCCGACAATCTTTGCAAAGATATCTAAACTCACAACTTTTACACACATCTATTTCATCCTTTGTTAAGTCCCATTTTGCTTGAAATAAATGAGAATTTACAACAATTCTAAGATCATTAAAGGCATCCCCAAATTCCTTACTAAATGCTAAGCAATTCTTTATCCTGCCATTGAAATCAACGCATACTTTTTTATTTAAGCAATTATTGAAACTTTTAGATTCTAAAAAATGAAAACTATTTGTATTAATTGGATGAAATAATTTACCACATATATCATTAAGCCCGTCAATACTATTATCCAGAATAAATGCTTTCGATTGTAACTTCTCATAAAATAGTTGGGGTATCATTGACGAGCCATTATTAGAAAGCATAACAAGATTCAATAGCTTTTGATTAGATTCAAACCAATGAACAATTGCTTTGGTTTCTTTAATGATAGGTACAAAAACATTGTATGAGGAAATTTTGGTACTATTTAAATTTTCAAAAATAAAATTTAGTAATTCATTACTAAAATCGATAAATCTTAATTCGATAGAATGACATCCTAAATCCGAAATCTCTTGAAAGAGTTTAGGATAATTAGATTTATATATTTTATTAATTTCAACAATCGCATTAGAAATTACCCCTGGAAAATCATATTTTCTCTTCTCACATTCAAACAATTCTGTGCTGAAACTACTAGATATTATCTGTTTACGTTTAAAATATTCTATTAAATCAATTGCATTGTCATCTCCATCGCAAATCTCAATCAGATCACCTATAGAAAAACTTCTTTTTTCAGCAAAAAAGTTGGCTAACCTTTTGGGTAAAAAGAAATATGAACATTTAAATATATCGAAAACGACAGAGCGAGAATAACCCTTAACAATCTCAATATTTGGATAGAAGCAATAAATATCAGGCTTACTCATAAACTATAAAAAAGATATAGGCTTATAAAAACTTTTTACTAACTGATAACCAGCCTTACCGTCCTTGTTAACGTGGTAATATCTTACAAATGGCATTTCTTTATGACTTTCTAAAAACAATAAGAATACGGGATAATCGACACGTTTCATAATATTATCATAAAAGACTGGTTAAAAAAACTGCAAATTCCTTTTCTATATTGAACGATGAATAAGAAGAGAGATAAGAAAATTGACCTATTGGATTAACCTCTAAAAAATAATACTCGTTCTTTTTTGATACCACAAAGTCGACTACCCCATACTTTAAATTAAGACTTTTCATCAATTTGATTATACCCGAAGAAATGTCTGGTGGGAGCCTAATAGAAAATAACCTATTGGGATTATCCCAATCATACCTCCTAAAATCAACTTTTGTCTTTACATTTTCTTGTGAATTTATTCCAATAGGAAAAAATTTTTCACCTAATACAACAACTTTTACATCAAAACTCTTGTCGCAAAACTGCTGAAAAAAACTAAGTCCAAAATGATTGGGTAGGGTGTTAATATTATTTCTTGTTATTGTATTGGTAAAAGTTGTTTTACTTTCGCCATTTTCATTAACGCTCACAGTAGTTCCTAGTGATTTACATATTACAATATCATTATTATCTAAAAACTGCTGTAAGTTTTCTTTTTGTGTGCATAATATATAAGGGAGTGTTATTAAACCTAATGAATTTGCGATTTCAAGTTGTGTTAATTTATCCACTCCAATATTCTCCATTCTATCAACCCAAATTCTATCTCTGAGAGTCCAGAATAAGTGATTACAGTAAGCTTTAAACTCGCTTAAGGCAACATTGTTCTTGAAATCATCCCTAATAGAAGCGTCCAGAACTCCATAAACCCACTTCCTATTCCAAATAACTTTAGCATTCTTTATATTTAATAAGCACTCATTTACCGCAGAATCCCCAAGTTCACCTTTAAAGACTTTGAAAAAGTACTCAATTCCAAGGTAATAAAAGTCTGTGCCTTCATATTTCAACCATTTACATACATTCTGAGTTGATAAATCTAAATGGTTCGATAGGATCAATATCATTTCTTTTTTCTGAAATATTTAACTTCTGCTGCTATTAACGGAATAAATCCTAATTCCTTAACCCAAATTTTTGCATTTGGGTTATATAAATAAACGACTCCATTATTTGATTGTTTTGGTAAAATCGATCCTAGAGATGGACCATAATGAATCCTCTTTATATTTTTTTGAGCTCCCCAATAACGTTCATACGGCTGGTTTCCAGCTTCGACAATTTCCACACCAACAAATAAACCCTCGGGTGGAAAAATAAAATTCAGATTAGCAACATCTATAAATATATACTTATTGGGAGCACCCCTTGCTATTATATTGCTAGGAGTTATTTCCTCACCAAGTTGCCCCTCATTATTTTTATATAACTTGATTCTAAAATAAGAATAGGGATTCCCTATAGTATCTGTGTAAACAATTATATTTTTTAAACGTCCCTGATTTCCATTGCCATTTATCAACTTTGTTACAATATATCCCTGACTATAAAAAAACCCTAATACTTTAGTCCAAGGAAATACTTTTTCTTTCTGTAATACTACATTATAAGGTTTTAGTTTATAACCAACTATCTCAACCTCCTCAATTTCATAACGTTTAGGATTTAGATAGTATTCTGCTCCACCAAATTTTGAATTATTAACAAAAAGAGAATCATATCCCATACAGTAAACAATAAAATCTACTATTGAATCTTTAACGCAAAATTCCCCATTTACATCAGCATAGGTAATTAGTAATCCATCTCTAGAGAGGATATAGGCAAACGGAATGGGTTCTTTAGTTTCGCTCGATTTTGCAACACCTTTTATACAATCCTGAGCATTGGCCATATTCAGACCAATGCTCAGCATAACAAAAAATAAGAAAAAGAACCTTAACATAATTAGTGAGAATTTACGCCTGTACCCTCATCCCATCCTGTTTGGTTAAAGCCCGTTTTTACCTTAACTCCCATCACATAAAGTGACCCGTAACCTCCTGATGGATCAGCTCCTTCTCCAGTTGTAGCCATAGTTTGGTTTTCATAAATGTAATCCCAACCAAACATCTTCCATCCCCCTGTTATTAAATCCATTTGCTCCTCCGAAAGGGGTTCAAAATTTTTTAAAAAATCCATTGTTTTTTTATTAATTTTCCTACTCTCACGACTATTCGCTGGGCTTTTCGGAACCCGCCCACCAAAACCACCCTTGGCGCCTTATTGGAGGTTTGGCAATACAAATCAAAAAAAAAAAAACGTAACCATCCAAACCCAAAGGGCACAAAATACCAGACAGCAGTTAATTTATATTAATTCTATTTTATGTGTTTTTATGCACTGTGATTTATGATACGTTGTTGGCGGACAGGTGGGTTGGGTGCGAATATAAATTAAGGGGAAGTTGGTAGATGGTTAAACGTGAGCACTAACCCCACACCAAACCACCCCAACCACCAATAAGTAATTAGGATAGCAAAAATTAGGAAAACAAAACTATTTACCCAGCCTTAGGCTAGCTCGTGAACATACTCTGGCTTAAGCTCAAACTTACGGGCCGAAGCAAAGTAGTAGGTTTGCAACGAGCGCGAATAGCGGATATCGGCTCCCTTTTGCCGTAACACCTCTATATAGCGCCTTAGTGTGCGCTCGGTTACTCCAATAATTATGGCCAGCTGCTCGGGGGTTCCTGTAAATTCGGTTTCAATTAGCCTGCAAAGTAGGCTTAGCTTTTCTTTCAAATTTTCGGGTTTCATTGCTTAGTACAGTTTTTTTACGGTTAGTAAATGGTTTATCTATACCGTATGCCCTCAAATTTGAATTCGTGACAAGAGTTTTTAAACTTTTTTTAAAAAATTTTGCTGTGTACTATTTATCCTATCAATCAAAAAAACAATCAGTCAATAAACCTATCTAATATTCGGCGGATCAATCCTTCCATCCCTTAATCGCACTCTGTTAGCCTATAAGCAGGCATTTACGGTTTTACAGAACCTTAAACCTTGAACCTTAAACCTTAAACTCTAAACCTCAACCTCAACCTCAACCTTAACCTCAACCTCAACCTCAACCTCAACCCCTCCTCAACCTCAAAAAAACTTCTGTTTACGCGTCAAGCTACTCACTGCCCTTAACCACTCAATCTCCCAACCAAAACTCTATCTAATCCCTTTCTTTTTATATCTTTGCAAACTCAATATAAACTATACAACACCAACGCTTTATGGAATACAATTTCTCTGCAATAGAAAATAAATGGCAGCAATTTTGGAAAGAAAACAAAACCTATAAGGTTGATA
>Ga0334900_1003667_pt1 | contig 11648 bp, 15 predicted proteins | sample GraSluR3_MG_2_FD_207231 | JGI IMG/M metagenome (GOLD analysis project Ga0334900, IMG submission 207231) | Sludge microbial communities from methane-producing bioreactor in Wageningen University, Netherlands - Granular Sludge_31_08-R3 | ecosystem: Engineered > Bioreactor > Anaerobic >...
AACTGGGTGATCTGTTAAAGATTGAACACGGAGAAGCAGATCCAGATAAAGACCTCAGTTCAGAAATGATGGAAGTGGTTCGCAAACTTAAATTCGATGAAAAGTTCTTAGAAAGAGATGTAAATCTCGGTTTCTCTGGAGGAGAGGTAAAACGTTCCGAAATACTGCAGCTTTTAGCTCAGGAGCCAGATTTTGTAATGTTCGATGAACCAGACTCAGGAGTAGATATTGAAAATGTGGAACTTCTGGCAGAAGAAATCAACATATTACTCGATAAACAAAAAAAACCAGGCTTAAGGGAAAAATCAGGGCTCTTAATCACACATTTGGGATATATACTTAATTTTGTGGCGGCTGATACTGCTCACGTCCTTATGGATGGTAGAATTGCATGTTCAGGAAACCCAAATGAGATACTGGAAGATATAAGGAAAGAAGGATTTCACGGGTGTGTGGAATGTTGCAAAATTCATTAAAAAAAGCCAAAGAAGCAAAGAAAAAGGAAGCTAATCTGGGCGAAGACATAGATATTGAAGAATTTAAAATTGAAGAACCTGGCGAACACGAATCTGTGGAATCCCTGGAAGAAATTCCTAAAAAATACCAAAACACCCTGTTACAGGTAGGTGTCGACCCTAAATCAGAGGAAAGAGGCGGTTCCTTCATGATGATGGGTCAAAGTGAAATCATAGCCCAATCCAACACAGAATCCATAGAACTCCTCAATATAAGGGATGCCCTGGAAAAGTATGACTGGCTTTCAGACTATATGTGGAACGCCATCGACGTTGACACCGATAAATACACTGCTGAAACTGCTTTGGGCGATCCTGGAGGATTTTTTATCAGAGCAAAACCCGGGGCTAAAACAGTATTCCCCATTCAGGCATGTATGTTTATTGGAGATGAAAGATTAGCTCAGAAAGCTCATAACATTGTAATTGCCGAAGAAGGATCTGAGATACACATGATCACAGGATGTGCCACTGGGACAGATGTTTCATCTGCACTGCACATTGGTGTTTCCGAGTTTTACATTAAAAAGGATGCTAAAATTTCATACACTATGGTTCACAACTGGGGTGAACAGGTGGAAGTACGTCCCAGAACTGCAATTGTATTGGATGAAAACGCCACCTATGTAAACAATTATATACTAACCAGCCCAGTTAAAACAATACAATCTTATCCCACCGCCTACTGTAAAGGTGATAACTCAAAAGTGTTGTTCCAATCCATAATGGGCGGTCAAAAAGATTCTATCCTTGATCTGGGTTCCAGGGTTATTCTGGAAGGTAAAGGATCCAGTGCGGAAATGATATCCCGAGCAGTCTCTAAAGACCAATCCCAAATTTATTCCAGAGGACACCTCGCAGGTAAGACTCAAAAATGTAAAGGACACTTGGAGTGCCATGGACTGGTATTATCAGATGATTCCATGATCTACGCTGTGCCCGAACTTGAAGGTAGCGCCACAGAACTAGAAATGTCACACGAAGCTGCGGTAGGTAAAATTTCAGAAGAAGAAGTACAATACCTTACAAGCAGAGGACTAAGTGAAGAAGAGGCCGCGTCAATGATTGTTCGAGGATTTTTAAGCATGGACATTACAGGATTGCCACCAGAACTTGCTGCTGAAACCAAACGCATGTTAGATCAGAGCCTACAAGGGATGTAAAATAAAAAATATTCCTTCTTTTTTAATTTGGATTATTTTATTATCCCATCATCTCTTTTTTCCATTATCGATTCTTTTTAAAATTTCTTTTAAACCAAGACTTCATATCGGATTATTAACATAAAAACAAGTGTATTTAATATTTAAACAGTTGAGGTGTAAATCATGTATCTGGCAGGAGAAGCTTTAGTGGGAGATGGAGCAGAAGTATCACATATAGACCTTCTGATTGGAGACAAAGAAGGAGCCGTTGGTAAAGCCTTTGCCAATGCTTTGGCAAACCAGGTGGACAGACATACTCCTTTATTTGCAGTTATAACCCCCAATTTAGTAGCTAAACCGATTACCATGCTTGTTCCCAAAGTTAGCATCCGTAATTTGGATGATGCCGTGAAAATGTTTGGACCAGCTCAGAAAGCAGTGGCTATGTCAGTGGTAGAATCTGTAGAAAAAGGAATAATCCCTAAATCTAGTGCAGAAGACATCTGCATATTATGCGGAGTTTTTATTCACCCTGAAGCCCAGGATGCGGATAAGATTTACCAGTACAACTATGAGGCCACAAAAATTGCCATAGAACGAGCTTTTACCCAGAAACCAACGATTGATGAAATAATAGATAAAAAGAACGAAACAGGACATCCTTTCTACAAGTAATCCCATTATTTCTTATTTAAATTTAAACTTTCCTTTTAAAAAAGAACTTTATTCAGAATAGATGATATTAAAGATAGTCATTTCCTTTTATTTTTTAGTTTAAGATAAAAAGGTAGGTTGGATGAATTTATTCGGATATTATTATGAATTCGCCCACCTTTTCCACTTTGCCGAATGGAACCAGTAAGGTGTCGCCTTTTTGTTTAGAACCTTTAACCGTCACGGTTCTGCCTTTATCCACTTTAATAACCACATCAGTTATTTTACCAGTGCGATCATTTATTATAAGCTCTTCTAACTCACCCAGGATACGGGCATTGTTAGTAGCAACTTGATAACCTTTAATTTCACTCCAAACTTTTTCTTCCCCTTTTATGAGTTTCCGTTCTTCTTTCTCTACCATAACCTCACCTTCTATAATTTCCCCAAAGTTTTTCTAAGGATATTATGTCCTCGGGGCTATTAATATTTAATGCCAGTTCTATTTTGCCAAGGACTAGAACTTCTTCATCTTGTTCTGTATCATTCCCCCTTAATATATTTAATCCAGAGGGAACCCCTTTTTCCAGCACCAAACTGGGCTGGAGACCATGTTCACAGAAGATCTCTACAGGCACCATCACTGACATGGCTGGTTTGGGTGATTTCTGGTACTCTTTCAGTACCTGGTCAATAATTGAACCTGTGATTAGGGGAAGATCAGAAGTGATAGTGAGGATTATCTCATTGGCAAAATCGTCCCGTGAAAGTGCATAGGTAAGATCTTCTATATAACCCGCACCAGAAGTGGGTAAAACACTAATTTCATTCTTTTCTGAAACTATTTTTTCAATAAATAGTGCAGTTTCGGGTGTTTGAGGACTGGTGGCCACTACGATTTTATCCACTTGCAAAGAGTCTTGCAGTGCTTCCAGAACATATTGAATAAGTGGTTTTCCCCTAATCATTGTAAGTGGTTTTTCGTGGCCAGAATTCATTCGTGTGCCCCTTCCACCTGCCATTACCAGTGCTATTACCATATAATAAAATACCAATTATTCTTTTTTAAATCTTTTTGATCGCGTTAAAAAAAACTAATCAAGAAATGTCCAAATAGGTATTATTCCCATAGGAATCTGAATTAATTAATTAAAATATAGAAATTGAGAGATGATTTTTTTGAATCCCCCCCCCCCCATTTATTAATTTATTTTTAGAAGTCTATTCCTTGGTTACTCCAATCAATACCGAAAGGGCAAAAAATTCTATGATGTTTAAGAAAAAGATAGGACTGCCCATACCCGGACCTTTAAATCCTTCATGGATTAGCAGGAACCCTGTGAAGAGTGCATTTTGTATTAGGAGAAGTAAAGCAAAGGCAACCAGCCCGAATGTGAATTTGGATTTAAATTTTCTGTAGCTTCCAATGTACATGTATAACAAGACCAGCAAAAGACAAATATTGGCAATTCCCAATATTACGTCTACTGTAATAAGTTGGGAGTTATCAAAGCCAATCCCCCCAATTCCAGGTTCATGACCCCCTGCAGGTCCAGTTCCATTTTGACCTTGATATCTAGGTCGAAAAGCCCCTCCTGACCCTTTAGATCCTTCAGCTAGCATTTTTTTCACCTCTAAACTGATTAACTCTTGTGATTATTATTCAGTTTTCATTTTACCTAAAATGTCCAGGAATGTGGAGTAATTTTCCTCCATTCGGTTAGATAAAAAGTACATTGCCCCATATTTTTTCTTCCCTGTGGAGTTAAAGATTATATCATGATCTTCCAATACTTTTATATGGTGTTTGATTGTTTTATAGTCAAGATTGAGTTCTTTTGAAATTTGATTGACATTATAAGGCCTATCATGAAGGATTTTGATTATTCTAGCCCTATTAACCCCTCCTTTACTACCAGCAATCAAATACCATAAGATTCTTTTCATGAAAACCACAAATCTCAAGATAGTGAACAATGTAATGAATTGTATTTTTTAAATAATAGAAAATTCCTTTTTAAATGAATTTAGCGAGTATACTTTGAGATAAGTTATGGGGTACATAAAACCCGGATTCCAATATACCCTTACCACTGAGCAAAGAAACTTATACTCGTAAAATTTTTTTACCTCTTCTGAAGTTTTCTCCTTTGCCCTAAAATACATGGACCGCCCTGTCTACCTCCTAATGGTATGTGGGGTGTTCCCATAGAATTCATACATCGGGCCATCACTGCTGCACCCAAGGCCAGGGCATCTGAGACAAATATTACATCCTCAAAGTATCCTTTAGCATGCTCTAAAACTAGTTCGGGTTTGCGGCCGGTGATCCCTGCTCTACCTGTGATTCCTAGGATTGATCCTTCTTCAATTACCCCTTCATCATCCGCTTCTTCAATTAATCTTTTTACAATCATGGCACTGACATGATCTAGGGTGGCAAAAAGGGTGTGCATGTCTGTTGATTCAATTATCTCGTGACCAATTTTCGTGAGCTCAGGAACCCCATCTCCCTCTTTACCAATGTCACAACCGATGAGAGTGGTTCCTGCATCGTATGCGGCTTTAGGATATACTGGCACGGTTCCGAAACGTTCTCTACCTTCAGGGACTTTGCGTATGTCCACGTGTTCATGGGCGCGTTTGGCAAATTCCTCTGCGGCTTTCCAGTCAGCTTTCTTGAGGATATCCCTCGTATATAAGTCCAGGGCAGCTCCTCCTCGTTTGTCAACTTTTTCCGTGCCGCGTATAATGGAGTCAGCCACTGCCCCTGCCAGTCCGCAGAAGTTTCCAATGGTCCTGGCGTATGGTTCATCATTATTAACGATCCTACCGGCCAGTGTGGTTCCGAAATCCATTGAAACACATGGGTTCCGGTAATCAATATCAGTCCATTTTGCACCTGCCTTAATACCTGCAGTAACAAGTTCTCCTTCCATTTCATTTGCTACCACAGCTCTTCCCGTGGGGGGAACCACACTTACCACGGCACCGTCAAACATAACCTTGTCCAGTAGGGTGAATTCTCGTAATTTTTTGGGTAAGCTTTCCTTGGAAATGGATGGAGACATTTTGCCCGGTGGTATTCCTGCATCCAGGCAACCATCTGCCAGGGCGATAATGAGTTCACCCACCTCCTTGGGTGATGCAAAACCCGCTGTAACTCCTGTTGATCGAACTACGAAGTCAAGATCATCTTCAATGTTTATCTTGGAACGTTTCACAGATTCTAAGATAGTGTCCTTTACTAGCTCAGATACTGATTCTTTAGTTAGTTCCACATGCCAAACTGTTTCACCAAAGATCTTTTCACCCTTTTTAGGAGGTCTGATATCTCGGGTCATTTTAACTGTTTTATCTAACAGATAAGTCTTGCTGGTGTTTAGGTTGGTGGCAGTAAGGATACACTTGGTGGTGGTGTTTCCCAACTCCACTGAAGCCACAACGTAATATTCATCAGGACGTAGATTAGCACCGTAACCCCGTCCTACAGCTTTCTTGGTAAATGGTGCCATTTTGGCATCTTCAATGGTTATGTATCTGCTCTTGGCCATAACGGGTTTAGGGCCCAGACCTAACAATTTCTTTAAAAATGACAGAACAATCCCCTCCGAATTGATATAAACTTTGAATTATTACTTTTATAACTTTGTAAAATAGGTTTTATCTAAAATAGTTATAAATCTTGTGAAATTAAATTCCGGATTTTATATAAAGAAGGATAAGAATAAGTTAATAAAAAATAATAATATAAAAGTATTTGATTATTAGTTAGCAGTCCGAACCAGAAGGATGTTGCAGGGAGCAGAGTGAACTACTTTCTCAGACACACTCCCTAGCAGATGTTTATCTACTATGCTTTTTCCAGTGCCCATTACAATTACATCCACATTCTCATCATCTGCAGTTTTCACTATTTCATCTGCGGGGTTGCCTTCAGTCATTACTGCCTTGAAATTAATTGTTTTCTCAGCTTCTTCGAAAGCATTTTTCATATCATTGAGAATTTCATCCCCTCTTGTTTTTAACTCTGAAATCATCATTTGTTTCACTTTTTTTGGAGTTAAAAAGGGAACAGATGTTTCAATAACATAAACACATAAAACTTCAGCTTCGGGCCCTTTTATAAGGTTTAATGTATGTTCAATAATTTCATCCATATATTCGCCCATGGTAGCAACCAATATCCTCTTGTACATTTTTTTCCCTCTCAACTGTTTTTAACGACTTAAAGCATTACATTATTATGAATAACCTTGTAAACATGTATATTATGTAAAAGGTAACTAAAATTACTCCTTCTACTCTGGTAAGTTTCATTCCCCTCTTAATTAATAACAACAGTAATCCAGTTATAAGTACCATTACTGGAGCATCAAAATAAGTGGTGATTGGTTCTACAGAAATGGTAACTAATAATGATGGAATACCCAGCCCGATCAAGATATTGAATATGTTGCTTCCAAAAACTGTTCCTATTGCAAGACTGTTCAAACCTTTCTTAGCTGATGTTAAAACCGTGAAGAATTCAGGAGTTGTTGTTCCGAATGCTAATAATATCCCCGCTAATCCTTCAGAAATGTTAGCCATAGTCGAAAGTTCTACTGTGCAGTAGACAATGGCTCTGCAACCCACAGCTAAACCAATCAATCCCAGAACAGCAAATAATATAGTTTTTTTGCTTAAAGTTTTTTTAATGTCCTTAGATGTATTCTCATCTATTTTGGTGTTATTATTTTTCTTATTATTTTTCTGGGCTCTGATTAAAATCCATACATAAATTACGTAAATGACAATTAGGATAATTCCTAAAATAAAAGAAATGTTTCCCACCAAAAATAACGAGACAGCCAGGATTATAGCTGTTAAAAATGCCATAACTCCATCTCTATGTAATTCCTCAGTTTGTGTGGTAATGATACTGGCAAAAATTGCAGATATACCTAATATTCCACCAATATTCCAGATGTTTGCTCCAATGGCAACACCTAAACCCATATCAGGAGTTCCAGTGAGAATAGCAACCATTGCTGATCCAAATTCAGGTAGAGAAGTTCCAATCGCTGAAGCAGTGACTCCCAAAATGATTTCAGATATGCCCAGGGCTAATCCAATCTCAACAATGTTATCCACGAAAATATCTGCGGATTTGATTACGATTATTAATGATATGATTAAAGCTACTACTAGAATGATTACATCAAACACATTATCACCGGAATAATGTTTCCGCCTTCCAGAATATATAATTTATGTTTGGAACTTCTAATTTTAAAAATATCTTGAAGTACTTAAAAAAGTCATAACCCGTCATATATAAAAGTTTTCATTCTGTCTTTTTCTGAAAAATTATTATTTGATTTAATTCCCCCCAAAAACTAATGATATAACCACAGAATAGTTAAAAACATCTAAAAATCATTATTTGGCAGAATATAATTATTTAATTAAAAAAAATAGAATTTATAGGCGTTTTTACGCCTATAACAGTTTGAAGAATGGGTGTCCTTCAACAGGTTCGGTTCCTAGATCTATTGCTGCTTCAGCCATGAAGATGTCAGCCATACCACAAGCTGGGAAAGCCATTGAGGCATTTTCAATAGGACCAAATAGTACGAAGTCCCCTCCCACTGCTTGCTGTATCAGGTTGGATCCTACGTCACAAACAGGCCAAGCTTCTGCGTGTCCTTGTCCACCTTTTTCCACAGGTTTTTTGTATCCTCGTAGCCAGTCCCATGCAGATGGTACGTTGTGGATACCACTTCCCACAGGTAGTCCCCATTTGCTTTTAACAGCATATGAGGTTCTGAGAGCTGGTCCTGCACCCTGACCTAATGGAGTTATAGCAACATCCATGAATGGTTTGGTGATTCCACATTCTTCAGCCATTTGCATTAGTCCTTTGTCGATAGCACTTCCACCAGTTTCCCAGATGTCTATTTTACCTTCTACACCTGGTACCATTGGGTTGAATCCAAGAACTATAGATGCAGATATATCAGTGTCTGCAACTGCTTGAAGTTCATCGGCTTCTGATGCCATGTTTATGGAGTTGTAGATTGCTCTTTCAGCCAGACCTGCTTCCTGGGCGTATTTTGCACCGGCAACTTTAGCGTCTGCTGATGTTGAATCAATCATGAATGGTGCTTCACAAACCTCACCTACAAATTCCAGGTATTTGACCATTGCTTCGGCAGTTGCACCGAAAGTCTGGACAATACATGGGTTTCCAGTGACGTCCGACATTTCTTCCATGGTTTTTATCAGGGCTTCTGCTTTGTCTTTGTCAAAAGTTCCTGCTTTTTCGTCTTCTATAATGCTGTGTCCACCATAAAATATGGTTCCAGCTAAAACTGTGGGGTATTCGCCTGGTTGTCCACCTAATTTGACACCAGCTATATCTAAAACCACTTGTTCTTTGTCAAACCTTATCATACGTAAACCTCCTTATTAGAATCTAATAGCAAGTTAGGATATTCCTCCAAGAGCAGTTAGGATCAATCCTACTTTCACTATATTAAATACTACAAACAGGATTATTAATCCTATTATAATTCCGTATAAAATACCAATATCCCTACCAACTTGCTGACCAACTCTTTGATTCATTTCACCCCAAGTGAATTCAACCTTTTCATCCATTTCGTCGAGTCTTTCGTTAGCTTTGTTAAATTCGTCTGCAGGGACTATAACACGAGGTATAACGGTTTTTTCTTCATCAGCCATGATATTAGGCCCCCGAAAAGAATAGTGCCCATATAGATGGAAGACCAACGAGAATAACTGCCAGTATGAAACCCAATGCCATACCATATATTCTGGTGGCTATGAGTCCTGAGAACAGTCTCTGATCCCTTCCAATAAGTTGGGTTCGGTATTTTACATCTGCTGCTACTTTCCTAATGCCTCGAATATTAGGTTTGTTTGATATTAACATTTAAAATAAACCCCCTATTAGCAAAAAGGTACCTAAGGTCAGGATGAAGACTAAACCTATCATTATACCCTGTACTTTGCCAGAATACATACCTGCAGCCATCCTGTTTAGACCACCGATGGATTTAACCTGGGTCTGGATGTTGCGCATTCTAGCCTCGATTAGGGCTGTTTCAGGGGCGACTGGTGGTATTGCTTCACCTTCTTCTTCTTCGCCACCGCCTTCTTCCACTTCTATGACCATTGCTTCTTCTTCGAAAGCTCCTGGATCTTTGTCTATGCATTCTTTGACTTTGGACTGTATGGTAGCAGCGTCCTCTACGTCAATAATGCTTACAATTTCCATTTGCTGTTGGAATCTTTCGATTCCTTCATCGGGTATATTTTCTATGAAGGGAATGGCTCCAGTTGCATCGATTATTTTCCTTTTTTCAGGGTCAACACCATTGGCGTGTAGAGCTTCTATACTCTGACCAGTGATGTGTCCCTGCACTTCTGATCCAGTTAGAATCAGGAAGCGTATATTTGGATTTGAGATGAGGTTTGCGAGCATCTTCTCAATTCCCAGGTTCTCAGTTTTGCAGGGTCCAGCAATAGCTGCTCCAGCATCTACTGGAATGCTTTCAATGTGAGAAGCCAGGGTAGTGGCTGCAACAGGACTTTCTGGGTCTCCTACTTCGTAGTCCCCGTTAATTACAGGCCATCCTTCTGCTGGTGATTTCTTTTCAGCCAACTTTAACACCTCCTATAACAATAGGGCTATCAGTAGCACAAGCCCTAAGACAAATCCATAAACCATGTTGGTTAGTGTACCTGCCATCATGTAGGTTCCTTCCCTTCCAGGATATGATCCTTCTGACACGGTAGTTGGATCCAGGGCTGTGTATACATCTTCTACTGCAACCTCTAATTCGTTTAGTTGTTCGTTTATTCCGTCCATTGATACGATTACGGCACCGCCTACAGCTGCGCCAACCATACCAGTGGAAGGGTCAATGGTTAGGTTCATTTCAGGAACTACTTGAACGAGTGGTAACATTTCCATTTTGATTCCTCCTAGAGTTCCTCCTCTTTGGGCCACATTCCTGACCATGCCACAGATGCTGCTTCTTCTTTTGATGCTTCTAAGAACATTCTCATGGTCATAAACCATGCGATTGCACCAATAATAACAATAGTAGCACCTTTAAGGGTAAGCAGTCCTCCTAATATGCCTACTACTGCCATGGAAATGAAACCTGTGGATGCAGCCAGTTTCAGGGTTCTTACCCTGTTTTCTTGTGGTCCTAAACAGGCGTTGAATGGGTGTTGAATAGCCATTGTATTCATGATAAAGAGCAGTCCAATGAAACCAGTGGCTACTACTGATGTAACGATGGCTGCCATGCCTATACCTCCTGCAATGGCTGCTGAAAATCCTAGAACGGATATTGCAGCTGCAGCAGTTAGTTCCATGGTACCAGTTACCAGTACTGGTATTTTCATTCCAATTACTTTCTTACCAACTATGGCAATAACTCCACCTAAAATTGCTGATAGAATAACTCCTAATATTGGTCCGAAATATACATTACCCAACATTACTCCACCTGCAAGACCAGCTAATACGCCTATAGCTCCCACAGCTACTGACATGTATCCAATTGAAGGCACACCAGTACCTAGACCGTAGCTGGCAACTCTTGCTATGGCGTCAGCACCCCATATTATGGCACATACAGCACCTAATGATGCTAGAAGAGGCCCTACAACTGGGTGAAATGGTGTTAAATATACTCCAATTAATCCTCCGATAATTCCAATACCAGCGGTCATTTTGGGGTCTACTCCGGATTCACCGCCACCTCCTGCTGCTACTGACATTAGAAAGCACCTCCTTGTATTAGTAATACTCCAATTAGTCCGGTTACTAGGGATGCGATTAGACAGGCTAGGGCACCTTTAGGAATTCTCTTGAATTTAGGGTCATGGAATCCTTCTATGGTTCCTCCTATATTGTAGGATGCAATTACAGCATTAACAAAGAACAGTCCTAATGCAAATATTCCTGCGACCATTGCAGCAGGAACTAATTCCACTCCCGCATAATTTAAAGGAGTTGCATAAGAAGTTATTCCAATTAATGATTCGTAAATTGCCCAGTATGCCAGGCCACCACCGATTCCACCTAAAAGTCCGCCTATTATTCCGCTTACAAAACACACTGTGGGTATTCCGTGTCCTTCAGTTCCTGGGCTCACATATTTTTCTTGATTGTATTTGGTTATTGGATCAGTTTCCACTTTTGCTGATGCGGGTACAGTTCCTACACCCCACACATATACCCAGTTACCTACCATCATGGTGATACCGATCATGAGCATTGAACCAACAGCTCCTCCGGCCAGGATCAACCATA
>Ga0334900_1003671_pt1 | contig 11635 bp, 8 predicted proteins | sample GraSluR3_MG_2_FD_207231 | JGI IMG/M metagenome (GOLD analysis project Ga0334900, IMG submission 207231) | Sludge microbial communities from methane-producing bioreactor in Wageningen University, Netherlands - Granular Sludge_31_08-R3 | ecosystem: Engineered > Bioreactor > Anaerobic > Unclassified...
ACTCTTTTACCCACGGCGCAACCGAACTACTCCACCGCTGGGGATGAACGGTAATCATAATTCTATGGGGTAAACTGCCCTTTTGCGCAGCATTTATAATGCTTTGGGTGCTACTAAAGGTTAGGCCAAGCTTGTTCCAACGCTCCTGCTGGGGAACCCTATCGCGCACGCTAGTGCGCCAACCATCCCACCGGCGGCCGGTATCGGTTAGGTAGAAAAACTGGTCGAAGTCCATATCGAAGTAGGGCTCGCCAATAATGCCCAGGGTGCGGTAATCGTATTTCTGCCATATATCCCTATTGTCGTACTTTGAGCGAGGGCTACCGTGCATGCAGATGGTTTTTACGTCAACTATCTGACGGAGCTGGTTAAGGTTTTGGACAAATAGGCTGAAAGCAGCATCGATGCGAGCGTTTGTTTGTTCTTCGTTCTGTGTTTTGCGTTTCGTGTTTCTTGTTCCTTGTTCTGTGCCTGTCTCGTAAACCGACGTTTTTTGGAGGTTGACGATATTCGGTGTTCCTTGTTCGATATTCGGTGTTCGATATTCGGTGTTCGATATTCGGTGTTCGATATTCTTTAGGTATTTATCCGCGTTAATCCTAAAAATCTGCGTCATCTGTGTTCCCCCGACGGCATCCATAGTCTCGTAGTGGTAACCAATTTCGTGGCCAAGCGAGGCTATTTCCTTAATTATTTGCTCCTCCCAGCTCTGGGGAACTGCACGGAAGTAGTAGCTGCCCCTAATGCCCAGCTCATGCTCCAGCTTGGCGGTAGCCAGGGAGTTTTGGGGCTTTAGGTCCACATCGTGGCGGAGGATTACACATCGTTCTGGGTTCCGAGTTCTGGGTTCCGAGTTCTGCGTTTCGGGTTTCGAGTTGCGGGATTCCGGTTTCGGGTTGAGAGTTGGAGGTTCCGAGTTGCGGGTTGCGGGTTGCGGGTTCTGCGCTTCGTCAGGAACAGCGACAGACTCCTTATTCTTGTAATTATTTATATACTCCTCAAAGGTAATAAAAGAAAAACCCTGTGCTTGCAGGGCTTGGAGTAGGGTGCGGTAGGTTTTTTGGGTGAAGTCCATAGCTAGATTATTCTAAAAAAAATAAATAGTAGGGAGTAACATTATTGAAATGATTTTACGACTTTGGCAGGTACACCAATCGCCAAACTGTATGGTGGTATATCCTTAGTCACCACTGCTCCTGCACCTATTACAGCCCCATCGCCTATTGTAACTCCAGGCATTATTATTGCCCCAATGCCGATATGAGCGCCGTCCTTTATAATAACTTTTCCTGATTTAAACGGGCAATGCATTGCATACATATTTGGTTTATACCCTGACAAATCTCTTTGGTGAGTTAAAATCATTACACCAGTAGTAATTGCAACCCCCTTTCCAATCTCAATGAGTTCGGGATTTCTATCGTCTAATGAAACAAGGCGGGCAATATGTGATTTTTCACCAATCTTAACACCCCTCAATCTATGTAAGAAGACAGTAACCTGATAAGGGAAAGTTACATAAGCGATAATATGGAGTATTCTATTAAAAACACCTCGGATAACTTCTTTAGGTTTTCTACGATAATTAACTATTGACATTTTATTAAAATTTATTTCTCAGAGATGAGGTGATTTAAAATGAAACTATTTTGGTCTTTACATTCATTCCAATAATTGTTTGAATCTTTAAAGCGAAAGGTTTTTCCCTCGATTTCAAACTCAATAGATTCCATCAATTCTTCAAAATTATTATAGTTTAGTAGCAACCCCTTTTTTTCAAGAAATTTAAAGTTTGACATATCATTAACGCCTACAAAAGAATTGTACCTAAAGGACTTTGCTCCTAATAAAGCGGCTTCTGTAGCCATAGTTTGACTATCTCCAACATAAAATTGGCAAACTTTTAGTAGGCTGTGCATCTTTGAGGCTGGTATAGGATTTTTATAAATTTCTAATTCGTTAGGCAGAACACTTTCTGTACTAATAATTATATTAAAATCATATTTAGAAAAAAGTTGAACCAACCTCTTTTTTTGATTTTCAGTAAAACCGAATTGGTTAACATCATGGTTGGCTGACCATCCTACGAATCTAAGTAGCACGGTTTTCTTTTTTGTAGGATAACCGTAAAGGGACAGGTCTAATGGTTCAATAGAATTATTTTTAGGTGATAAATATGCGTTTTCAAAAATACCTGGTACACTAATCTGCTTATTCCCAAAATTTTTTGTAAAATTTTCGGGTGAGAAAATCTTGTTTGCAAATCGTCTAACTATTTTATTAGTTAACCAAACAACCTCAGAATCTGGGAAAATAACAGTTTTACATTTAGGAAAAAACACTTTAACAAATATTGTGCTTACTGAGGCCTTAGAGAGAAAAAAGCCTGGCCTATGTTTGTAGACAACCACTAATAGCTTACGAAGCATAATAAGATGGTAAGCAATTTTTTTTAGAATACTACCACTTTTTGAATGTGAAAACTTTATGTATTCAACATAGTTCTCGTCTAGTAGGTTGAAGAGCACCTCCTTTTCCCGAGCAATAATAATAACATTGTTATCAGCACTTAACAGGCTAACAATATGCTTGAATTGATGAAAGTGTTTTGGATGATTTAGTTCAAAAAGGTATGTCATAATTATTTTTCTGTGAAGTAATTCTTAAATACTTTTTCCCACTCTCTAATGGCAAAATCAATAGAGTGGTTTTTTACAACATCTTCTCTCGCTTTATCTGCAATTTTTTTGAATTCAGTCGATTCTAATTTTTCAAGTAATTGAATAAGAATATCTTTGTAGCCACCCCAGTTCCCATAGTCAACCAAAAAACCATTTTGATTTTGAACAATAGTGTCGGATATATTACCAACATTAGTCGATACACAAACTAAACCACACGACATTGCTTGCATTAACGCTGTTGGAAAGCCTTCAGATTGTGAGGATAATAGAAAGATTTTTGACTTGTTGAACCATACCTCAGGATTATCCACAAAACCAACAAATGAAATAATATCTCCTAGGTTCAGTTCATCAGTTAACGCTTTTAAGTATTCAGCTCTAGGCCCATCGCCAGCAATACAAACGGTAAAATTGTGACCTTCGCTTTTCATTTTATGGAAGATGTTAAGCAAATGTTCTATCCTCTTTTCCTCCGAAAGCCGCGAGAGAATAATGAAATCGAATACCTTTTCTAAGTTATTGTTAGAAAACCTATATGTATCGATTGTGCTGTGCAAAATATTAATTTTTGAAGGCTCCAACCCAAAATTAAACCAAAAGTCTCTAGACATTTGTCCAGGCACATTGATAAATAAAGCCTTACGAAGAACCTCTTTTAGAAAAAATCCAAATATTTTATTTTGCGATTGGCGTTGTATATAAATACCTGTTTGAGCGCAGGCAAAAGGTGTTCTAGAAAGTAAGCTAGCTACAAACGCAAAGAAAGCATGGGGTACGATATGATATCCAATAATTAAACCGCACTTTTTTTGTATTGTATGCTTTGCAATTATAAATGGGATGAAAATTTTTAGCGGCTTAAACCGAGATATTACCCTAGGAAGTACTATGTATTCAACTTTATCAATGTTTGGACCAACCTTATCTCGTACAATATATATTTTTTCAATAAAACTAAGTTTAGATAATGGGATAAACTTTGCTTCAAAAGTACCTTTACCCATCTGTGCAGAAGATATAATCTTCATAAAATTTGGCAATTTCTATTTTGTGTTGTTAATAATGAACCTGTGCTTTCCCGATGGAGGCAACAGAATACTATCGGTAATAGAAATGTTCACATTGACGCCCAAGCCACAATGATGCTCCATTATTTTCTTAATTCTACTACTATCATTTTCATTAAACTCGGGTTTAGGTACAATATTTATATCTAAAGAGTTGTGTGCATTCTGAACTAATTGGTAATTTAAAATGGGAAAGTCTCTGAAGAGTAGTGTTATTGCTGGTCCACCCAAAGAGCGATTATTTGAAAAAGTTAAGATATCTGTTGAACGCCCATATATCTTTTTAATTCTTGGAAGGGTACAGCCACATGGGCATGGTGCATAATCAAACGAGTTTTCTATTAAATCACCTGGCTGATAACGAATCATAGGCATTGCGTAATTCGTTAAGCTAGTTAGTGTTAACTCCCCCAGCTCACCCTCAGGCACACGATTACCATTTACATCGCAAACCTCCCAAATACTTGCTTCAATAGAAATATGAAACCCACTGTCATATCGACATGTATTAGCATTGCCCCCCCCATCTGCACAGCCGTACGTGTCAATTAGAATAGGATTAAATGCCCTCTTTATACTTTCTTTGTAATCATCCCTAAGTACTTCGGCTGTTACAATTACGCCCTTAATATCTAGTTTAATACTATTATCAATGCAGAATTGAGCAAAATGAGAAATTGATGATGGGTAACCTCTTAAATACTGAATTCTATTATGTTTTATTGTTGAAGCATATGCGTACATCATATCTGGCGATAAATGTGAGGCAGGTAAAGGATAAAATCCATTTAAATAATTCCAAACTTTTCGTTTAAAAGAAGGTGTTTTATCTGGAATAATTGATGCACCACCAATTAAACCTAAAGGCATACCTGTTTTGTACCCAGCCCACTCCCAGGCTCTGTATTTTAAAGCCCAATGCAGGCTCCAAGAGTCTGTATCACTATAATATACCAATGGCTCACCAGTTGTACCTCCTGTTTTTCTTTTTTGAATATCTCTTTTCCTTTTATTGTATATAAGATCATGAAAGTTTTTTCTAATTATATCTTTAGTTAATACTGGTAATGTTTCTAAATCATTTAAACTTTTAATATCGCAAGGTTTAATACCTTTCGAATTAAATATCCTTGAGTAATATGGAATGTTATTGTATGCGAATTGAATTAACCGCTTTAATTTTTCATTTTGATATTTAATTTGATTATGTGAGTTCCAGTATTGACTATCATTTAACAACTGTTTGTAATTACTAATGCTGTTTGTGGAAACTTGGGAAATAAGACTAGAATATAAAGAAGTATACATATTTCAGTTAATAAGAATAAAATGATTCAGGAAATATTTGGAAGTAAATCAATATAAACAGAGGAGTAGATTTTACCTATTTCAAGGATATTTAAGTTGTTTTCAACAAAAACTTTACCTATTTTCCCCATATTTTCTCTTTCAACCTTATTGTCAATTAATCTTATGATTAAATCTGAGATTAAGTTTGGATCTTCTTCAAGTACAAGGAAGCCATTATGTTTGTCTTTTAGAATTTCACTTGTGCCACCAGCATCGTTAGCAATTACCGGTTTACCTAATGCCATATATTCGATTATTGAATTTGATAATCCTTCACCATGTCTTTCTTTTTGGGAGAATAACAACCCAACATCACAGATGTTTATCAATGCTTCAACATCATTTATTTTACCTGGCAGAATAATTTTATTGTTACTTTCATACCGTTTCTTAATATCATTAAACTTAATATCATTATTTGTCGAACCTCCAACAGCTATAAATGAAACATCATTTCTTTTTGCAGTTGTTATTTCTGCTATTTTTAAAAACAAATCGTAATTTTTATTTTGAGAAAATGATGCTGCCATAATCACAGCATATTTTGTTTGAATTTTATATTTATTTTTAATATGATCAATTTTCGGAGGGTTAATAAAACGATTTAAGTTTACTCCATTGTATATAACTTTAGTTTTTTTAGAATTATTTAATCGATATGCATTTAGACCGGCATAAGAATTTGAAATGATTACACTTGAAAAGAAAAAGTTTATTTTATTAATTATTTTTGAGAAAAAGGAAGTCGTATTTGAGGGTGGTGCATTTGTTATTTGGCTGTTAACAAGAGGAATACCTGTTAACAAGATTGTTGGTATAGTGTAAAATGTTTGCATACGGCCCCAAGTGTGAATAATGTCCGGTTTAAACTCTTTGCATATTTTGTATAATGTAAAAAATCTGTTGCATTTTTTATCATTTGGTTGATTGTCTAATGATATATAATTAATGCCAATCTCATTAAAAGTTTCGTATTCAACTTGGTTATATGTAAGTATTAATTTTAAATCGAATAAGCCTAGGTTTTTTAGATAAGAGAGAAGTTCTATCAGACGTCTTTCTTTCCCACCAGATTTTAAAGACCCTATAAAAAATAACAACCTAATGTTTGAGTTACGATTCATCTGGAGACATTTAGAAGATTATTTTTACTTTCATTTTGTATATTATAAAAAAAAGACATAAAGATTAACGCGAATAATAAATATTGCTCGTGTATTGAGAATGATGTATTTCCAACTACACATGCCAGGAAAAAAACATATATTGCATTTGACTTATAAGATCTACTTAAAATTTTTGAACTTTTATAAAGAAAAGAAAAATATATGATCAAGCCAAATACCCCAAATCGGGACATAATTGTTGCGATACCATTTACCATATAAACACGACCATCACCCTTTGACCCACTAGTTAGATTAGAAACACCACCTCGTCCCCAAAGTGGAAATTGTTTAAAATCCTCCCAACCAATAATAAAACCACCAAATCGACCACCTGAGTAAGAGGTTCCTGTTTCTTCGGCGCGTTCAAGAACTGTGTCAATTTCCTGCCCTTTAAGGTACAGTTCTTCAACCTTATTGTAAAGAAAATCAACTGACAAGAATATGTAAACGGCAACTATTAATGATACTAATAAATAGAAATATTTACTAACACCTTTGACCTCAATAAATATTAGATATATAATTATTATTCCCAAGGCAATATATCCTGTAGTTGAAAAGGTTGTAATAAGGGCAAGGGTAAGAATATAGAATTGAACATTACCTTTTGGGCTAAAGTTTAAATGAGTGCGCAAAAGATTAAACAGAATTGCAATTGCAAGATATACAGAGTAAGTTCCAGGTTCAAATGCAAAACCATAGTTTCGTTCGTAGCTTGTGTCATATAAGCTCACCTCAACAGTATGAAAAATAAAGTTTCGAAATTCGTGAGAGTTTCTGCCCATTTCTCCCGAAACATCAAATATTCTAGCAAATGCAAGAAGCGTATCTTTTGATAATACTTGCCATACAAAAAAGAATAAGCTAATTAGAGCTAGGGTTGTTAAATACTTTTCAAACCTAATAAATAGGCGCTCTTTGTATAGCATTACCATTACGTAAGCAACAGTGATATATGTGGCGTAGCGGAATATAAAGAATGGTGTAAAAACCTGATGTTGAAAAAAGGTTGCTATGGAATATAGTGCCCAAACTACAATTGCTACCCCATACTTTCTAGTAATTGGGATCTTAAAATATGCCCACATAGCAATAGTTAACAGAAATGTAAATATAATTCCAATTTGGCTGCGGTAAAATTCTGTAGCTAGCCCCGATGAGATTAGAATAAAAAGAAAGTATATATTTTTTAATATTTTATCCACAAGTTTATCTCTCCTTAAACTCTTTGTTTCTTCTATACTCTTAAGAAAGCCATTAAGTTGTCAAGGTATGTCTCAGCGTTGAAATGAATTTGAGCAAGCTCTTTGCCTTTTAATCCAACTATTTTTGCCCGCTTATTATCACTGACAATTTGTATCATTGCTTTTTCAATATCCTCCGGGCTATTTGTTTTTACAATATACGAATTGCTATTGTTGAGGTATTTGGGGATATCACTAACAGCTGTTGTAATTACAGGAGTACCCGACATTAGAAATTCACCAAGTTTTGTTGGAAATCCCCCACTTTCAAAATCCTTTGGAGGAGCCATAACAATTCCTTTAGCATGAAATAAATAACTTGGTATTATATTGGTTGGCTTTGATCCCGTTAGTTTAATACTTTCTGATAAATTGTTCTCGGAAATAAAGCGGAGTATCGTTTTAATGCTATCGTCAGTAGGGTTATAGGGGCCAATAATAAGCAGTTTGTACTCAGGATATTTTTTTAGAAATATTGAGAAACCTTTTACAATGTCAAAAACGCCATCTCTTTTAAAACCCCCACCCCCACCAACATAAATAAAATAGTTTAACTCGTTCACATTATCTTCAATGTTATTAAACCTGCTTATGTCAACAGTCATTGGTAATATATGAACTTCTTTTGCTTGAACACTTTTATAGTAGTTTGCTAATTCATTGGTCATTACAAGCATTCCGTCGCAATTCTTGTAGGGGGTTAAGTGTATTTGCCTTAAAAATTTGTTTTTTGTTCTGTTTAATATTTTGGGATATTCGTTTTCTTCAATTACTAGTTTATATTTCAAGAGGAACTTAAGTAAAATAGAAAGTATTCGGATGCTTAGGCTGCTCGTATAAATAATAACCGTTTTGGGCTTTTGTTGTATAATTCTAATAATTAGTTTTAAATAACCCTTAAAAAGAATTAATGATTTATACGATTTTGATTTGCTCTTAGGCCAAATAACGTTCCCGTAGGTGTATTCATAATCAATTCCCTCAAAATTTCCTTTTGGTTGAAAATTAAACTGACTATTGAAATCTTCAGTTGGTTTTGCTATAAAAACTTTTACATACTTATATCTTGCAATAATCCTTGAGTATGATATTATTCTGTTTGTTGCTGCCATTCCTATCGGGAAAGGCTCTTTGGTAATAATTGCAAGATCTTCTTTTTTTGTAGTACCCATATTGTTTATTTTAAACTTTCAACTAGTTTTGTATAATATATGTAAATAACTAGGCAGTATACAAAACCAGCACTAAATTTAGTTATTGCCGCTCCAGTTGCACCAAACATAGGTATAAGTATTAGATTAAACACCAAAAGGCTTATGCCAACAAAAAAGGATGCGTTTCGCAACGCTTTACCTTGTCCGTGGGCACCTAAAAAACGGTTAATAAAATCGGCTAATCCGTGGAGAGCAACACCCGTGCTAACAATTAAGTTTAAGCGAATTACAGGTAAAAATTCTGCGCCATAAAAATATTTTATAAATGGTGGAATTATCAGCCATAAGACAATGAGCGCAGCTAGGCTTAGCCCAAGTGTGACAGCAAATAACTTTTTTGGTATTCTTTTTTTTGTAGAGAAATCTTTGTAGTGGGTTGTGGCTATTACATTGGGAATTAATGCTAGTGGTGCAGCAAATGTTAGGGCAAGTGAGTAGTACCCAACTCCTGTATTATCTATGCCAAAGTAGCTAATTAAAATACCTGTTAGCTGAGCAAAACCAACCGCCATTAAGCTGCCTAGGTAAACTTGGAAACCGAAGGTTTTATTGAAACCCCAGATTTCTTTAATTCTATTCTTAATGTTTTTAAATGAAGGGGTTACCCTCCATATTATTGTTGCAAAAACAGTTGCTTGGGTAAAAAGAAACAAAAACCAAACTAGTGCCAGTTTATTACCGCTAAAATCTAAAAAGAAAAAGTAAATTACAATTGCCGTTACTAAAAAGCCAACTTTTGGCCAGAGCCTAGTTGCAGCAAGCAGATTTATTTTGTTGTCGGCTTGGAAAAGAACTTCGAAGTAGCGCACAAGAATAAAAATCCAGCCAAAAGGTATTATTTTAATAAAGAATAACGAAAGCCCTTTCTCGTTTAGGTTTGTGTCGAGTAATCCATAGCCCAATAAAAAGACACTCATAACAATAAACATAAGCAAAGCAAGAACTAGTTCAGCACCGTAGTATTCTTTTGCCTTTTCTTTATTGTTATTTAGTACTAACGCCCTATTTCCTGCCTGAAAAATTCCAAAAGAAAATACAAGTATTGCAAGCGAAAAGATATTGTACAAAAACTTGTAATCGCCGTAAACTTCGGCACCTAGGTATCGTGTTATAATAATGCTGGTTACAATGCCAAGTGGTATCGCTATTAAGTTTACACCATAGAGCAAAGCAACTTGCCTTACTTTTGGCTTTTTACTGTAATTAGAGACGGTATTTTTAAAGTTATTGTAATTCAAATTATAGAAAGTTTAACAAATCCATCGGTGTCGGTAATAAGTATGCTATTCATGGGGTAAAGATAGGGAGTTTTAGCGTTTTACGTTCAAGGGATAGAACACTGATTACGAGAGAACACTGATGACACAGATGCGACAGATTTTCGCCGATTTTTTCTACCTGTGATTATCTGTTAAATTAGTGTTATCCCCGCCTGACCACATCAGTCGGGCAGGTGTGTTCAAAAGATAGAACGCTGATAACACAGATTTGACAGATTTACGCTGATTTTAATTATTGCTTTTACTGTGTTTATCAGTTAGATCAGTGTTATCTGTGTTCTTTGTTTAGCGTACTATTGCTTTGGGGTTACTTGCCAGTGGCCGGATTTTTCTGATCCAACTCGTTGGATTCTATGTTGTTTTTTTAATCTATCGATATCTCTTTGCACAGTTCTACTTGATACTTTCAAAATATTTGCAATTTGGGTTGCAGAAATATCCTTGTTACCCTTTATAAGCTCTACAATTTTATTTAGTCGATTATCTACGACATTATCTACGACATTATCTACGACATTATCTACGACATCATCTATTTTGTTGGACTGTATAGTTACCCAAAAAGAATCGGAGAATTCGAAATTTACCTTATTTCCATTTTCAACACATGCATTTGTTACCCTCTTAATGCCTTTACCTGCCTTTTCCATAAAATCAGTTCTTGCTAACAGGTCAACGAGTAATCTGTTTCTGGCTTCGCTCTTCATACCAAATTCAATTCTAGGGAATAAAAGTTCCCCCTTATTGTTTAGTACAATGCTGCTTCTTAGTTTCTCAATGGCAATGGTATCGCCCAGGAAGTAGTCGAAATGGATAATTGCATTAACAATTGCTTCTCGGTAGGCCTCAATAGGGTATTCAGGAAATTCATTTCGCTTTAAATCTTTAATCTCATACCTAATGGGTACTCGTTCCTTTATGTATGCCACAGCAAACTCAATATTTCCTATAATTCCTCGGTCAATCACTTTCTTGTCGAGTATATCAACCCTATTGTCGTCGTTAAAGTGAACGCACCTTATGCGGGAGCTAATAATGTACTTGTAGGGTTCCTTTGCAAAGTACAAAACGCCAGCGTTGGTGAGGCCATCGTTAGTTATTACCTTTAAGTTGCGGAGTATTTCTTCTTTGGGAGCATTGTTGGATATCCTGGCAAGCTTGAGGTAGTACTCAAACTTCTCGTCATCAAAATCCTTCCAGCTAAAATTGCTGCATACCTGCTCGTCGAAACGAATTTTTCCTGTTTTTATGGCTAGTGCAAGAATTTCGTCCCGCTTCATCTTTTGAGAATTGGCTCCCATACGCATGTAAAACCCCGAAGAGCAGGAATAGGGTTTATTAGCCCCCTCCACTACCTCAATCGCCAAGATATTGCCTATGCTATTTAGATTAACCATTATTGGAGGATCGCAGTTATAGGCTGTGTCTTGTATTTGTGACTTGAGCTTGTTGTTAATATCTATACCTGTGATTTTGCCCAGATCATTAATTCCTACAAAAACGGTTCCTCCCGATGCGTTAGCAAAAGCTACTATCTCTTTCTGAAGGTTCTTGTCAACTGATTCTTTGAACTCAATATATTGACCCTCGCCCAGCTCTAATATTTTTTCGATGCTATGCACGGTTT
>Ga0334900_1003672_pt1 | contig 11628 bp, 7 predicted proteins | sample GraSluR3_MG_2_FD_207231 | JGI IMG/M metagenome (GOLD analysis project Ga0334900, IMG submission 207231) | Sludge microbial communities from methane-producing bioreactor in Wageningen University, Netherlands - Granular Sludge_31_08-R3 | ecosystem: Engineered > Bioreactor > Anaerobic > Unclassified...
CAGCATGTCGTGAAGCCGCTCTTCGAGGCCAGCGCCCGGTTCCGACGCCGGCGTGCGGGGCAGCGTCATCGGCTCTTGTCGATTCATGGCGTGGGTTGGCACTCCGCGTGGGTTGGCTGAACCGTCGGAAGTCCGCAATCCGCGGGCACGCGCCAGACCAGGCCGGCGTGTTGCGCCTCGACGGCGATCGGCTCGAGGTCGGGCAACGCGTCTCGGTCGTCGTGGACACAAACCAGACGCCCGGCGCCCACGGCGACCTCGACGGGCATCGGCGAGCCGCCGAGATAGGTCACCACGAGCAACTCGCGGGCCGTCTCGGCCTCATGCACGATGCGCTGCCCCTCGCGGCGAAGCCCGTAGCCCGGGGCGTGCCATGCGGCCGGCGCGTCGGCTTGAGGCGTCTCGATCCGCGCGCGAATCGGGCCCGACGTCGACCACGCGGCAAGGAAGATCCCGTCGCCTCCGAACACGCGGAGCGTGCCACCGAGCTCGTCGACGCGGTCGAACGCGCCCGACGGAACCTGCCAATACCATCGCACGCGCCGGGGACGGTCGGTCTCGATCCGGTCGGCGATCCAAAGCCCCTTGCCCGGCAGGCCGAGCAGGTGGCGCTCGACGACGACCCCGCGAGCCCACTCGGCTCGGGCGCGGGCCAGCCACACGTCGTCGGAGAGGCTGGCATCGAGGCGCGGCCGAGGGGCCACGTGCGACCATTCGAGCGGGCCGGCGTGCCGGGCCATGGCCGCGCCCTCGATCTCGATCGTGTTGTGCGCGGCGGGGCTCCGGAAGTGCCGAACCCAATCGCTCGCGCCGAAGTAGAACGGCATGCCGCCGTCGCGCAGGATCTCCTTCCCTCCCATGCCAAAGAGCACTTGCAGGGCGTCGGCGTGGCCGTGGGCCGTCGACGGCGTCGCGTCGGCATGGAGGCCGTCGCCCAACGGGCCCGCGTCGAACAGGAGCCAGTCGCCGCCGCGCCGGGCGATCGCGTAGCCCGACTCGTCGAGAACCGTGCATGCCGCCGGGCCCTCGGCCGGAAGCCGGTTCCACGCCTCGACTCCCTCCGTGCCCAACAGCCAGTAGACCTCTTCGCCGACCGCCGTGCCGGGCGTCTTGAGCGTCCCGTCGCCGAAGAGCACGGCCCCGAGGCAGCACAGCGAGTTGAAATCCCAAAAGTCGTCGTGGTGCACGGGGATCGACCGGGCCGAGTCGACGTCGCCGATGGCCGGCCAGCGCCCGTCGGGCTGCCGAAAGGCCGCGCCGGCCCGGTACGCCCGCCGCGCCGACCGCTCGACCTCGGCCAGGGGCTCGCCCTGGGTCCGGGCCGCCGCAATCGCCATCGACAGGAACCCGAGCGTGTAGAAGTGGTAGCCCGTGGCCTGTTCGACGCAGAAGCCGTCGCCGTAGAACTGGCGCGGACCGTGCTCCGCGAGAACATGCCGGCCGAGGCCGCGCCAACGCCCGGCCGGCTCGCCCAAGGCCGTGCCGACCAGATAGAGCCCGGTCGCCTCGCCGATCAGGTGGTTGTACGGGCTCGAATAGTAGGACAAGTGCCGTTCGAGATAGGCCGCGTGGTCGGCCAGGCTCGCCGCCACGGTGCGAAGATCGTCGGCCTGCCAGCCGTCCCACTCGGCCGCCGACGCCAGCGTCCACAGCCACGCGATGGCCCGCATGGCCGCCTCCAGGGCGCTGGTCCAGTGAATCCCCTCGTAAAGCGGATTCTCGGCGATCCAGTCCAACAGCACCTCGCGGGCGCGCCGGGCAAACCGGTCCTCGCGCGTGAACAGCCATCCCCGGGCAAGTTCCACCAGGTATTGATGCCGCGCCAATTCCCACACGTACTTGACGTCGACCCCCGGCCCGCCGTGCCCGGCGCGCGACAGGTCGGCATAAAACGCCCGCGCCCAGCGGTGCCCGCCGCGCGGATCGCGGTGCCAGTCGATCGGCCCGCGCAGATCGACCGGATGGCCCAGCAGCTCCCATCGCCCCGACAGCACCGCCTCGGCCGTCGCACTCGCGCGCGACGCCAGCATTTCGAACACGTGGGGATGATGTTCCTTCAATCGCTCGATTTCCCCCGGCCCCGTCCCCGGCACGAGCCGTCTTGCCGATTCGAGCAGATGCCCCTCGGCTCCCGGCACAACCCTCGCCTGCGCCGCACCATTCGCGCCGCGCCGCCACCGCCCCCGCTCTCGCCGCCGCGCGAGGTGCTCGCCGGCGCGGACCCGGATTTCCCGAGGCGACATCTTGCGGAGTTTCAGGAGTCGTTGCGTCACGTTCATGAAGTCGTCGCTTGCGGGCATCAAGTCAACCCCGAGGCGGTCGATCGCCAGAGAAGAACGGGCTTGGCATGAGCAACCTGCCGCGACTTGACCGTGGAGACCGAGAACACCCGGGCCTGGGCCACGGCCAGGGCGACCATCCAATAGCCCCACTCGGCGTCGAGACCGTCTATGAACAGACAACTTACCAGGAAGGCGACGGTCCCCGCGAACACGCTCATCGCGACGATCCGCGCGAAGGGGTCGCCGGCGGTATCGGGCGAGCGGGCGCTGCGCCAAAGCAGAAGCAGGCCGCCGCCCATGAAGGCCATGCGGAGCACAAAGCCCTGGATGCCCCACTCGCACGCCTCGTTGATGAAGCCGTTATGGACGGCCCGGCCGTCGAAGACCACTTGCAGGTCCTCGGCAATATAATTAGGGCCGTACACCCTCTTGAAGCCGTGGCCTCCCGCCCCCAGTGGATGATCGGCGATCATTCTCAAGCCACAAACCCAATAGTCCAGCCGACTCTGCGCCGAGGAGTCTCGCTCTTCTTTCGAGGAAAACGTGGTCAGGAATCGGTCGACGATTCTTGGGTCCCCCAGCAGGAACCATGCGGCCACCGCACCGAGGGCGAGCAGTTTCATGATCCGTTTTCGCACGTCGCGCGGCGCGAACAAAAGCAATGCCGCGCCTGTTGCGAGCAATGCGAGAAAGGCACCCCGACTGTTGCACAAGAGGACGACGTTCAGCATGAACGGCGCGACCGGCAGCATGAGCAGCTTTTCCCAGGGCCGACCCGCCAGGAAAAATGCGCCGCTGACCGGCAGGACCGTAACCATCAGCGAGGCGAGGAAGTTTGCCTCGCTCGCACCCGGCGCCCCAACACCCTCCAGCCGCGTCCCTCTCAGGCGCCCTCGGTCGTTGATCGTACATTCGTAACCGATGTAACCCGCCCCGAGAACGATCGAAAGGAGCACGATTCGCAGGTCGTCGCGGGTTCGGGTGACGGTCACGATGAGAAAGAACAGCAGCACGAACTTCGCCAGCAGCCAGTAGGGCCCTTCGCTGATCGCCGGATTGGGCGCAAGCAGCACGTGGACCGCCGTGGCATTGACCAGGATGAGAATCGCCAGCCAACGAAGCCGCGAGACCTCGACCGGTTGCGGATCGTCTCGTTCCGCGCCTCGGGCCAACTTTGCCAGGATGGCGGCGGACAGTAGCACCGCCCCCCCGATGAGGCTCCACCGGTAGTGGGCGATCGGTCTGCCCCACCACCAGAAAGCGGGCAAAGCGAAAAACGTCAACATATAGACGGCCACGCCCCAGGCGGGCCGGCGCAAGGTCAGCACCACGAGAGTGGCGAGTAGAGCGCACCAAACCAGCAACGTGAGACTCAAGAGGGCATCCTCTCCTGGCCTAGGAGTTTGTAATGAGGCAATTCGTGGAATTCTCGTTTCGCGCGACGCACAGCGCAGTTATGTTCCAACCGCGCGAGTGCAAGCTAGTTATCCATTATGGGCCAAGTACATGGAATCGGCAACAAGCGGAAATAGAGTTGTGCGTGATTCTCCGCCATCCGTTCGATCGAGTATCGCTCAAGGTGCCGTGCGCGCGCCGCGTGCCCGTAGGCGCGTCCTCGATCTTCATGAACAAGCATCTCCTGAATGGCGTCGGCCAATCGCATGGAATCACTCACCGGCACAATCATCCCGCAGGGATTGTCGCCATCCACGAGCGACGCACTGTCCCCTGCATCCGTCGCCACGATCGGGAGCCCCGCGGCCATGGCTTCGAGGATGCCCATGCTCATCGCCTCGCTGCGGCTGCAATTCACGTACACGTCGAAGAGTCGCAGCCAGTCGCCGACGTTGTGCTCACGGCCCACAAGGTGAACCCGGTCCGACACTTCGAGGCGACGTGCCTGGTCGCGAAGGTTCCTTTCTTCGGGCCCGTCGCCGACCAGGACGAGATGTGCGTCGATTCCCGCCCCTGCTACCACGGCAATCGAATCGATGGCCGTGCCGAAGTCCTTCACCGGCACGAGGCGCCCCACGCTGCCGACGACGAAAGCATCGGGCTTGATCCCGAGGCGCGTTCGAGTCTCCGCCGGCGACATTTCGGTCGCTCGTTCGCTCGGATCGTCCACGCCGTTCGGCAAGAACAGCATACGCTCCTCGGAGAACCCGCATTGCTCGTGGATCAAGGGCCGGACCGATTCGGCGCAAATAACGAGTTGATTCAACCGCTCGAAGGCCCACCGTCTCCCGCGGGCCCGCACCCACCGCTTCAGTCCCTTGAGCCCTTCGTGCAGCCCCTGACCGTGCTCCGTATGCACGTGCACCGCCACGCCCGCGCGCCGTCGGGCGAGGGTTGTCTCGACCAGGGTGCCCCAGTTGTGCGAGTGGACCACGTCGACCCGCTCGGTCCGCAGCACCTCGGCCAGGCGCCCGACCGCCTTCAGGTCGTTGCCCGGGCGCTTGTGCAGCTCGAAAACGGCCACGTCGTCGCGCTCGATCCAACCGACGGCGCTTCCGCTGCGCGCGAGGCACACGATCATCGGGCGGAACCGGTCGCGGTCGAGGTGGTTCGCCAGGCGCGCGACGCAGCGCTCCAGTCCACCCACGTCGAACGTGTGGACGATGTAGGCGATTCGGATGGGTCGGTGCGGCATCGTCATGCTGGCACGGGTTGGGCGTTGCGGCACGCCTCGCGAAGGACGCCGTCGAACTGCTCGGTCAGACGCCGGCCGTCGTAACGGTCGCGCACGTCGGGCGAGATCGCCGGCCGTCGCGATTCGGCGGCAAACTGCCGGCACAGATCGACGAGCGACTTCTCGATCGCCGCGACGTCGTCGGGCGCGACCCAAAGGCCGAGCCCTTCGCGCTCGACGAGATCGGTCGTGGCCCCTTGGTGGGCCAGGGCGAGCACGGGCTTGCCGAGGGCAATGTATTCGTACGCCTTGCCCGGCACGCTGAGCGGGGCGCCGACCTGCACCAACAGCAGCACGTCGGCCTCGGCCAGTTGGCGCAGGCACGCGTCGTGCCCGACCCGAGGGGTCAGCTTGATCACGTCTTCGACGCCCGCCGCCTCGACCCGGGCCTCTTCGTGCGACCGGCCGGGGCGCAACGCGCCGATCAACCGTATTTCGAGGCTCCCCGGGGCCAGGTCGCCTCGCCGGTGCAGGTTTTCGACCGCGTCGATCAGGCCGTCGACATTCCGCTTTCCGTAAAACGAGCCGGCATGGGCCACGACCACCCGGGGGCCGCCACGGCGCGCCGCCGGCGGCGGGTCGAGGTCGGCGTAGTCGGCCGGGTCGAACCCGTTGGGAATCACGGTCAGCTTGTCGGCCAGTCCGTCGCCGTAGCGCGCGAGCAAGTCGTCGCGCGAGCGGGGCGTGTTGACGATTACGCGGTCGGCCGTTTCGACGACGCGGCGTTCGAGTCGACGGTGCCGGCGTCCCGCCCAGGTGTCGCCTCGCCGGATCGGGCGGAAATCGGAGCCGATCCAAGGGTCGCGGAAGTCGGCCACCCAGGGCCGGCCCGTCGCCCGCTTCAGCCGGAGGCCCACCAGGTGATTCGTCCAGGGCGGTCCCGAACTGTAGACGACCGTAATGCCGCGTTCTCGGATCAACCTGCGGCCCGCGCGCACGGCAAAGGGAATCCAGCCGATGTGCCGGTCGGGCGTCATCAGCGGTAGCGACACCGCGTCCTTGACGCGCTGCAACATCCCCCGGTTGTCCCCCGGATGCGTGCCTCCCCCACGACCGTGGCCGTTCGCGCTCGCCTTCCCGTCCCTGGCACCTGGCCCCCGAGCCCCAGCACCTCTCGAAAACGGGCGCCGCAGCCTGCCGGCCCAATCGAGCGGGTAAACCGCCGCCGCGCGCACCACCTCGACCGAATCGGGCACGCGGGCCAGCAGCCCCTCGTCGGTCGGCGTGCCCGGCTGATACCACCGCGGGTCCATGGTTAAAACGCAAACGCCCCACCCCAGCCCCGGCAGATAGCGCGCGAACCGCACCGACCGGTACACGCCCGCGTTCGCCTTGGGCGGGAACTCGGAGGCGATCATGAGTATGCGGCGCGGGGTCATCGCGTCAGATTCCGTCACGAATGGCTCGTCCAGTCTTGCAGGATAAGCGGCAATGGTGTGCGACGGCGTAGTCGTTGGCTCTCCTCCAACTCGTTTCGGAAGGTGGCGTAGCGGTGCGAGATCGTGTTGCTGCCCTGGATGCTTCAGCACGGCGTGCGAACAACCCGCGGTTCACGAATTCGCCAGGACAGGCTGGCGGTCCTGACAACCCATTCAGAATCACTCGAATCTTGGCTTTGCAGAAACAAGAATCGCGAGTGTTGAATCCTCTCACTGTGGCATTGCCGTATCGTGAGTAGGCACCTCAATCCGGCCGCGCTGTCCGTTCGTCATTGTTTTCTGTAGCGAATGCTTTACCGCGCGGAGAAAGTGTACCACACTGAAAACACGGGTCGCATACCCCCTGCGACATGCCCAGCAGCATTGCGCGAAGTAAGCGGCCGCGCCTTGAAGAGACGCATTGTACAACACGGCATCCACCGATTCATCGCGCGCCTGCATCGTGAGACGCCTTTCATCGTCGGTTAATCTCAACGCGCGGGCTTTGGCCAATAGACCTTCATACGCCGCGACCTTGAACTTTCGATTTGCCACGCGGTGCCGGCGGTGAGTCAGGTTGCTCTCGTGTCGCCGCAAACGCTCGACGATAATGGGATAATACCCGAAGGCGCCAACACGCGACAACCTGAGCAGGAACTCGACGTCGTTCGCCTGCGGAAGGGCCTCGTTATACAACCCAACCTCCAGGGCCGCTTCGCGAGAATACAGCGTGGCCGACGTGGGAATCCGGCTTCCGCCCACAATGCCCGGATAGGCTGAGCCACGAATTACCCTCAGTCCGTTTGGCTCGACATCGCATTCCAGCGCCGCAATACGGCTTCCGCGCAGATAACTCTCTCGATCGAGGGTGCTCGGGTCGTAACTCTGCGCATCCGCGAAACACAGCACGAGGTCTGGACGTTGATGAAAGCCCGATTCAAGCACCTCGAGATGATTGGGGAGCACGGCGTCGTCGGCGTCGACGGTGGCGATCAAGTCGCCGGTCGCGTGATGAATGGCGGTGTTGCGCGCCGCCGAGGCGCCGCGGTTTTCCTGCTCGACGCGCTTCAAATCCGGGCGATTCTCGGCGGCCCAAGCTTGCACGACGCGCGCTGTCTGATCGCTCGACCCGTCGTCGACGACAACAATCTCGTCGGGGCGCCGAACCTGGCCGTTTACGCATTGCAGTGTCTCGGCGATGAACCGCTCGGCGTTGTAGGCCGGAATAATCACCGAAATGGAGTACTTCTTTCGCATAAGACGAGTGACCCAGTGAGTTTAGGCGGTATGCGTCACAAGGAATCAGATCGCGTTTCAATTAAAGCCAGCGTGCGAAACCGTATGGGAAGCATGGCTAGGCCATGTGGTAAATTCCGCGGTTCCAGCAGCGACAACCGCTATGCCGAATAACCGGCTGCCTCCCCACGCCATCGCTCGATGACCTCAACCACGGGCTGGATGACCCGATCCCAGGAGTATTGGTCGGCCAGCGCGCGGGCCGCGCGCTGCCTTGTTGCGGCGGGAATGCTCAGGTAGCGCCCGATCGCGTCGGCGAGCGCGGGCACGTTGCCCGGCGGGAAGAACGCTCCGGCGTCGGGGTGCTCGCGAAGCACGTCGCGGAAGAAGGGCAAGTCGGAGGCCACCACCCCCCGGCCGAAGGTCGCCGCCGCCAGCAGTGCCCCGCTGCCGGTGACGCCGCGGTAGGGCAGCAGGATGGCGTCGGCGGCGTGGGCGAAGTCGGCAAACTCCTGATCGGTCAAGCGGCGAGGCACGACGCGCACGAAATCGCACTGCGACGCGCGCCCGCGCAACGCCCCCGAATCGCAACGGATCGGGCAGCCCGCGACCAGCAGTTGCACCTCCCCCCGCAGCGATGCAACGGCGTCGATCGCAAGGTCGAAGCCCTTGTAATGCCGAATCGCGCCCAGGCAGCCTACCAGCGGGCCTCGCTCCTCGAAGCCCAACTCGCGGCGAACGGTGCTTGGCGGCCGCGGTGCGGGATAGACGCCGTCGTAGTTTCCATGGGCCATCACGACGACCTCGGCACCGGTCTTGTACCGCTTCCGACACTCCGCCCGCGCGCTCTGGTCGTGGCAGATAATCAGGTCGGCGTGCCGGGCAAGGGCGCGAAAGCCCGCGCGCTGAATCGCCGAGCGCCGTTCGTGGGGCTCGAGGTTGTGCAGCGTCCAGATGATGCGTTTGCCCGTTCCTTTGGCCACTCGCAGGAACCGCGAGAATCGCACGAGGTGAAACGGCGGCGCGAAGCGCGCGATGAGCCGTTGCAGGCGCCAGCTCGCGCGAATGCCCGGCGCCGTGCGAACCCACTGCGGCTTGCGCCGGAGAAGGTGCTCCGGCCAGTGAATGTGGACCGCCTCGACCTGCTCGGCATGTTGTCGCAGCCATGCCATGTTCGGCTCGAGTGTTCCGGCAAAGTCGATTCCATGTCGCCCCAAGGCGCCGTAGAAGAGCTCAATGTATGGGTTGCCTTGGCCCAAGCCAGCGTTGCTGCCGATGCGAAATCTCGCTGTGGCCGTGCACTCGGTCGATGTGAGCTGGCAGTCTTGTGCGACGGATGTCACGATTCTGACTCTCCCAAGGTCATGCACCGACCATCGGTTCGCCATTGAGCGTGGCCGGTAACGCCAACTCGCAGTTCTTCATCGCCAGCGCGCGTACGGCAGGAAGCCTTGCACGAATCTGCTCGCGGAGCGCGTCGCGACGATCAATGATTGATCGGATGAAACTGCAAACCGCCGTCGGCGTTACGGTGCCCTGCGGATCAAGCGTCAGTCCTTGGAGTCCAAAGTGTTCAAATAAACCGTGGAACTTCTTGCCTTGGTACGTAAGAGCTCCGACGGGTGTTTCCTGACCGAGACAAGCAATCGCTAGATGCATCCTACTAGTGAAGGCACAAAAGAGATGGCGCGCGACAGCCTTCACACCTGCGGCTGACAGTGGCAACCTCATCAGGTATGTGTCGCTCTTAACATGCGGCGGCAAACTTTGGTAGATCTTCTCTCCTAGCGCCACGTCGCTGACTTCGCCCCGCGCGTCATGCGGAATGAGGCAAAACGCAAGGCGATCGTCCTCGTGGTGAAGGGCAGCCAATGCTTGCCGAAACAATGTCACAAGATGACTGTCGGCCAACGATGGACATTCTCGAGCCAGATTACTATGATTCGCATTCACGCCGATCACGACCATTCCGTCGCGGTTTCTCTGCGAAATCCACTCGACTGTTCGTTGTACACTTTGAGGCGAGCCGTCGGGATCTAGCAAGAAGGCTGGGTCGCCTACCAATTCGACAGGACGACGTAGTGCTTCTCGCATCGACGCGTGAGAGATAGGGTCGCGTGCGTATAGGTGAATCGAACGTGGCAGTGCCCGCAACGCTGCGACGACTCGTTCGTCCGCTTGGTCGTTGAAGCTGCACGCAACCAGTGCTGTGTGGACGCCCACGGCGGCGGCGATGCGCAGCAATTCAATTCGACGAAGGCTCCGTCTGACACTGTAGTGGCCGTCCATGACGTCTGTGCCGAGCAAACACACGACATCATGTCGCGCGGCTTCCGACGCGAACCTGAGGCGCGAACGCATTGAGCCATGTTTGAGGTAGCCATGCAGGATACACTCCCCACTGGCACCCTGCATGTGACTCCAGCATTTCTGTCGATGATATGAGAGGAGTGTTATGTCTACTGGCGCAATGTGCGTCAGCCCCGATATGAATCCATTCATGATAGCCTCGTCACCAACGCTTCCCGGTGAAGCAGGCGGCACAAGGAGCACTCGCTTGGGTGTACGGGTGGGCGGTTCGAACACACGGCGGAAGCGGTGGTATGCAAAACCGGCACCAAGGATGTCGTCTCCCACGACTCTTGTCACGCCCGACAAGACTTTGCGCCAGGAAGATCGTTGCTTAGATCGCGACCTTGGTATTTCCGTTTTCATGTTATCGTACCCTCTCGGCGCGCATTCGTTGGAGGCGAGCCAGAACTGGCGTCGGAAGCAAGTTCAGCAGATCTGCAAACCCCGCAGAGCAAGAACATACGACGATGACGGTATAGGTGATCACGCCTACGGGGACACATATCGCCAGGATGCTCAGGGAGTGTGCTCCATAAGCTTCGAGCCAACGGGCAAACGTGCTGACCAACGCACTCATGGCTAGAGTAGCTGATGCCTGTGGTGCCAGGGCGCGCCCCAGGTCACGAAGCCGCAGTCCCTTGACCAGTTTGAATGCGCTGCGATGCGCGGGCACGGTGATTGTGAGGCTCGTTATGACGTAAGCCAATGCCACACCACGCACACCCCACGGCAAACCGGCAAAGAAGCCGCAAACCGACAAGAAGGAGATGATTACACCCCACGCGAAGTGCAAATCTGCGCGACCCTTGGCGAGGAACAAGTGTCCGCGCACTACGGTGACGGCCTGCAGGGCCCCGAACACCGCGAGGATCCAAATCAGCGGCACGGCCGGCAGCCATTTCTCTCCCAGAACGACTTCGACGAACGGCCTCGCGACAACCGCCAGCCCCGCCATCATGGGAAACGTCACGAAGGCGATCGCGCCGCAGGTGCGCAGGTAGGCCTTGGCCAGACGCTCGTCGTCGTCCTGCATGCGGGAAAAGGCGGGCAGGAGCACGCGCGCCACGACGTTCGTAACCGAATCGCGCGGCAGGAGCATCAGCTTGTAGGCCAGGGCGTAGTAGCCCAACGCGACGGGGCCCAGGAAGATGCCGATGATCAGGTTGTCGGCGTGGCGGGCGAAGTAGTTGAAGATGTTGAAACCCGTCAGGTTCAGGCCGAAGCCGAGGCACTCTTTCAATCCCTGCTTGTCGAAGGCCAGGCGGGGGCGGAAGGGGCAGACGAGGTTGATCAGCACCATCTGGGCGGCATGGCCGGCCAGGGTGCCGGCGACCAGGGCCCACACCCCCCAGCCGCACAGGGCCAGGGCGATCGACGTGGTGCCGTCGACCGCGATGCCCGCGATCTCGCGAACGGCCAGCTTGTGGAAGGCCATCTGCCGGGTGAGCAGGGCCGTGGGAATCATCGTGAAGCCGGCCATCACGAAGTTGACCGCCAGCACGGCCACGATCGGCGCGACGCGCGGGTCCTGGTACATCGAGGCGGCCAGCGGCGCGATGCCCGCCACCACGCCCGCCACGACGAGGCACACCGCCAGGTTGACCCAGAAGAGCGTGCTCAACAGATCGGGGCCGGTCGTCTTGCGCTGGAC
>Ga0334900_1003686_pt1 | contig 11580 bp, 7 predicted proteins | sample GraSluR3_MG_2_FD_207231 | JGI IMG/M metagenome (GOLD analysis project Ga0334900, IMG submission 207231) | Sludge microbial communities from methane-producing bioreactor in Wageningen University, Netherlands - Granular Sludge_31_08-R3 | ecosystem: Engineered > Bioreactor > Anaerobic > Unclassified...
TGGCTCCCGCACCCAGAATGCCAAAGGTTTTGCCAGCCAGCTCCCGCCCTAGAAATCCATTGCGCCCACCCAAGCTACGAGTAACTGCATCGGCTGGGGTAATCTTCCTGAAGAGGTCGATGGCCATGCCTATGGTTAGCTCGGCAACGGCCTGCGTGCTGTAGCCAGCTGCGTTGGATATGGCTATTCCTCGCTGCCTACATGCTTCCTGCGCAATATGATCGACCCCTGTAAACGCCACCGAGATATACCTTAGGTTTTTGGCAGCATTTATGGTCGTTGCGGAAACAGGCAGGTTGCTAACCACAAGCACCTTAGCATCGGCTATTCGTTGGATTAGCTCATCGTTATCCTTGGGAACATCGTTGTAAAACGTAACGGAGTTTCCCTGCTGCTCTATCTCGGAGGTAAAGGCATTCATATCATCATCTGTAAGGCCTATGGGCTCTGCAAAAACTATTTTTATCATTGTATGTTGATTTTTTTATCGGATCCACAAAATTAGCATTTATAGCCGAAAGCACACCCGAATAGCCATCGAAAGCCTTTTGCCAGTCAATGTTGGTAAACATTTGTATTTTTGTCAACCTTTAAACCTATTGCTTGTTTTAGTTAGAGTTAAAAATCAGAATAAATCCCAATAGCTATGCTTTGCATTAAAGACTCGCACACCGATCCATATTTCAACATTGCTGCCGATGAGTACGCGCTAAAGTACCTGGAAGACGATTGCTTCATGCTGTGGCGCAACGAGCCATCAATAATTGTTGGTAAGCATCAGAATACCCTGGCCGAAATTAATGTTGATTACGTTATGAAGAACAACATAAAGGTTGTTAGGCGAATATCGGGCGGTGGAGCGGTTTTTCATGATCTGGGTAATCTGAACTTTACCTTTGTTAAGAACGCCGGCGAGGATGCCCAGGGCGATTTTCGCAAGTTTACCCAGCCAATTCTGGATGTTTTGCAGAGCATGGGCATAAATGCCAAGTTCGAAGGGCGTAACGACCTTACCATCGATGGAAAAAAATTCTCGGGCAATGCCGAGAGCATCTGGAAGAACAGGGTGCTACACCACGGAACGCTGCTTTTCTCGGCCGTTATGACCGACCTGTCGGCTGCGCTAAAGGTAAACCCGCTCAAATTTCAGGACAAGGCGGTTAAATCGGTGAGATCGCGGGTTACCAATATCAGCGAGCACCTAACCGAAAAAATGGATGTGCTGGAGTTCCGCGACAGGATTATGAAGCACATCATGGAGATGTATCCAGACTCGAAGGAGTACGAGTACACCCCTGATGATATTGCTGGTATTGAGAGGCTTCGCGATGAGAAGTTCTCGCAGTGGGACTGGAATTTTGGCGACTCGCCAAAGTACGATTTCGAGAAGTTAATCCGTACCGAGGGCGGTAGCATTGAGTTTCATATCAATGTATCGAAAGGCGTAATAAAAGACATCAGGATTTTTGGCGATTTTTTCCACAAGCACGATATCGATGAGGTGCAAAAATCGCTTGTAGGCATAAAGCATGAGCGCGAAGCCATTTTGCAAACCCTATCGCAGTTCGATTTTAACAACTATTTCAAGAACATTAAGGTTGAGGAGTTTGTTGGGGGGATGTTCTAGAAATCTGTATCAATAAAGCATCATTTTTCAGTACACAAATCATTTGCCTCATCCAGAACCTTGATAATTTTTGGCTTCTTGATTCCTATATCCTCCAAAACCTTAGGGTTGCTAACTATTTGGCGGCAAAGCACAACGCCTTTGTCCATTAGTTGTTGTTTTTCTCTCTTGTTGAGTTCGGTTAGGGCGGTGATGGGGAACATACGGTACTGTTCTATCATATCCTTTAGGCTGTGACCCTTGGGGTAGTCCCAGCTTACCAGATGTAGCCCCGAGCACTTTCCAAAATCCATAGCGTCGGTGGTGAATCGGGTGTTGGTAACAATCCAGCCATAAAATGTGTAGCCATTATACTCGGGCAGCTGCTTGCGCTTGGCCTCAATATCGTTTACCCGCGAGCGGATGTATAGCGGAACCTGCACATTGGCGTGCTTATCCTGCGTGTTGTAGAACTTGCACTCCACAAGGTATTGCGTGTGATTTTGCGAGGCTACTACATCTACCTCATGCTGCACGCATTGCCCTTGTACTAGCTGGCCAACCTTAGTTTCAAAACCTTGAATCTCGAATATTTGCCCCACAAAATGCTCAAACGGGTAACCTGTTGGGCCCAGCTCCATGAGCGCATTTTTAAGGCTGTACCTAGCGGCAAAGCTACTATGCTTTTTGCGGAGTAGGGTAAATGCCTTAGCATAAATCTTCTTGGTGCTTACCCCCTCGGTGAGCCACTTTTCCACCTCGGCCACAATATCGGCAATTAGCTTCTCGTTGGCACCAGCACGCTTTAGTGATTCTGTTAGCTTCTCGCTCTGAAAAGCTTCCTTCTCACCGGTGGCCTTTGTTATTTGTATGGTATTGCTCATATCAAGCGGTGTAATTATGTGAAAAGTTTTTCGATGCACTCCCCAGCGGGGATGTTTAAATGATGAGCTAAGATACCCAATTTTCTCGCTCCCTCAACGTGCTGTTGTGTATCGTCAATAAAAAGAGTTTCGCTTGGGTTAAGGTCATTCTCCTTTAAGATGATATCAAATGCTTCAGCATCGGGCTTGCGCATATGTATTTGGTGCGAGTAGTACTCCTTATCGAAGTAAACCGAAAGATTTTTGACTCCAAAGGTTTTGTGCAAAACCTTGTTGTACTCATCAATATGTATGGCGTTGGTATTGCTAAGCAGAAAGGTTTTGTAATGATTTTTAACCGACCGCAGCACCTCAAGCCTTTGCGGAGGGAAATCGAGCAGCATGGCGTTCCACGCATCGTCAATTTGCCTATCGGTAAGCGCTAGGCCGCTTAGCTGGCGGAGCCCATCGCGAAACTGTGCTGGGGTAACCAAACCCTTGTCCAGCTGATTGAACAGCCCAACCTGTTGGGCCTGGGTGAACATCGATTCAAAATCTTTAATCCCCAGGTTTTTATAGGCATCGATGGTTAGGTGGTAATCAATATTAAGGATAACGCCACCCAGGTCGAAGATGATATTCTTGATGTTTTGGTTGGCAAATGGGGCAAAAATGGGTTTCGACATAAAAAAAGTAATGTTAGGGTTGCAAAATTCGGATACAAATATGTACTTTTGCAATCCAATAAAAAAACCTTTTAAGGTTTTTGTCGGGGTCCATAGCCTGTCTGCTCGGTTGCCTCGCAACAAGCAGACTCAGCTGCCTGCCTGCTGGCAGGCAGGGTTAGAGCACCTGACTCATAATCAGGGGGATAAAGATTATCAAGTTCTAAGAAATATTAATTCTCCGATAAGGGCCCATAGCTCAGCTGGTTAGAGCACCTGACTCATAATCAGGGGGTCGCTGGTTCAAGCCCAGCTGGGCCCACTTAAAAAAGAAAGCGCCTTTCGGCGCTTTTATTTTTTTATTGGGTATTCATAATCTTGGGGGTCGTCTCGTCAGCAAAGCAGACGAGACTGGGCCCACAGAAGCAGAAAAGCGCCAATCGGCGCTTTGTCTGCTTTTTCTTTTTGTAGACTCATAGCCATTGGGTCGTCTCGTCACTTTCTGACGAGACGACACTAGGCCCACTTAAACCAACGAACTCGCCAATCGGCACTTTTTCTTGTTGCTGACTCTGTTACCGATTGTGTTTTCACGCATGGTAACGAGCTAAAGAGGGGTAGCGGATTTAGTTTATTACCGCAAATACCTGCATAATAATTAGCGAGAATTAAGACTACGTATACTTCCTGCAACTTACCATTTGGTAACTTACCATTTGGTAATGTGATGAAAATTTGCTATTATTGTTGAAAATATGCTGGATGAAAACGCCATTTACATTTGGGAAAATCGCTTTAGATAGGGATTTTACCGATAGGGAAAAGGAAACGATTCGCTTGGTTCAGAACTTTACCTCTCTAACCCATACCATCCTTATCTCTCCCCGCAGGTGGGGGAAATCATCGCTGGTAACAAAAGCCTCGAAGATAGCCTTGGATAAGAACAAGAAGTTGCGATTCTGCTTTATTGATCTGAATAACGTAAGAACCGAGGAGCAGTTCTACGAATATTTTGCAAATGAAATTTTAAAGGTATCATCAACAAAGCTTGAAAACATTGTTGATTCAGCAAAGCAATTACTTGGTAGATTCATACCCACCATTACTGTAAACCCAACGCCTGAAAGCAATTTGCAGCTCGGATTGGATTGGAGCGAGGTTAAAAAGCAACCCACCGATATTATAGAGCTAGCAGAACGTTTAGCCATTAAATCAAAAACAAACTACATCATCTGTATTGATGAGTTTCAGAATATTTCAGAATTCGAAAATCCCGAAGCTTTTCAAAAAATTCTCCGTGCTCACTGGCAAAAGCATCAAAATGTATCGTACTGTCTTTATGGTAGTAAACGCCATATGCTAATGGATGTATTTACCTCTCCCTCAATGCCATTCTACAAGTTTGGTGATATAGTTTTCCTTGATAAGATATCGACCGACGACTGGATTAAATTTATTGTGAGCAGGTTTAACGATACTGGCAAAAAAATTGACAACGACTCCGCTAAGCTAATTGTTGATCTAGCCGACCGCCACTCATACTATGTACAGCAACTGGCACAACAGACGTGGTTGCGTACAGAGGTTGAATGTATAAACGATAACGTAACCGAGGCCTTTGAGGATCTGATTCTCCAGCTCAGCATGCCATTCCAATCCATTACCGATGGGTTAAACAATAGCCAAATAAATCTGCTTAAAGCAGTTATCCATAATGTGGAGCAGCTCAGCTCAAAAGCAACCATACAGGAGTACCGCCTCGGAACATCTGCCAATGTTTTAAAGGTTAAGAAAGCATTGGTAAATAAGGAAATTATTGATATACAGAACGGCACCGTTACTTTTCTTGACCCATTTTACAGGTACTGGTTAAAAAAATATTTCTTTAAAACATGACACTAACATCAAAACTTCTTTAGGCAGAGGCTCCTGCCTCAGTCGTTCTTTTCGAGCAGAGCCTGTTCCGCAAAAGCGAGACACCCTTTTCTTATTGAGATGTCATAACCCTAAAGCGTCTCTTTAGCGGAGCCGACAAGCCCGATTTCACTTATACCGAGAAACTGCCAATCGGTGTTTTTAGCTGCTCTTTAGATGGGGTTATAATTGGTGAGTGCTTTGCAAGGCAATGTTCAAATAGTTCATGTAACAGCGCCAACTTGCAAGACTCAACATTTACAACTAATGTTACAACTTTTTCGAGATAAGGCTATCCACCGAGTATTTGCCTGCACCTGTGATGGTAATCACAAGGTAAATTGTGGCGTAAAGCAAGGGCAACTCTTTAAATGCAAAGGCATCGTTTGCATGCACAATAAGGGCAGCTACAAGCATAGTAAATAGCAGCGGAATGGCCGCAAAGCGCGTCGCAAAGCCAAAAATCAGGAAAATAGATCCCACAAATTCAGCCAAAACGGCTAGCACCAACGATGCCGTTACTCCAATTCCAATTGGGTCGGCAAACTGAATTGGGCCATCACCAAAAAGCATGAGTAGCTTGCCATAACCATGGGTGAGCATAAGTATTCCAACTATTATCCTAAGGAGTAACAGCGAAGCTGAGATGCTATTGGGGTATATACCCGTGTCGAACCATTTTTTTACAAATGTTTTCATATCCATTAATATTAATTTATAAAACTTAATATCGGCTTCAACCGAATTACTTTACAAGCCGACGTATGGCTCTTTCGATATTTAAATCAAATATCGTATAGAAACCATAGCATTAACAGCAGAAACGACTTTTGGTTTAAAATGTCATTGCGATCAATTAATGGTTGAAATCTACTGCTCACACAACGTTTCGTATATTCTTTAATCCACCCACAATTCCCTATATTTGCTTTACAAATTGTATTTATGGGGCAAATAATTATACGGGGTGCTGCCGAAAACAACCTAAAGGGTGTTGATGTGTGCATCCCGCACAACAAGCTAACGGTTATTACTGGCGTTTCGGGAAGCGGCAAGAGTAGCCTAGTGTACGATGTTCTAAACCGCGAGGGGCAGCGAATGTATTTCGAAACCTTCTCGTCGTATACCCGTTCACGTTTGGGTAAAATCCGTCCGGCTAAAGTGGCTAGCATCGAGGGGATGCTCCCAGTTGTCAGCGTTGGGCAAACGCAGGTTCAGGCCAATAGGCGATCCACCGCAGGTACATTTAGCGAGATATCGCCCTTGCTACGCCAGCTGTTTTCACGATTCAACGATCAGGGGCTGCCCCTAAACCGTAATGCCTTTTCGTTCAATTCCGATAAGGGGTGGTGCCCACATTGTAAGGGATTGGGTATCGAGGAGTTTATTGATATCGGTAAGCTGATTGCCAATCCAAATTTATCGCTAAGGCAAGGGGCACTGGTTATTACTCTACCCAATGGCTATACCATCTACTCGCAGGTAACCATCGATGAGCTTAATAAGGTTTGCCAACACTATGGGTTTAGCGTTGATACCCCTTGGAAAGATTTGAGTGTCGATCAGAGAGCCGTAATCCTTAATGGGTCGGACAAGGTGAAAGTGCTGTATGGCAAACACTCCCTCGAGTCGAGACTAAAGTGGACGGGTATAACCGCACGGCCCAGGGAGGAGGGTTACTACAAGGGAATTGTTCCCGTTATGGAGGATATTCTGCGGCGCGATAGGAATGATAACATCCTTAGGTTTATGTCGGCACGCGAATGCCCAGTTTGCAAGGGCAGGCGGCTAAACCAAGAATTGCTGAGGATTACTTGGAACCGACACACATTCCACGACTACGAATCCCTCCCCCTTTTGGATTTATACCACGCTCTAAAATCTCATAAGTCTACTCAGCAGGGCGAGGGGCAGCTGCTGCAAGCATTGATAAGCCGATTAGATATGCTTTGTCGGCTTAGCGTTGGCCATATTGCTTGCAATCGCCTTAGCGAAACCCTGTCGCAGGGCGAACTGCGCCGTATGCGCTTGGCACAGCTCAACCATAGCGGGCTAACAGGCGTGCTGTACCTTTTCGATGAGCCCTCCATTGGCTTGCATCAGCGCGATACGCATACCCTTATCGACACCATGTACTCATTAGTAAAACAGGGCAACACGGTGGTTGTGGTGGAACATAACGAGCAGGTTATTCGTTCGGCTCAGCATCTTATTGAGCTTGGACCTGCAGCCGGGGCCATGGGCGGAAAGATGGTTTACTCCGGTACCGTTAGCGCAATGATTGACAATAAAGATTTGGAAAGTCCCACAAGAATAATGCTAACCAATGGCTTTGCAAATTTTGATAAATCAGCAGCAGAAACGCCCGTTGATTTTGAGACATTTGATGTTTATATCCAAAGCAAACACAACATTGTAAACCAAACGTTCAGCTTTGCCCAAAGAGCGCTAAATGTTGTAACAGGAGTTTCGGGTGCAGGCAAAAGCACTTTGGTTGACCACGGGCTTTTACACGTAAATTCTTTTAAACAGGTAATACATGTTGACCAGAAACCCATTGGCCGCACCTCGCGCAGCAACGCTGCTACCTATACCGGCCTGCTCGACGTTCTCCGTAAGCTGTTTGCCCAAACGCCCGAGGCCAAAAGGGCAAACCTAACAGCAAGCCATTTCTCATTTAACAGCAAGCAAGGGCAGTGCGAGGCCTGTCAAGGTACAGGTGTGGTAAAAACCGGTATGCATATTTTTGAGGATTTGGTGCAGCCCTGCTCTGTTTGTGGTGGTACACGCTACAAAGCCGAGGTGCTAGAGATAAGGGTTGAGGGGTTGAGCATTGCCGAGGTGCTGAATCTTAGCGTAACCGAGGCAATAGAACATTTTTCAAACGCACCAAGCCTGTTGCCCTACCTACAAGCACTGGAGAAGTTGGGCTTGGGATACCTACATCTAGGGCAGTCGTCAACCACGCTATCGGGGGGCGAAGCTCAGCGGGTGAAGCTCGCCAGCGCCTTGTACCAATCGCCCAGAGGGCGATGCCTATACATTCTCGATGAGCCAACCACAGGCCTGCATGCCAAGGATATTAAAAAACTTATTGATGCGCTGCACGCATTCACTTCCAAAGGGCATACCGTGGTGGTGGTTGAGCACGACACGCAGCTTATTTCAGCTGCCGACTGGATTGTGGACATTGGCCCCGAGGGTGGCAAGAGTGGCGGTAATGTTCTTTTCTGTGGAGCAAAACGAAAGTTTTTCACATCGCATACTTCACCCACAACGCAAGCTATTGGTGAGAAGCAAGAATACAATTATGCTGAGGTTAAAAGCGCATCGCCTGCAATTCATCTGCAAGATATTCATACAAACAACCTTAAACACATCGACTTGCATATCGATGCAGGGCAGCTGGTTGCCTTTACGGGGGAGTCGGGTAGTGGCAAAACATCGCTACTTATGCAAACCCTTCATGCCGAAGGGCAAAGGCTATTTACCGAGAACCTTTCGGGTTTCCGTCGACTACAGATGAGGCTTAACACCTCGGGACAGGTAGGCAAAGTGGTTAGCATGCTCCCCACGGTGGCCATTGATGCCGATACTCCTCGTCCCGATGTGCAATCGACTGTGGCTTCGGCCAGTGGAATCTACGATTTGCTAAGGCTACTCTACGCTCGCTTTGCCAATAATCCCGATGGCAGAAAGCTTACTGCTGCCGATTTCTCGCTGGTGAACGAGCATTCGGTATGCAAGGTTTGCGAGGGTACCGGGCATACTAAGCGTTGTAGTGTCGATAGGGTTATAGCCAATCCCAACCGACCACTACTCGATGGTGCATTATCATCACACAAAACGGTGCATTTTTTTGTTGATGAGAGGAATAAGTACCGATGGCTTTTGCAGGCAATGGTTCAGCAACATAAGATAGATACCGATAAGGTTTGGAGAGAGCTAAGCGAACACGAGCGAGAGATGATCCTTTGGGGAACTGGCAGCGAGCAGTACAAGGCGCAGTGGCAGTTTAAGCGCAAAGGAGGCGAAGGAAATCACTCGTTTGTTGGGCGTTGGGATGGTTTATGTAGATTGATTGAAGAGGAGTATCGCAACCATTTCCCTTCGGCAAAGGGGAGGAGCGCGTTGGAGTTGCTTACCGATATACCCTGCACGGAGTGCAATGGTCAAAGGCTTCGACCCGAGATGCTCAAGTACACATTCAATGGGCTGAGTATTGGCCAAGTTCTCGAACTTACTATCGATGGGTTGCTTGAGCAAACCAAGGATGATGCCTATGTACAGGTTTCGGAGGCTCTGCTGGCCCAGCTGCGCGAGAAGTTAGAGTTTTTGTCGAGGGCGGGACTAGGTAACTTGGTTCTGGGTAGACCAGCGGCATGGCTCTCCAGCGGCGAGCTCAAGTGGATTCAGCTGGGGGGTGTTCTCTCGTCGCAACAAAGCGGAATGTGCATTATCCTCGATGAGCCAACCTGGGGCATGGACTCGAGTGCGCGCGAGCATTTGGTGCAAACGCTTAAGCTTGTGCAGCAAAGGGGTAACACCATTCTGGTTAGCGACCATCGGCCTGAGATTATTAACGCAGCCGATAGGATTATTGAGCTGGGCTCGGGTGCGGGTAAGGATGGCGGACGAGTTATTGCTGACATCTCGCCAAAGGAGATAGATAAGCAAAAATCGCCAGTAACAGCCAAAATAGTATGCAAGGGAGAAAGGTTTGAGCGGAAAAAGTTGAGCCTGACGGGTGTTGAACCAATACCAGAGATTACATCAGCAGAAATATACCCACAGCGCCTAAACCTAATTACAGGTCCAATAGGAAGCGGGAAAACCCAGCTGCTACGGGCCATTGCTCTTGAGTGTGAACATCAGCATAGGTTTAAGCAGATTAGAATATCCAATAAATTGCCACAGGGTAATACCCAGAGTGCAGTAGCAACACGAACAGGGGTGCTCAACGATCTGAAAAAGGTATTTGCGTCTACACCTGAGGCTATTGCAGATGGTATTGCGGAGGCAGATTTTGGTTTTAACAGCAGGAAATCTCAATGTCCCAAGTGTAAGGGGCTAGGAATCATAACCACCACGCTCGATTTTTTGCCCGATGTGAAGGAGGTTTGCCCCGAGTGCCACGGCCATCGATACAGCGAAAAGTGGCTGGCTTATAGGGTTGGCGGCAAGAGCATAAGTGAGTGGCTAACGGTAACGGTAAATGAATTTTTGGAAGCAGATTTTATATCTCCCAAAAGCAAAAAGATTTTACAACAGCTGCAGCTGGTGGGGTTGGGTTATCTGGCTTTGGGGCAGGAGGTATCAACGTTATCGCACGGCGAGCGCCGAAGGCTAATGCTGGCCGAGAGCGTTGCGGGGTTGAAGCGGGAGCAGGCCATAATTCTGTTCGATTCGCCCACCCGTGGACTCGATTGGGGTAACACCCAGAAGCTGTTCCAACTTTTCGATAGGTTAATACGCAGGGGTCACACCGTTGTTATTGCCGATTCGCAGGAGGTTGAGCCGTTGGCGGATTTTGTGGTAGGGGTGAGGAAGTAGGAAAGTCTGAGAGTCGGAAAGTTAGAAGACAGAAGACGGAAGAAGGAAAAACCTGTCATCCCTGCCTGACAGAAGACAGGGTCCGCAGGATATTACAGCGTTTTTTTGGATATTTAGTACTATTGATTTGATTGTGTGGGGTTAAAAGAAGTCAAAAGTCGGAGAGTCTGAAAGCAAGCCCTGAGCAGTTCGACAGGTGGTATACTGAGCAGTTCGACGGGTGGTCAGTGAGCCTGTCGAACTGCTCACTGACCACCCGCCGAAGGGTAGAAAGACTGAAAATTATTTTGTGGGGCGGGGGCGTTGACTAATGGCTAATTTCCTTTTGCTTGCTTGGGGCTTAGCGTTAATGCTTTAACACAGAGTTGTTTTTGGATTGGTTGCGGGTATTGCCTACTGCTGGGAGTGGCTCTTGGTAAATAGATAGATTGCTGACAATACTTGAGAAGACACGAAGGACACAGAGGTTATTTTTCGCCTTTACCTTGCGGTAAATGCTCAAAATGGGGTGGGGAGTGGGCGCTGGGTAATAACTAACTACCTTTTGCGTGCTTGTGGCCTAGCGTTAAAATTATTAACACCTTATTAAGGGATGCCCTACCAAAATTGAAGTTTAAGCTAAATTACCCGGACCGAGCCCGAAGAGATAGATACGACTGAGGCTGGAGCCTCAGCCGAACGGGGGAAAACTCCCGAGGATACCGGATGGTATCAATCGGGAGTTCTCTGTTTGTGGAACAATATCTGTTTACCTAGCCAATGGTAAATTATTGGGGCAGGCTATTCTTAAATGCTTCGTATTCTTCAACGAATAGTTTTCCATCCTTACCGCCCTGTGCTTGCCAAGCCGCCTCAATGGCCTCAATCCTGTTATCGGGCGAGGGGTGTGTGCTCAAAAATTCGGGGGGCTGTTGAGCGCCCTCCATCTTCTCGAAGAATCCTGCCAGCTCCCTAGGGTGGTACTCGGTATCGCAAAGAT
>Ga0334900_1003689_pt1 | contig 11576 bp, 15 predicted proteins | sample GraSluR3_MG_2_FD_207231 | JGI IMG/M metagenome (GOLD analysis project Ga0334900, IMG submission 207231) | Sludge microbial communities from methane-producing bioreactor in Wageningen University, Netherlands - Granular Sludge_31_08-R3 | ecosystem: Engineered > Bioreactor > Anaerobic >...
AGTGATGAAGTTCAGCCATGGTGAGCAAAGTTACTACATGAAAGCCAAATCACTACCCCTTGCTTCGAAGATTCTTTCATTAATGAAGATAACACAACCCGACAAGGTAACGCCTCAAGAAGAACTCACTCTCTGAATACAGAGTTTGTAGTGGCAAAATTCTTAGTTTCTAAAAATACTTTCGCTTGTTTAGCTGTTTTCAGAAGATTAAGTGATAAACTCAAGTGAATGGTCGAGCGCTAGGGAACACGTTGGTATGAGTGTGATGGTAGACGTTTCCGATCGATCAAAAATAGGGACAGACTCCATTTTTTCAAGAGCCGTCCTTCGAGAGAGCAGAAGAGCGCAGCGAACGCCTCGACAGTGCTCTTTCTCGATCGAATGGTCTTAGCGGTGAACGGGTTCGTGATCTTGAACGGTCAACGGCGAACCATGTTTTACAGCGCACAGCGGATCTTCAGGGCGAGATCCCTAACGGTCTGCCTGTTGCAAACTGAGGGAGAACGAGTTGCATACTTACGGCTTTCATCAAGAGATCCTCATCTACTGGAACATCAGAGAAGTCTCTTATACTGTGTCTTTTCGCAGAAAGAACATCGAACGAGGAATTCATTGAGTTAAACATCTCTTCTCTAGTTATCTGTAGTGTTCCCCCCTGAGAATCACCGGTCGAATCATTGAGTAAATCTTTTACGAATTCTCTGAACTCACCAACGTCTATTCCTTTGTCCTCGCTGAAGGCTACGTATTCTCGAAGAGCACCGACTGCACCCAAATAAGCCGCTCTGTTCTGCGGAAATCCTCTCTCCTTATATCTCTGCAGTAGTCCGATTAGCTTCTTCACTTTCTGTTTTCCAAAACCGGCTCTTGTGTTTGGAAGACTCAACCCTTTCTCAAGTGAATGAAACTCGATGAAGAGTCTGGCTTCTATGGTCTCTAGATCATCAATTTTCTCATCCTTCGCCATAGTGTGCGCGTACTTCAAATACCGTTTCATATCGCCCATATAAGCTCTCTTCAAATCCATTCTGTAGGTCAGCCGCTTCTTTGCTCTCACAAGTACTTGAAGTATTTTCTCAGGAATAACACTCTTAGCAAATGCTTTAAGAGACATGCGCCTTCTCCTTCCTTTATGAGGTCTTTGATCATAATCATGACATGACATTGATTGTATCACTAGTTGTTTATAGCGGATTTTGTTGTCCTCAGTATCCTACAGTAGACATCCATTTTCGATTCTGTCAAAGTACTCTCTCGGATCTACATCTCATAATTTAGTAGGCAGCCTTAGGGTTTGCTACTACCACAAGGCCTTTTATACCGCATTTACTGGTGACATTTACGCGCATAAACCACTTCAAGCTCATCTTCACAAGGAAAGATAATCGATACACCAAAAGAAACAAGTTTTCCTCTCAATTCTATCCACTTTGAATCAGAGGCTTCAATAATACTGGGTTTTTTGGGATGGGCGATAGCAGTTGCGATGAATTTCTTGTCGTTGGGATCAAAATCTTTCAGAGCCTCAATGTCAATGACTTCCATGAAATCTGAGCGACTACTATCTGTAGGCGTAATTCCTACAAGTGAACATTTCTGCGGATTCGTATAGTTTGTTAAAATCCACTTCAGGAATTTGTCGCCAATACCAGGTTCACCAGATGATTTTAGACGCGAAGTGTATTCCTTAAGGATCAACCAATTACTGTCAATTGCAACACAATGGCCCTTCATTATCTCAAGCAGCTTTCTTGAGCATTTCTCAATGCATTGCTGGGACATATCTGACTTGCCGTTGGCAACCACTCCTACGTTTGTATCTACAACAAAGATGTTACTCTTTCGGCAAGCCATTGTCTGCTCTGCGTTCTTTTTTTGCGCGCAAGAAAAAACGGGACAGACTCCATTTTTTCAAGAGCGGTCCTTTGGAAGAGAGAGAAGAGAGGGCGGACGCGAAAAATGGGACAGACATGAAGAGCCTGTCAGTCCCTGTTTCACTCACAGCGATCAGCAGGTTCTAGAGAGAGCCGGCAGGCTAACTATGAGTTAATGTCAGTATTGAAATCCAAGTGTCCACATTGGAATCGAGTTTGAATGGGGCAGATCCGTATCGTCTCTTATCACGAACTCGGCTTTCTTTGGTTTCTTGCTCCTTCCTCCCACTTCAATAATCTTCCCATCTACAGAGAAATCTCCATTTCTCTCATCCACACACGCGAAGACTCTTCTTCCCGCATCTTCAAAGGATTGTGCCACATAGGCTTCTCTTCTTGTTCCGGTATTTCCTGTACCAATTGAGTAGAAAGCAGGGTCGCCAAAGAATATTTTCTCACCCTTGGAGAAAGTTCGATTATCATTCTGTCTATATACTATTCTGATTATTCCTGTTGCGTTCATTACAGTAAGAAGTTCATAGAGTTTTCTCTTCCCTATACCCCACTCTCTACACATTCTCTCAATGTTCAGTGTTGGAACTTTCGATATCGCCAAAAAGCCTACAACGGCATTCATTAGCCTGAAGTGAATATCCGAGATTTGCGGCACGAAGTACGGAACATCTCCATGAAGTGTCTTTTCAATAATGTGTTCTATTTGCTCTCGAAAGTCCCACTCCATATAAGACGGCCTGAATCCTCGCTCAAGATACTCCTCAAAAGCAGAAAGTACGTTTGTACAGTTTATTATCTCTTTAACTGAAGAAAGCTCAAGAGAGAATGGCTCCAGTTGTGGCAGCGAAATTCCATCCCTAAGAAATATGTATTCCCTCAAAGACATTAGAGGGATTTGAATCCTGGAGAATCTTCTAGATAGATCTGCGATCCCCTGTCTCAATACTAGGCTGCTGCTATCGCTAGCTATTACCAGTTTTCTCGGATAGGAATCGTAGAGGGCCTTAAGATGGATGCTCCAATCTTTTGCGTAGTGAGCCTCATCCACAACTATCCCCTCATAACCCCTTACAAAGGCCGTGTTTGCTATATTCCATATGTCACTAGTAGAAACAAGAGGATTGTCGGCCGAAACGTAGAGTACTTTTCTCTCCCTGAATCTGTGCAGAAGAAAAGTGGTTTTTCCAACCCCTCTTGGGCCAAAAACAAGTACTGCCCTGTTCTTCATCTCTATTTTGTCGAAGTAAGGCCTAAGTCTCGATGGGAGCTCCATTTCCTTTCTCTTTTGTATCTCTTCGAGTGAATGAACTAACTCGTCCGCATTCAAACAATCATCTCCTGCCGTTTCGCTATGAAACTATATTAGCATATATTCGTTCCACAACAACACGGACACAACAATTTCGGAGAGAGACAGAAGCTGTCCGGCGTCTTTTGAAAGGGAGCGAGAATAAACGTCCCGCGTACTTCGTCCAAGGGCACGGACCTGTCCTTGGCAAGTACAGAAGAGAGCTGTTCGTTCCGACGCTACGCGTCCAGGTTCTTGGTTCTTAGGCCGCGGAGCGGAACTGGCGCGACGAGAAGAGCAGATGTTAGAGGCGACAGGCTAGAGGTTGGAAGAGCGCAAAGATCTTGATCTTCTTACCTCTATCCTCATCACTCTTACCTCTGATCCACCCCGCCGCGACTGGTGCTCGCGATCGACAAAAATAGGGACTCCATTTTTTCAAGAGCCGTCCTTCGAGAGAGCGGGAAGAGGAGAGAGGAAGAGAGAGAGAAAGAGAGGGCGAGAGGACGCGAAAAACGGTACAGACGTCAGGAGCCCGTCTATCCCTATTTTCGCTTACAGCGGTCAGCGTCCAGCGAGAAGCCGCTGTTTGTGGGTACATTCATTTGAGGACTTGTCAGTCCCTCTTTTTTGCTCTTCACAATCAACTTTGAATGCATTTGCTCGCTCCTACGCGCAACGCAGCACTCTCTAGGGGTTTCGAGGGTTTTTTGATGCGTACTGAAAGTGTTCTGATATCAGAACTGGTTCTGAGGTCGGAACTAAAGGTGCAAGTAGCATAAAAAAGGAGACCCCATCATTTCTATTTGAGCAATGTAATTCTTCGTTGAGCTTTAGATGTTGTTCGTTAAGAGCTGGCAGTATACGGTGCGCGAATGCTCAAAGTAGAAGGCCTTGAAAGCGGGACACTCAAGAGTAAGGATAGTACTATGACGGACTTATTTTGCTCCGGGCAAGAACTTCCGTATCCTGACTCTTTCTGCAGTTATCACAACGAATTTGCCGATCATTTCACTACCATACTTTTTTATAACTTGTATTACCTGGTCTGCTTTGCAGGAATAATCCACACCAGTAAGTCTAAGGAGAACAATGCCAGGACAACTCCTCTGTTTTCTGAACACTATCTCCCCAAAGTCTTTGTCATCTGTCAAGATCAACGCGCCTAAATCTTTTGAGAGTCCCATAACTTCCTCATCTGTGATTCCTGTAGCCGATTCTGCTACTGAGTACACAGAGATACCGGCTAGCCTTAGGCTAGATACTAACCTTTGATCGATGTTCTCATCAGCGAGTAAGGAAAGCGTTTCACTTCTTTTCGGCAAGAGAGTACACGTCCTCGTTGCGTAATACATCAAGAGCATAAGCGATTGCTGCCCTGACCTTCTCTTTGTCTAATGAAGGATGCGCTTCAACGATTTCAGAAATCTCCATTCCGGCCGTAAGTTCTGAAAGTATGTGCTCGACAGTTATCCTTGTTCCCTTGATTACTGGTTTGCCAAGCATTATTCTTGAATCTGAATGAATGAAGTCCTTGTAATCCATCGTCAACACCTCACGAATATTATAGCATCTTAGACTTGTAGGCTCTGCAAGTTGCAGGAACGGTTATCCGTTAACGGTTCTCCGACGAAGCGAGACCAGAACGAGAGAACGAGAAGTCGCTTTGAGTTTGAGATGAAGCTTTGCTTCGAGAGAAACCATTCGAAACTATGAATAGCAAAGAGAAGGCAGATCCGCATGGGAGATCTTAATAGTTGCCTGAAACAGAATCCCTGAACAGGAGCATTTCAGGGCAGGCTCTACGGGATAACTGTCTTTTCTTGCTTTTCGTCATTCTGACACGCTTCTGGTCAGAATCTCGATCTTTGAAACAGTTGCAAGTGACAAGTTGCAAGTTGAATAAGAAAGGTTATCCGTTATCGGTTCACCGTTCGCCGAGGATAATCGGTTCTTCGTTCCAGAGCAAGTATCTGTTCTTCGTTCTTGGGCAATCGACGACGAGGCGGCGGATCGGATCAGAGGTAAGGGGAATGAGGCTAGAGGTAAGAAGATCAAGATCTCTTCGCTCTTCCGACCTCTTGCCTCTGACCTCAAGCTCTTCCCAAGGACGGGTCCATGATCTGGGACGAGTCACGAAGGACGGTTCTCCACAGCGTTCAGCGGGTTCTCGTTCTTAAGCGTACAGCGGTTTTTTCGGTGAACGGGTTCATGATCTTGAACGGTCAACGGATTATGGCTCTACCCTGCTTACAGCCTTCAGCGGCTCTCTGTGACAAGCATAAACTGAGATCGACTCCTGCTCTTTCGCTTCATCCTGGGGCGCAAGCGCCAGCATCGCCTCCGCCGGTGATCTTTCGGCGCATCACTTCCCCGGACGTTCCTCCGGGCATCACTTCCTGGCGAAGCCAGCCTTGCGTCCGCCGCTGCTCTTCGGCGCCTTGCGTCCCGCCGAAGGCGGCATTGCGTCTTATTTCAGCAGTGAGGGATTTTTTCCAGCCTTCTCATGTGCGAAGCGAACTCTCGATGTTCTTTCTCGGCTCTTACCGACAGCCCACAACGCACAACCCACCACGGCTCTTAAGGGCGTTAAGAAGATAGAAGAGATCTTTGATGAGCAGGGGAAGATTGAGGGTTTGATTGTCCATTTGATAGGCGATTCGAAGTTAGGCCTTATCCATTCTTCGCTTTCGTCGATGGGTTTTGTGCAGGGCGGGGCAGAGTCTGTGGTCGAGGCTTTGAAGAGTCTTTCAAAAGAGGGATTACTGTTATGATGCTCGCGCTATCATACGGTTCTGTTACCCGGCCCAGCCCGATTTTCGATCATGAGAAGACGCCGTCGAATGTGGGCGCGATCTCGGAAGCTTTCAGAAGAAGTCACGGGGTCGTGAGAAGCGTTCATCCTACGCATTCTGTATGCGCTATGGCTCCTCTGGCAGATGAGCTTACGGCAGATCATCATATGGATTGCACTCCTGTCGGCCTTTATTCGTCATTTATAAAGCTCGTTGAAAGAGACGGTCTGGTTCTCTTTATTGGTTGTGGGTTGAGGCCCAATACTCTTATGCACGGCGTCGAAGAGATAGTCGGGCCGTCTTATCTCTTTGGACTGGAGGTCGAATATACGATAATTCTTCGGGGCGGCTGCAGTATCGCTGGAGTTACCTCACGCTCGATTTCAGCGGCTATGTCCAGAGATACGATAGGGTTGCTTCTCTGCTCGGCGGGGGAGATCTCTGGAAGGGAAAGGTGTCGAAGCGGAGACTTATGTTTTGAAAGCTAGGGCGTTGTGGTCTGCCACTTTGGAGGAGCTAGCGAGAGATGAATTCGCGTTTGTGGATCGAGAGTGGGATAAAGACGAAGGTTGGATTTTGGATCGTTTGGAGAGGTTCAACAGGTTTCGGGAATAGGCTTAATGTAGATTGAGAAACTTCATAGGTTGATGGATACAGAGAATTTGGCTTATTGGAAATCGTGCAATAGGAAACTGCAAAGTGCAACTTTAGCTCTGCATCGAGAGAGAAAAAGGCGAAGCTTGTTTTTTGTGAAATCAATGCGTGAGGAATTGGGAAGAATTGCTTATGCTTGGCACTATTGCCGCAGGGTTAGTGGACAAAGAAAAAAGCCCTCCGAAGAGGGCTTTTTGAGTTTTGTGATCTATCAATATACTGTGAAGCCGAAAAGATAGTAGAAAGTATCGGTTCCCGTGTAACCACCAAGGCGAGTGTAAGCTGATTCGTCGAAATTACCTGGGGTAACATCAATTAGACCTGTTAAAGAGTCTGAATCAACACTCTCATTAGTCGCAACGATTGCGGTATAGTCGCCAGAAGAAACTGTATAGTACAAGGCGAATTTAGTATCATCAATGTCTCTTCCGAGAGAATCTAGAGAACCCGGAACAGAACCGTCGACGTACAATTTGTTCTCAAATGCACTTGCAAGAGTCTTGATATTCTGAGCAACCTGGGTGGCTTTGGCCTTTCGGATTGCATTCAGTGCGACGGGGGTGATTGTGGCGATCAATGCTGCGATAACTGCGAGCACTATCAACAGTTCAACAAGTGAAAATCCTCTTTTTCTGTTCTTCATAACTTCTCCCTCCTATTTGATGGTTTTTCATCCAGATACAAACTTGCAAGGGTGTGCCAAAAAACAGAATGCGGAAATAGTCCTCAATCGCGAGGGCTATTTATTCTCAAAGCACATTAGTGAACCTTTGGGCATCAATAGATGGTGAATTCTATCGAATAGTACATGAGTTTCGTCCCGCTAGATATACTTACTGTGCTCCCGCTAGGCCTTTCCGAGAGATTGGCGTACGTCTTTGTTGAACTGTCAGGCATTGTGAAACTAATAGTATCATCTCCCGTAGCAGTAGCTTCTTTGACACTGTTGAGAGCTTTTTCAACTTCAGCTTTGTCTGCATCGACCTTTGCAAAGATTACAGCTTGTACTGTTCCCCCTGTAGTCATAGTATACGCAACACCATATTCTTCACCATTTATATCTCTTCCAAGATCAGCTAGCGCGATTGACCCCGTAGTTGTTCCTGATTTCTTAATCGTTCCGTCGGTATTTATCCCATTCACATACGCCGCGTTCTCAAGCGCGCTAGCTAGTGTCTTCAAGTTCTGTGCTACCTGTGTTGCCTTGGCCTTTTTGATAGCATTCATTGCCACGGGGGTGATTGTGGCTATCAATGCTGCGATTACTGCGAGCACTATCAACAGTTCAACAAGTGAAAATCCTCTTTTTCTGTTCTTCATAACTTCTCCCTCCTATTTGATGGTTTTTTCATCCAGATACTAACCTGCAAGGGTGTGCCAAAAAACAGGAATGGTAAAAAGGCCCTCGTTAGTGAGGGCCTTTTTATTCTTGATCAATTATTAATATACATTGAACGTGAACGTGTATGCTATAACTTCTCCAGAAGGGCTCCAGTTAGTCCCGGTCAAAGGAACATAATTTGCCATGTTGCTGAGGGCTCCTGAATCCCAAGTTTCTGTAAAAGCATCTTTTAGAGCTGTCTTAACTTGATCTATGGCAGCATCAGCGAGAGATATAACCCTTACAGTATACTGCCCAGAAGTACCAGTATAGTAAACTGCATATTCTTCACCGTTTATATCTCTTCCAAGATCACTTAGTTTAGTTACTTCTTCAATACGTCCATTGCTGCCTACCCCATTCACATACGCCGCGTTCTCAAGCGCACTTGCTAGTGTCTTCAAGTTCTGAGCTACCTGTGTTGCTTTGGCCTTTTTTATAGCATTCATTGCCACGGGGGTGATTGTGGCTATCAATGCTGCGATTACTGCGAGCACTATCAACAGTTCAACAAGTGAAAATCCTCTTTTTCTGTTATTCATAACTTCTCCCTCCTATTTGATGGTTTTTTCATCCAGAACCTAACTTGCAAGGGTGTGCCAAAAAACAGGAATAAAAAATGGCCCTCACAGGAGGGCCGAAATTGCCTTGTTCTTATCAGTAAACAACAAACGTGAAGGTGTAGAATACGCCCTTTTCATTGTCAGGAAGTGTATTACTGCCAAGTCGGTTATCGCCAGTTATATCATCGTAGCCAGATGGTTTAGTATCAGTTGCATTCCGAAGAGTCTGATTTACTAGACTAGGATCAACATCATTTCCATTATAGAAAACAACTGCCTTGAGTTCTCCGTTTGTATCGGTACCTGTGTACCATACACCGTATTTGTTTGAATCAATATCCCGTCCGAGATTCTCAAGTTCTATTGCAGTACTGGTTGTTCCTGGCTTCAATACTACATTTTCGTGTACACCATTCACATACGCCGCGTTCTCAAGCGCGCTAGCTAGTGTCTTCAAGTTCTGTGCTACCTGTGTTGCTTTGGCCTTTTTGATAGCATTCAGCGCAACGGGGGTGATTGTGGCTATCAATGCTGCGATTACTGCGAGCACTATCAACAGTTCAACAAGTGAAAATCCTCTTTTTCTGTTCTTCATAACTTCTCCCTCCTACTTGATGGTTTTTTCATCCAGAACCTAACTTGCAAGGGTGTGCCAAAAAACAGGAATAAAAAAGGCCCTCAAAGATGAGGGCCTCTCTTTCGAGTTTTTGAGAACTAATAAAGATTGAAAGTAAATGTGTAAGCTATAGAATTTTTTGCTACTGACACTGATGCAGGGTCAGCATTACTAGAAGTCGTGATCTTGCGATAATTGCTAAGAGTCTGATCGCTAGGTGAAACTTCGAATGCTCCTTTCAGGATATCATTCACAATGTTAATATCTGTTTTCTCAGTTGTTACGACCCATACTGTGTATTTTCCACCTGATGTGGCAGTGTAGGCTATGTAATAGCTGTCACTTACATCTCTTCCATAATCCTTAAGATTCTTGTCTGTCTTTATTTCATTGTCAACGTAAGCTGCGTTTTCAAAAGCGCTAGCTAGTGTCTTCAAGTTCTGAGCTACCTGTGTTGCCTTGGACTTTTTGATAGCATTCAGTGCGACGGGGGTGATGGTGGCGATCAATGCTGCGATTACTGCGAGCACTATCAACAGTTCAACTAGTGAAAATCCTCTTTTTCTGTTCTTCATAACTTCTCCCTCCTATTTGATGATTTTTTCATCCACAAACCATTTTGCAAGGGTGTGCCACAAAACAACATCCTTCAGATGCTCGAAGAAGAGCTTTTAATTTCCAGTGTTATGAATCCTAGTAAAAGCTTTCTATGGTTCTAATAGCTACGAAGACTGTGATAATAGTCAATTGAAGAATGCTTATATCAGTTGTCAGGCGGTAGAGACTAAGGACATCTAGATCTTGAAAGTGCTTTCAAGAAAGGATTATACTCTGTTTGATAAAGGAAAGGATGATCCTCTTCTCCGGTCCATTTTCTAAAAAGCCGCTATCTTCTCTTCCCTGTCAGTTGCTTTATACGAATGAACTTTTTACGGAAAGGAGTTTCCATTTTTCTCAAAAAACAGCGAAATGGATTTCCCTGAAAGTCCGCTTTCTCCCCTTCCTTAAAACCCGGGTGGAAAATAGGGACTCAAGGAGCCTGCCAGTCCAGATTTTCGCTCTCGCTTTCTCGTCAGCGAAGCGAACGTCTCGATGCTCTTTGTCTCAGCTCCACGGTCCATTGATCTTTTGCCCGCGAAGCGGAACTGGCACGACGAGAAGGGAGAGCAGAGGTTAGAGGCGACAGGCTAGAGGTTGGAAGAGCGCAAAGATCTTGATCTTCTTACCTCTATCCTTATCCCTCTTACCTCTGATCCACGCCGGCGCGACTGGTGTTCGCGATTGCGTAGGTAATTATGTAGGTCATATTGTACAATATGCTTGTACAGGAGGTGGTTTTATGAAGTACATAGCTACTCGAGACCTGAGAAGCAATCCCTCAGCGGTCTGGGAAACGCTTGATGAGGGATCGGAGGTTATCGTTACGGTTAACGGGAAGCCTAAGGCAATAATGATAAGGGCGGACGAGGATCTCGAATTTCTCATAAAAGCTATTTCCCGGGCAAAAGCTGAACTCGCGGTCGAAAGAATGCGACTCCAGTCTTTGAAGAACGGTCTTGATAGTCTTTCTTCAGAGGAGATTGAGAGAGAGATCTCTGAAAGCAGAAAAGCGGATAGATGAAGATAGTAGTAGACACAAACGTCCTTGTCGCGTCTCTAATAAATCCTCACGGAAGTCCCGCAGGTGTTCTCAATTGTATTCTCTCCAGTCGCGTTTATCCCTGTTTCGACGCAAGAATTATCGATCAATACGAGAGGGTTCTTCAAAGACCGAGATTTGGATTCAGGAGCGACGATATAAGGGCGCTTCTGGATTTCTTTGTCAGGTCGGGTTTTTTTGTGACTCCCGAACCTGTCTCTTTGGAGCTTCCAGATCTATCGGATTTACCTTTTGTTGAAGTCTCCAGAGCCACTAACAGTCCGATCGTTACGGGGAATGCTAAACACTTTCCCGCCGATTTCATAACTGTCCTGAGTCCTGCAGCGTTGCTTGAGATAGTTCATAGAAGGGCGTGAAGAGCTGTCCTTTTAGAGCAGAAGAGTAGTTCCAACGCGCTGCGCCCAAATTCTCCGTTCCGGAGCTAGGAGCTTTGTTTTTGGTTCAGAAGAGCGAAAGAACGGCCAGTAAAGGCTTCGCCTTCGCCAGTCTGCTTGCGAGACGGAGTCGTACTGGCATCGTGAAGCGATACTGGCGCCGGAGGCGACTGGCGGTTGTTAACAACTCTCCACGCTCCACCGATCTTAAGAACGGTAGGGTCAAGAAATGGCGCGGTGTAAGTACAGACCTTGTGAGGCCAGGCTGTTTACTCCCCTTTCGGGAGAGTGTCCCCCTCAAGCGGGTCATCTCATCCGTTTCCATCTCCTGCCACCTCAAACCGTACGTGCGGATT
>Ga0334900_1003696_pt1 | contig 11542 bp, 10 predicted proteins | sample GraSluR3_MG_2_FD_207231 | JGI IMG/M metagenome (GOLD analysis project Ga0334900, IMG submission 207231) | Sludge microbial communities from methane-producing bioreactor in Wageningen University, Netherlands - Granular Sludge_31_08-R3 | ecosystem: Engineered > Bioreactor > Anaerobic >...
GAATCATCTCACAACATACGGTTCAAAAAATCGCCGTCGGTTGTTCCTTGCATTGCAAATTTATAACATTATTTTGTATGTTTGCATCGAGTTTAGTAAATTGTCCGATTTAAAGGGGGTTAAGCCAACAATGTTTGCAAAATAATAAATTTAGTGTTTTGCCTTCTCTTGAAACCTGTGTAGAGAATTTTAATTCTTTATTTTTGCAAATCGGGCAAGTTTCCATGTCTATCCCAGAATAATTTCAGCAAATTCCCTTAAAGCTCCACTACCTCCAAAAGATTTTAGTTTAATAATCCCTGATATTTCTTTAACTTCTTTAACAGCATTAGCCGGACAAGCTGCAAGTCCAGCATTTTTCAATAATTCCACATCGTTTAAATCATCACCGATATAGGCAAGATTTTTCAATTCAATTCCCAATTCTGCACATAGCTCTTCAGCATTTTTAAGTTTATCGTCTATTCCGTGAAAAGCATAATCTAAATTTAGTTTATCGGCACGGGCAGTATTGAGTCTGCGGTTTTCTCCGGTAATTATCCCCACCTTAATTCCGGCTTTTTGAAGTGTTTTAAAACCCATACCGTCATAGGTACTGAACTTTTTTAATTCGTCACCTTTTTCGGAATAATACATTCCTGCATCCGTAAGTACTCCATCAACATCCGAAAGAAGTAATTTAACCTCAACTTTTTTTCTTAATCTTTCGGGTTGATATCGTTTAAACAATGATTCTGCCATATCCCAATCGGCTGGCTCGTCTATTTCAATGCCTGTGTACTCAGGCATTTCAAATAATTCTATTTTTCCGCTTAAGCGATTATTACTATTAAAAATATTTTCTACTGTGCTTATATAAAATGCTCCGTTTTCCATAAATAAACCATCGAAATCTTGTCGCCGTGGCCGGTTCCTGTAATCGTAATTTATTGGTTGAGCATGTTTGTCCCAAAAGAAACGCTTTGTTTTTATTACACTTAAAAGAGAATCGGCATTTCCTGTTTTAAACAATTCTAAAGCCCTGTTTATATCATGTGTTTGGGTAAATGGTGAAGTTGCTTGAAGGAGAATGAAAATATCGTTATTGTCTGTTTTATCATATTCCAAAAACTCAAGCATTACCGATTCTGTACTTGAATTATCTTTCGCATTTTCAGGTTTACGATTATAAATTTCTATTTTGTTCGACTTAATTCTTTTTATAATATTTTCTTGATCTTCTCCGTCAAGTGCAATTACAATTCGCTGTATATACTCCGATTTATCCAAAGCTTCTATTAACCAATTAACAAGTGGTTTACCACAGAAATCGCGAGTATTTTTTCCCGGAATAGATTTACTCCCACTTCTAATTGGTATGAATGCCAAATTAGCCATTTTTACGATATTTTAGTTTATTTCGTTGTTCTTTTTCAATATCAAGAATATCTTCTTTTTTGTATTGTAAGCTTTTGAAAGTAGCATTTAAATCACGAATCAACTTGCCGAGTCCACCCGGTTCAAGCGATGCTGCATGATCGGTACCTTTCCATGTACGATCTTTTGTAAAATGACGTTCAATCCACCTCGCACCTAATGTATATGCAGCAATATCTACAGCAATTCCCAAATGATGACCACTAAAACCGATTTCTTTAACACGGTTCTCAAAATTATCGTATAATCGATTAATTTCTAACATTCCGATATCTTCGAATGGAACGGGATAACCCGAGGTACAACTGAAAATAATTACCCGATCTTTTGCGGCTCCGGTTTCTTCGAAAAATGAAACTATTTCTTGTTCTTCGTCTTTTGTTGTCATCCCCATTGATATCTGAACGTAACCACTATATTGGTCGCGTAAAACTCTCAGCATTTCAAAATGGTTGTTACAAGCCGAAGGAACCTTTATAAAATCAGGATTCAATGAGATTATTTCTTTTGCTGATGTAATATCCCAAACCGATGTAGCATAACCAATACCAATTTTTTCGCAATACGATTTTAATTCGGCATGTTGTTCTAGTGTAAACTCCAAAAATTCTCGGTGTTCACCGTAAGTTTTTCCGTAAGCGTGCATTTGATTTGGATGTGGTGCTTCATATTGTTCTTTTGTAAGTAATTCTTTCGGATTTCTCTTTTGAAATTTTGCATAATCTGCTTCACATTGTGCTGCCAAATCAATTAATTCTTTAGCAATTTTAATTTCACCTTTGTGATTGCATCCTATTTCGGCAATTACTTTCGGTTTTTGGTAAACAAAATCTTTTTTCATTATTCTATTTTATTTCTTTCAAATGCATCAATATAAGAGCCTTGTGTGCAATTAAAAATCTTAACTCCACGTTTTTGAGCATAATTGTTTATTATATGATATGAGTTAAACGCTGTCATTAATGTAAATAATATTTCCGGTAAATTTCTAGCTCCTTTGCCTTTTTTATCAAACGATTTTGGTTTACTATTAGTATCGTAGAAATGTCGGTTGTTAATTAAGGCTTCGTTATTGTCGTTTACCGAAATATCTTTTAACCAACTATGGTCGGCACCTATAAGATAAATTGTAGAGTAACCCATATTAATTCCAACTATAAGCGAAGGTATCATTACATTGTGTGGGCGTGGCATAGCTAGATTTTTTTTAAACAAGAAATGTGTAAGGCAGTCGAAACCTTCGGCAGGAGTTAAATTAATATAACTGATTTTTATTTTATCATTATTGGTTAAAAAACTTTGCCAACGCTTATATTTGCGGGATTCTACCGGCATAAACAATGTAATCTCCCATGTAGTTTTTCCCGAAATAGTTTTAAATAAAAGGTTTGAGGCTTCAATAAATTGAGGTTCTACATCATCGTAATACAAATCGTGAGCTATTGCGATATAATATTCGGGTTTTAATTGTTCATAATAATCAGTAATTGCAAAATGATTGACTGCTATTAGTGATTTATTTCTCAAAAAATCAGGATTGTTATCAATCGTATTGCTTAGAGATGGTCCGTTACCAATAATTACACATGAACTATTTGAATCAAGTCTCTTGATTTTAGTGTTTTTGGAATATATAAAAACACGAATTATTGTTGCAAAACTATTTGCAATTGCGATAAGCAAGCTTTTTATTAATAAAATTGTCTTCATTTTAGTAATAGCAAAAGTACTAATTAAATTTAACTAATAAATCTGTTATGAAAACTCAGTTTTTTCTTTTATTAATGATTTTTATACCAATTTTAACGAATAGTCAAACACTAATTGAAGACTTTGAAAATGGTTTAGATGATTGGGAATTTTGGTATTTAGGTTCAAATGAGCCGCCAATAGTGTGGTTATCAGACTTTGATGGTGAAAATGTGGATTTAGGATTAAGTTATATGGAGTATTACGATGGTAGTGCTTCATTGTATTTAGCTCCATATGGATTCGGTTACATTACAGCATTAAAAGATATTAATTGTCATTATGGAACATATTGGTTGTATTTTAAAGTTTTACCGAATGAACCACTTATGAGTTCGGTTGCATTCTTTTGCTTTATGGCAGAAGATGCATATAATCATTATTCTATTCATATGTATCCGCAACATAGCGATTGGCCTCAATTGTCCATCTCAAAGAAAATAAATAATGAGATAACATTTTTGGTACAGGATTTTGATGTTCATTTTTATCACAATGTTTGGTATAAGCTTGTTGTAGTAATTGACGAAAATGGAGTCATTAGTGCACAAATTATTAATTTAGAAGGGCAAATTATTAAGGAAGTTGCAGCGATAGATACAGAAATTGAAGTTAAAGGGAAAATAGGTGTTAAGTGTTTTTCAAATACCTCATATTTTGATAATATTAATTATTCTTCTTTTACGGATAAAGAGATTATAAATAATCAAAACAATAAAATTTCACTTTTTCCAAATCCTGCAAAAGATATCATTTATTTAAGTAACTGTTTTTCTGATTCGTACTATTCTATTACAGATGTTAATGGAAGAATTATTAAAACAGGTAATCTTTTAGAAAACAGTGTCAATATTCAGTCATTAGATAATGGAATTTACTTTATTACAGTTAGTGAAACCAATAAAAAAACACTTCGTTTTGTTAAGGGGCTATAGTATATCAGGTTAAGAAAATCTTAGGAAAAAACACACTCAAAATCAATTTTTACTTATCTTCACATCCAATATTTAATTAATGCTTTGTTTCGTTGAATAAGATTAAGAGTGTATTTATAATTGGTGGCACAGGTTTGCTTGGCTATCATGCATCTAAAGAGTTTCTAAAAAGAGGTGTTTCTGTGTCCACAATTTCGCTAGAGGGTGATAAGCCAGGCGATTGGTATCCTAAGGATGTACAAATTTTGTATGGTGATATATTTTTAATGAGTAATACAGAATTAATAAGCATGCTAACAGGTTTTGATGCGTTGGTGTATGCCGCCGGTCCCGACGATAGGTATATTCCTCCTATTCCATCTTTCGATTTTTTTCATGAAAGATTGGTTTTATCCTGCGAAAGAGTAATCTTAGCTGCAAAAGAAGCAGGAGTAAAAACTTGTACAGTATTAAATTCATATTTTTCTTATTTTCATCGTATGTATCCTGAGTGGGAACTTGCTGATAATCATCCATATATAAAATGCAGGATTATGCAAGCAGACAAAGCAATTGCAGCAGGAGATAATACAATGAAAGTAAGCGTGTTGGAATTGCCATATATTTTTGGGGCAATGCCTGATCGAGAAGTTCTTTGGAAACAAATGCTATTCGAGCGTATAAGAAAAATGCCGATAGTTATGTTCCCAAAAGGAGGAACTACAATTATCACCGTAAAGCAAGCTGCCGAAGCTATTTGTGGTGCTATAGAAAGAGGCGAGCATGGCAAAAAATACCCTGTAGCTGGCGAAAATATGGATTGGAAGCAATTATTGAGGATAATGCTTAATGCTATGGGTTTGCATAAACGTAAAATTATAACTATTCCTGTAATATTTGCAACATGGTATGCTAAAAGCGAAAGTAGAAGAAACAAAAAAAAGGGCTTGGAATCAGGACTTAATCACAGTAAATTAATGAAAGATATACAGTCGCGTGAGCTATATATTAATCGAGATATTGGAACTTACAACGAATTGCAAGTTTCGTATGGTGGAGTTAAGGAAGCAATTATTGAATCGGTACTTCATTCGTACCCACATCTTAATGCCGAAAAATCAGATTGATTTAATAATTATAAAGAAATAGGTAAAGTAAACCACTAATAATACTAAGCCTTTCCACCTCTGTATTCTTGATTTTTTTGCAGGTAATAAAAAGACTCCTAACAAAACAGCTATTCCAATCAACCAGGGCATATCTCCGAATATTATGGCAGGATTTATATTTATAGGTTTAATTAATGTTGAAATTCCTAAAATTGCCAAAATATTAAAGATATTAGACCCAATTAAATTTCCAACCGATATGTCAGGTTGTTTTTTAAATGCTGCTACCAACGAAGTAGCTAATTCAGGGATACTAGTTCCAAAAGCTATTACGGTAATAGAAACTATTCTTTCGCTAACACCTAGTTTAAGAGCTAAGCTTCCTGCACCTACAATTAAAAATTTACTTCCATAAACCAGTCCAACAACACTTATAATCAATATTACTATAGATGCTGCTATTGTATATTCAGGTTCGTCATCGTCTTCATCGTCTTCATCATCGTCGTTGTATTCGTACTCAGCCGGTATGAAAATATTATCTTTGTTCTCTTTTTTCGATCTTTTTATAGTAAATAAAATAAATCCGACAAGTAAAACAATAAGCACAACCCCTTCCCACCTTTCTATTACTCCATTTAGGGCGAACAAAAAGAACAAAATTGTAGCACCCATCATTACCGGCCAGTCAAATCTTACAGTATCTCTTTTTACAGGAAGTGGAGAAATTAAACAGGTAAGAGCCAAAACAAGTGCAATGTTTGCAATATTACTCCCAATAACATTACCTGTAGCAATATCAGAAAAACCACCCATGGCCGCTTGCAAGCTTACAAATAATTCAGGGGCAGAAGTTCCTATAGATACAATGGTAACGCCAATAATAAGTGCCGAAATATTAAAATGTGTAGCAAGCGAAACTGCTGCCTTAACAAGCCAGTTTCCACTTATAAGCAGCATAATAAAACCTAATATTACATAAAAGATTTCCATAATAAACAAGTATCCAAAATTAATTGAATTTATTAAGCTTGCAATGTTTTATAAAATTCATTTTTATAAAACATTTTTTAATTGTGATTTTAATACTTTTGTAAAATAATGGACAATAAAGATGAAATATATATAAAGCGTTGCTTACAACTTGCTGAATATGGAAGGGGAAGTGTTTCTCCTAATCCTATGGTAGGATGTGTTATTGTGTATAAAGATAGAATAATTGGAGAAGGATTTCATCGTAAATATGGTGAGGCACATGCAGAAGTAAATGCTATTAATTCTGTAAAAGAAAAAAGTTTACTAGCGAAAAGTACATTATATGTTAATTTAGAACCATGTAGTCATCATGGGAAAACACCTCCTTGCAGCGACTTAATTATTAGTAAAAATATTCCAAGAGTAGTACTGGCTTCTACCGACCCCAATCCTCTTGTTGCAGGCAATGGTATTAAAAAACTGCAAGATGCAGGTATTTCTGTTACACAAGGAGTTTTAAATGCTGATGCCGAATTTTTTAATCGTAGGTTTTATACGTTTTACAAAAAGAAAAGACCTTATATTATTTTAAAATATGCTAAAAGTGCCGATGGTTTTATTGATCACGAACGCACTAAAAAACATCCTCATCCGGCATGGATTACTAACGATTATTGTAAAATGCTTGTTCATAAATGGCGAACCGAAGAAGATGCTTTTATGGTTGGCACAAGAACAGTAATGCTTGATAATCCACAACTTACGGCACGAATGTGGCCAGGTAAAAATCCTCTGCGTATAAGCCTAGACGAATTTAATGTAATTGAAAAAACAGTTCATTTACTTGATAATTCTACTCCTACCCTAATATTTACTTCGGAAAAGAAAACTCAACAGAAAAATATTGATTTCGAAAAAATAAACTTTACAAAATCTGTTGTACAACAAATACTTGATGTGCTTTATAAAAGAAAAATTCAATCTTTAGTAGTAGAAGGAGGACACGATTTGTTGCAAAGTTTTATTGATGAAAATATGTGGGACGAAGCTAAAGTTTTTACCGGAGATATTGTTTTTGGTAAAGGCACCCCCGAACCTGTACTTAATGGAGTATTGCAATCGGTTGATTATTATGGGAATAGCGAGTTGCGAATTTTTTATCCGGCATTAGCATGATAAACGACAGTAATAATAAAGTATGGTATAGACTGTTTATAAGTTTGTCAATTATTCTTTTAAGTTTTTTAATTGCACAACTACTTGTAAGTTTAATTATCTCTTTAGCTCCATCCGAAATTAGCCAAAATATTCATACTGCAAATCCCGAAGAACTCAGCTTAACTCAAGTTTCACTTTTAAAAATTTTACAGTTTATTGCTGCAATATTTACATTTTTACTACCTGCTTTGCTTATTGCTTTAATTCTTTACCGAAATATTGGCGAAACGCTTTTCTTAAAACGAAAAAGTGATTTTGGAGTTTACCTACTGTCTTCGCTTATTCTTATTGCTTCAATTCCTTGGATGAATGTGGTAATAAAGTGGAATGCCGGAATTAATCTTCCTTTTTCAATGGAGGTGGTATTTAAAGCATTAGAAGAGGCAGCTATGCGAAGTACAGAAATAATGCTGCAAGGCGAAGGCTTATCTACATTACTGATTAATCTATTTCTTCTTGCTTTTGTACCGGCTTTAGGAGAGGAGATATTTTTTAGAGGACTGATACAGGGAATGATTTATAAATACTCAAAAAATAAGCATATAGCAGTAATTGTGGCAGCGATTTTATTTAGTGCAATTCATTTTCAGTTTTACGGATTTGTTCCAAGAGTGTTACTGGGAGCTTTCTTTGGATATTTAGTAATACTTACTAATTCTATATGGCCCGCAGTTTGGGCACACTTTTTAAATAACTCAATAGCAGTGGTGTCGTACTTTGTTTTTGGAAATGATATTTCGGGAATTGACGATTTGGGTATAGCTAATCATAATACAATATTTGTAATAGTAAGTATTATAATTAGTGCTATACTTATGTATTTTTTATTCCGGAAAAGCAAAAGTGTACTGCAGTGAGTTCTTAATTAAAGGTCTTTCTTGTGTAAGAGAAGCTTCCGGTTTTTCTTCTGATTTTTCGCTTATTTCTTGTTTTTCTTCAAGTAATTCGAATACCATTCCATACTTTGAGCAAATATCAATTCTTTCATTATTAGGTAACTCTATAAACTCTGCTTCAATATTATCCCAAATATCTTTTATTGTAGTATCAGCTTCGTTTCGTATTTCTTGAATATTCTCAACTTCTACGGTTTTAGCATTCTCTAAGTTTTTTTCGCCCTGATATATATCGTAAAACTTCTCGAACCAAACCTTAACTACACCTATGCCAGGATTTGTTAAGTATTTTCCACCTTCTGATATCCTTTTGGCATCAGCAATAAATAAATTTTTAGCTAAACTAATAAGCTCCGATTCGCTGTGTATGCGTGGAGGTTTATTATCGTTTTGTTTTAAACCGTAATACAATCTTATTTCTGGTTTAAGTTCGCCTCTCTCAATTGCCATATTCATCATTTGATAATAATGAATTATATATAATTTTGATTTATGAAAGAGTTCTTTATATAATTGAATACGTTTATTTTCTTTATTATTTGTGTCTTCACTAAAATCCATAAGTTTAGCATATATGCCAAAAACTTTTTTTGCTTTTACAAAACATTCAGTACTTATAGGAATACCCCCATCAGTTAATGATTTAATAGTATCAAAAAAACTCTTCAAAACATTGTAGCGTTCTTTATCAGTATTTGGATATTTTCGTTGGTACATAAAAACACTCTTTTAATCAGTTGCTAAGATAACAACTTATTATGCTCTTAATCAATAAGCAATCCGATTAAAATATAAACAAATACATGTTTATAATATACTTAATAAAACACAGACTAACAAGACGTTAAGCAACTAAGATTAAATAAATACATGTTTTAAAATTATAATTTAAAAAAATTCATGAAAAAAATAATCAAAAACTGATTATTAAGCTTGAAAAAAATAAAGCATTATCATATCATTTTTTTATCTTTAACACCTTGTAAAAATATATAATGCAACAAGAAGGATTAGTTAATAAGCAAGCAAAATTTGGTACTTTACCGGTTTTTTTAACTGCACTTACTACTATTTTAGGGGCAGTATTATTTCTTCGCTTTGGTTGGGCAGTTGGTCAGGTTGGTTTTATTGGTACAATTGGTATAATACTTATAGGTCATTTGGTAACTATTCCAACAGCTATGGCAGTTGCAGAAATTGCTACAAACCAAAAAGTTTTGGGTGGTGGAGCTTATTATATTATTTCACGTTCGTTTGGTTTAAATATAGGTGGAGCAATAGGTGTTGCCTTATATCTTTCGCAAGCCATTAGTGTTGCTTTTTATGTAATAGCATTTGCAGAAGCTTTTGATCCAATAATTAATTGGTTGACACAAAATTATGGTTTTGTAATTCCTGATAAGAGATTTATAAGTTTACCGGTAATGACTATCCTTGCTGTAATTATGCTTACACGTGGAGCAAATTCGGGGATGAAGGTTTTATACGTAGTTGCAATAATATTATTTGCTTCTTTAGTAAGTTTTTTCTTTGGTAAACCACTTGAGTCTTACGATGGAGTACTGCATTCGACACAACATATTAGCGAAAACGAAAACTTTTTCTATGTTTTTGTTATTATTTTTCCTGCTTTTACCGGTTTAGCTGCGGGCTTAGGCTTAAGCGGTGACCTAAAAGACCCCAAAGTATCAATTCCGAGAGGTACATTATGGGCTACTCTTGTTGGTATGGTGGTGTACGCATTTGCAGCTTACAAATTTGCTGTTAGTGCTTTACCCGAAGATTTAGTTGCCGACCAGCTTATTATGAGTAGAATAGCCGTATGGGGTCCTATTATTCCTATAGGTTTGGCTGCCGCATCACTTTCGTCGGCTCTTGGAAGTATAATGGTAGCACCACGTACTATTCAAGCAATTGGTTACGATGATATTATTCCTAACAAAAGAATTAGCAGATGGCTCTCAAAAGGGAAAAAGAAAGATAATGAACCTATTAATGCTTCTTTAATTACAATTGCAATTGCATTCTTTTTCATTTTTATTGGCGATATAAACTTTGTTGCCGAAATAATCTCAATGTTTTTTATTTTTACTTATGGAGCTATTTGTTTGATCTCCTTCTTAGAGCATTTTGCTGCTGACCCTTCATATCGTCCTACATTTAAATCTAAATGGTATATCTCGCTAATAGGTGCAGTATTATCGTTTTGGCTTATGTTTAAAATGAACACAACATATGCCATTTCTTCAATATTTGTAATCGGACTTATTTATTATTTAATTACTCTTTCGCAAAAAGATAAAAAAGGTCTTGAGAAGCTTTTTAGAGGAGTGGTTTTCCAATTAAGCAGAGCATTACAAATATTTGCTCAGCGTGCCGACAAAGAAGACAGAGAAGTTAGTTGGAGACCATTTGCAGTATGCGTTACTGCTGATACATTTAAACGAAGATCGGCATTTGACTTTATGAGATGGATATCGTTTAAATATGGATTTGGTACTTATATCCATTTTATCGAAGGTTTTTTAAACGAAAAAACAAACAAAGAATCAAAGTTTGTTTTAAACAAACTTATAAATCTTGCACATGGTAGCAAAAATAGAGTTTATCTTGACACAATAATAAGCCCAAGTTATACATCGGCAATTGCACAAGTAATACAGCTTAGTAGTATTTCCGGCAAACTTAATAATCTGATATTGTTTGAGTTTTCAAGAACTGAACCCGAAAATCTTCAAGTGGTAATTGATAATTTTAAAATCATTAAATCCTCTAATTTCGATGTATGTATTTTAAATACTTCATACAAAGGTTTCGGCTATCAGAAAGAAATTCATGTATGGATTACTACTAAAGATTACGAAAACGCAAATCTGATGATACTACTTGCATATATTCTTTTAGGGCATCCTGACTGGAGTAAAGGTTTTATTAAAATATTTGCTGTATATCCACCCGAAGAAAAAGATATGCAGGCTCAGCACTTATTTGATATGATAAAAGATGGTCGTTTACCTATTTCGAAAAGTAATATTACAATTGTTACAAGCGAGGGAGGTGAAACTAATTCAAAAACTATTTCGAGATATTCTATAGATTCTGACTTATGCATTGTTGGATTTTTACATAGCGATATAATTAAAAATAATGTAAATATATTTAACGAATTGTATTAGGCACTTTGATAATATCAATAAATGTAGTAATATTGTGAAATAAAAGTTTAAAATATGGAGCAAAAGTTTAAAAGCATGACGATTTTTGA
>Ga0334900_1003702_pt1 | contig 11507 bp, 6 predicted proteins | sample GraSluR3_MG_2_FD_207231 | JGI IMG/M metagenome (GOLD analysis project Ga0334900, IMG submission 207231) | Sludge microbial communities from methane-producing bioreactor in Wageningen University, Netherlands - Granular Sludge_31_08-R3 | ecosystem: Engineered > Bioreactor > Anaerobic > Unclassified...
GCGTGGTAGTCTTCGGGGAATAGTGGTCGAAGCGCCCTATCAACAAGGCGTGCTATAAGCACTTCGTAGTCTGACGGACGAGCCTCCCTTTTAAGGAATCCTCCAGGGAAACGGCCACCGGCAGCAAATTTCTCTTTGTAATCGACACTAAGAGGCATAAAATCAACATCCTCCCTAGCATCCTTAGCGCTTACCACGGTGGCAAGCATCATGGTGCGCCCCATACGGATCACTACAGACCCATCGGCCTGACGCGCCAATTTTCCAGTTTCAATTGTGATGGACCTTCCATCACCTAAATCGATCGTTTTCTTTACAACATTAAACATACAGTATCAAATATTGATAAATAATAAAAAAAGCCTTGGCATAAACAGAAAATCAGAGGAAAAGTTGCAATCCCTCTGATTTCCTCCACAAAAGATTACAGTAATTTCAAAAAAAGGCAATTGAAACAATTGCCTTCTTGTTGTTTTACTTTCTAAGATTTAACGCTTTAATGATTGCACGATATCTTTCAATGTCGCGATCCTTAAGATAATCTAAAAGCCTTCTACGCTTACCCACCAGCTTTAACAAAGAGCGCTGAGTTGCATAATCCTTACGATTTTTTTTCAAATGCTCTGTTAAATGACTGATACGGTGGGAAAATATCGCGATCTGACCCTCGGGGGAACCAGTATCGGTATTAGACTTTCCGTACTGCTTAAAAAATTCCTGCTTCTGTTCTGCTGTTAAATAATTCATAGCTAATCAGTAAATTAGTGGGTATTTCTGTAGTTTGTTTCAAGCTGCAAAGATAATAACATTTTTTACAACGCACGAGTAAAGTGTAAACATTTTTTCAACAACACCTTGACTCAATGAGCAGATAAGCCCAAAGCAGGCAACAGTTTGGACGAGAATTTTCACTACCTTTAGGGAGCCCATTTCACCTCTTGCTCAAAATGGCTTAGTATTTTGAAATACATTTTTTTAACATTTGTTAAACAGCTTTACGCAATCGTTACCGGATATTTGTGATGCAAACATTATTCTGAAAAAGATTGCTATGGAACGATTTTTCGACATCACACCGAAACCCCACTACGATCTTATTGTAATTGGTGGGGGTATTACTGGAGCCTCGGTTGCCTACGAAGCAGCATCAAGAGGATTATCTGTTGCCCTTTTTGAAAAGGGGGATTTTGGGCAGGCCACGTCTGCGGCCACATCGAAGTTGATACACGGAGGCTTACGCTACCTTAAGAACATGGAATTTGGGTTGGTGCGCGAATCGCTCACAGAGCGAAAGGTTTGGGAAAACATTGCCCCTAACTTTGTATACCCAATCCCATTCATGGTGCCCACCTACAACAATATCAAAAGCAACAAGCTTATCCTATTTATGGGGATGGTTTTATACGATATCCTTTCGTACGATAAGGGCTGGACTTGGGATAAGTCGAAAAAACTTCCGCTACATAAAACCATTAGCAAGAAGCAAACCCTTGAGCTGGAGCAATGCCTAAGGATCAAAGGCCTTACTGGATCGAGCATTTACTACGACTGCCAAAACATTAACCCCGAAAGGCTCACACTAGCTGTTATAAAATCGGCCATAGCAAAAGGAGCCAACGTAGCCAACTATGCAATGGTTAAGTCCTTCATTAAGAAAGATGGAGCTATCAATGGGGTAAATGTTATTGATAAACTAACAGGCCAAGAACACAGCGTGCAAGGGAGGTTAACCATTAACTGCGCAGGCCCTTGGGCCGACATTGTGCTAAATAAGGGTATAGCCGATAACGAAAACAATCATCATATCCGCCGATCGGAGGGCATACATATCATCACAAAAAAGCTGTGCAACAAGCATGCTGTAACGGTTATGACTAAGGACCGAAGGCACATCATGCTAATTCCTTGGCGCAACCACTCCCTTATTGGCACTACCGATAAAGAGTATAATGGTAATCCCGACGACTACCGAGTTACGAAAGAAAGTGTGCAAGGGCTAATTGATGACCTGAATGAGAATTATGGTTGTCAAAAAATTAATTATGATGATGTTGTATTTGCATACGGGGGGCTTAGGCCGCTGGTTGACGATCAGACTGAGGGTTCCTATGAGTCATCGAGAAAGTATGAGATTTACGACAATGCCAAGCAAGGGCTAAACGGGTTAATAACCATAGAGGGTGGAAAGTACACCACAAGCCGCAAGCTAGCCTGCAATGCTATGAAAGTTATAGGTAAGAAGTTAGGGCGAAAGCTGGGTAAATCAACCACCAAAAATGAGTTTCTTGCTGGTTGTGAGGTAAAAGATATGGATCTGTTTTTGGCTCAACTTTCAGCTCAACACCCGAAATTTAGCAGCGAAACGGTAGCGTATGTTGGAATGAACTATGGACAAGAAGCCTATAAAATACTAGACCTTGCCAGTAAAAACCCCCAATTAGCTGAAGTGGTTAGCAACGATGGTGAACTGCTGGCCGAAGTTGAGTATGCTATTAATTACGAGATGGCCAAATCGCTCACCGATATACTTTTTCGTCGAACCGGAATTGGAACATTGGGCCATCCTGGTGAGGAGACTCTCAATAAAGTTGTAAGTTTAGCAGCTACTAAACTTGGGTGGGACTCCCAACAAACTGAGCACGAAGTTGAGAATGCCATGCTTATTTTCGAACTACCACAGTAAGACAATACCAAGTAAATCAACCAAAAACATATAAATTAAGATTATGAGCACAACATACAGAGATATACTTAAATGGGGTGATAAAAGGGAACATAAGGTAGACAAGCCCACTCTAAACCTTATTAAGGAAAAATTTAGCTTAACCGATCAAGACATCAACAACACCTATAAAACTGGGAACAATGAAGTTAAGGTTACCAAGGAGTGTAAGTTAGACGCAAAGATTATTGAGCAGCTTACCGCAATTGTGGGCACCGAAAATATTGCTACCGATGATATCGCCCGTGCCTCGCACGCCTATGGAAAGTGCTATACCGATCTGCTTCACCTAAGGAATGGTAATATCCCCACCCCCCCCGATGCTGTAGTTTACCCCAGAAACACTGACGATGTTGTATCGATAGTAAAGATTTGCAATGAGCACAATATCGCCATAACTCCTTTTGGAGGCAGCTCATCGGTTACGCGAGGAGTTGAAACGCCCAAGTGTGGCATAAGCCTCGATATGACCAAGCATTTCAATAGTGTGATTGAGGTAAACGAAATAAACTCAACCGCTACAGTTCAATCGGGAATGTATGGGCCGGCATACGAGGATTATTTAAATGAGCGGGGCTTCACCTGCGGTCATTTTCCGCAGTCGTTCGAGTATTCAACCGTAGGGGGCTGGCTTGCAGCCAGAGGCGCTGGGCAAGCATCAACAGGCTACGGCAAAATTGAGCATATGGTGCTGGCCGTTAAGGCTGTTACTCCCGCTGGCGTTATCGACACCAAATGCTACCCTGCCAGTGCACAGGGCTGGGATCTGCACCAACTATTTGCTGGTTCGGAGGGTACACTTGGGGTAATTGTAGAGGTTACAATGAAAATTCGCAAACATCTACCCCAAAACACCAAGCATGCCTCTTTCGTATTTAAAAATTTTGAAACTGCTGTGGAGGCTATGCGGATTGTGATGCAAAGCGGCATTGGACTACCACACTTGTATCGAATCTCTGATCCCGAAGAAACTGAGGTGGCATTTAAAACCAAAGGCTTCGATGGTACATTGGCCGACAGGGTGCTGAATATGCTTGGCTACAAATCGGGCGAACGCTGCCTAATGTTTGTTGCCGTTGAGGGAGCAAAAGGCTACACAAAGCAGGTAATAGGTTCACTTAAAAAAATTACCAGAAAGCGGGGTGGCTTCTTTATTGGTGCCAGCCCCACCAAAAAATGGCTTGAACAAAGGTATTCAAGCGCATACATGCGCGACCCCCTGATGGACTTGGGAATAATGACAGATACGCTTGAAACCGCAGTTATGTGGGATAAGCTAATCCCTGTTTGGAGCGCCGTAAGGAGCTACCTGAAAAGCCGCCCAAAAACCGTGGTTATGGTTCATATCTCGCACGTATACGAGAACGGGGCCAATTTGTACTTCACATTCCTAAGTCCAATGAAAAGAGAGGATGATGTAAAGGAGTACCTTGAGTATCACAAGGGCCTAATCGACACAATAAATCAGAGTGGAGGCTCACTCTCGCATCATCACGGGGTGGGTAGAGCGCTTGCCCCCTGGATGGAAAAGCAGCTGGGAGCTGAGAATATGAAGCTGATGCAAGCCATTAAGAACCACCTCGACCCCAAAGGCATAATGAATCCCGGAAACACGCTGGGGCTAACTCCATAACTTTTCACTAATTTGCACCACAATAATCGTTGTAAAACCTCATTGCCAAAAGTTGCTTTGTGATGGATAAAAACATAGTTGTAATCGATGCGGGCACCCAATCCATTCGTGCTGTACTAATCGATTTAAAGGGAAATATCCTTCGGATCGAGAAAACGGAGGTTGAGCCATACTTCTCAACCGAGCCTGGTTTTGCCGAGCAAGATCCAGAGTATATGTGGGATGTACTTTGCTCAACCACCAAACGGTTAATGGAAAACATCGATGTTCCCGTGGAGAGCATCCAGGGGATGTCCATCACAACCCAAAGGGGAACAATTATCAACCTCGACAAGGATGGAAAACCTCTCCGACCAGCTATTCTCTGGCTCGACCAGCGCAAGGCAAAGCTACAGGGCTGGCCTGGTGGGTTTCTGAAACTAGCACTTAAACTAGTAAATATGTACGAGAGCCTTGCCCATGCCTTTAAGGATGGCGAGGCCAACTGGATACAGCAAAACCAACCCGAGGTCTGGGCCAATACGCATAAGTATGTTTACCTCTCGGGGTTTTTCATCCACAGACTTTCGGGGAAGTATATTGAATCCATTGGAAGCAACGTGGGCTATATGCCTTTTAACTACAAGAGGCAGGAATGGTGCAAACCCGGCGAGCTAAACACCAAGCTATTCCCCATTGAGCGAGAGAAATTACCCGACCTAGTAAAACCATCGGAGCTAATTGGGCATATAACCGAAGTAGTATCGGAGCGAACGGGACTTCCCAAAGGACTTCCCATTATAGCTTCGGCAGCCGATAAGGCCTGCGAGGTGCTGGGTTCGGGCTGCATCTCCCCCGAAATTGCCTGCCTTAGCTACGGCACCACGGCCACAATAGAAACGGTAAACCCAAAATATGTTGAGGTTGTTCCGTTCTTCCCCTCCTACCCCAGCGCAATGCCTAACCATTATAACACCGAGGTTATGATATACAGAGGCTACTGGATGATCAACTGGTTTAAGAAAGAGTTTGGGCACAAGGAGGTAGAGTTGGCCAAAAAGTTGGGTAAATCGGCAGAAGAACTGTTCGATGATATGATAAGTACTATTCCGCCTGGTTCCATGGGACTAACCCTGCAACCCTACTGGTCGCCAGGGGTAAAGATACCTGGGGTTGAAGCCAAGGGTGCGGTTATCGGTTTTGGTGATGTGCACACCAAAGCTCATCTTTACCGATCGATAATTGAGGGGTTAACCTATGCGCTAAAGGAGGGAGCCATACGAACACAGAAACGTAACGGAGTAAAAATTCGGAAGTTACGAGTTTCAGGCGGTGGGTCGCAAAGCGTGAATGCCCTGCAGATGACTGCTGATATATTCAATATGACCGTAGAGAAACCTCACACTTACGAAACCTCAGCCCTTGGTGCAGCCATAAACTGTGCGGTGGGCCTGAATCTGTACCCCAATTTTGAAACGGCTATTGATAATATGTGCCGAGTTGGTGAGGTTTACACCCCAATTCCTGAGAATAGCAAGGTTTACAACAATCTTTACAACAAGGTTTACAAAAAAATGTACAAACGCCTAAAACCTCTTTACGAAGATATTAGGGACATTACCAACTACCCAAAAAAAAGCGAGTAGCCATACAGCATTAGTAGATAGCACAATAGTTATCTCAACAGGAAAGACTTTAGCAAAAGTCTTTCTATCTTTGCCAAGCACCATACCTCCATCAAATGGTCTTGTCATTGGTGATGAATAACTACTAATTGCTCGCTATCGAATGCAAAATATTTACCCAAATAACTTTGAAGAAAAGATAGGTTTCGATCGCATTAGGGTCAAGGTTTCAAATCTTTGCCTTTGCGATATTGGTAAGCGTAAGGCTGCCTCAGCCTCATTCCTAACCGATTTCGAAGCCATTACGCAGGTTATGGAACTCACCGCCGAAATGAAAACCATTTGCCAAATGGAGGACTCGTTTCCGGTGGATGGATATGCCGACACTATCCCTTTTCTTGAGCGTATAAAGCGCAAGGGATCATGGTTAGACGAAACAGAACTATTCAGCCTAAGGCGCTCGCTCGATGCCATAAAATCAATCCTGACCTTCTTAAAAAAGGGCGATAAGCCCAAGTACCCCAACCTAGCCAAATTTGCTAGCGAGGTGGAGTACTTTCCATTTGTTTCCGAGCGTATCGACTCCATTCTCAATCGATTTGGTAAGATTAAGGATAATGCATCGCCTGAATTGGCAAGGATTAGGAGTGAGATCACATCAAAACAATCATCGGTATCAAAGCGTATAGGTTCCATTCTAAAGCAGGCGCAGGCCGATGGTCTGGTCGATTCCGATGCTTCCACATCCATGCGCGATGGGCGTATAGTGATTCCCGTTTCGGCATCGAATAAGCGCAAGCTAAAGGGTATTGTTCACGACGAATCGGCTACAGGCAAAACCGTATTCATTGAACCCGTTGAGGTGGTGGAACTCAACAACGAGATACGCGAACTGGAGTACGACGAGCGTAGAGAGATAGTGCGCATTCTGGTTGAGTTTGCCGACACACTCCGCCCTTACCTTACCGAGTTGCTCCAATCGTACGATTTTTTGGGAGAGATTGATTTTTTGAGAGCCAAGGGGCTATTCGCCTCCTCGGTGGCTGGGGCAAAGCCAATCCTCCACTCCTCGCCAAGGGTATATCTACGCAAGGCTGTTCATCCCTTGCTTATGCTTGCCCTTAAGCGCGAGGGCAAAGAGATTGTTCCGCTCGATATTGAGCTGGATGACCAGAACCATATCTTGCTTATTTCGGGGCCCAATGCCGGCGGAAAATCGGTTTGCCTAAAAACCCTGGGCGTATCGCAGTATATGCTACAATGCGGCTTTCTTCCCCCGGTACTCGAAAATTCCGAGATGGGAATTTTCAACAAGCTTTTTATCGATATTGGCGATGAGCAATCCATTGAGAACGACCTCAGCACCTACAGCTCCCATCTGTTCAACATGAAGTTCTTCCTGAAAAATGCCGACAGCTCCACCCTTGTGCTTATCGATGAGTTTGGTGCGGGAACAGAACCCCTGGTGGGAGGAGCCATTGCCGAGTCGATACTTCAGCAGTTTAATCAGCAAGGAACCTTTGGCGTAATTACTACACACTACAGCAACCTAAAGCATTACGCCGCCAGCGCAAAGGGCATTATCAATGGGGCAATGCTTTTCGATATGGGTCGGATTGAACCACTTTTTAAGCTAGAGATTGGGAAGCCTGGCAGCAGCTTTGCTTTCGAAATTGCTCGCAAGATTGGTCTCCCCGAGGATGTATTGAAGCTAGCCGAGGGCAAAGCCGGAACCGATCATATTAGCTTCGAAAAGCATCTCAAGGAGATTTCGCGCGACAAGCGATACTGGGAGCGCAAGCGTGATCAGATCAGAAAATCGACAAAAAAAACCGAGGAGTACGAAACCAAGCTTGCCGAGGAGCTGGAAACCATTAAGCAACAGCGAAAGGCCATTATCAGCAAGGCGAAAGAGGAGGCTGAAGCAATTTTGGCCTCATCCAATAAAATAATAGAGAACACCATCCGCGAAATTAAGGAATCGTCGGCAGAGAAAGAGCGGACACGCGTGGCACGACAGGGGCTCGAAAAGCATAAGGAGACGCTCCATGAGGTATCAACCGGAGTTGAACCAGCCATTGAGAAGAAGATGGAGCAAATTCGCCAACGTCAGCAGCGTAATCAGGATCGCAAGCAGAAACGCGATGGACAAATCCCCAGCCAAGAGGAAAAGGTTACTAAGCCAAAACCCATTGCGCAAGGCGATAAGGTGAGGATTGCCGGACAGGATGCCGTGGGAGAGGTAATGCAAATTGATGGTAAAAATGCCATTGTTGCTTTTGGGAGCATGCTCACTACCATCAAAGTAAATAAACTCGAGAGGGTTACCCTAACCGAATATCGACGAGCCGAAAGAACGGTAAAAAGCCCACAAACCGGCATTGGTTTCGACCTGCACAAGAAAAGGCTAAACTTTAAATCGGATATCGATGTGCGAGGCTACCGCACCGACGAAGCCTTGGAGACCGTTCAGGACTTGATTGACGAAGCGGCAATGATTGGAATGAGCAAAGTTCGCATACTTCACGGAAAGGGTAATGGTATACTCCGGCAAGAGATTAGAAATTTCCTGAAATCTATGCCCTATGTTAAGTCTTATGCTGATGAACACATCGATTTTGGGGGTACAGGCATAACCCTGGTTGAAATTGACACCTAACAGTTTCCCCATAGTACCATAGACTTCGATAGATTTAACCTTGGGGTTTGTAATTTGAAAATATTGGCTTACATTTGGTATAGAATTATCCTTTTTAGAAAAAAAGAATTTCTCTTTAACGAATTACACCTTAAACAGAACCTAAAAAAACCTAAGCAATGAGTTTAAGTCTACAAAACATTTCAATTGTTTTTAACTTTTCAGACATTACGCAGCTGACCTATTTCGTACTTGCTTCGCTATTTGTAATCCTTGCCTTTCTCGGTTTTTTCAGATCGGTGGTTACTGGGGTTAAGCCAAACTTTATACTCGATCATAAGCGAGTGCATGATGAGTGGTTGACCCGAGGGTCATTCTCGGCCATACTCCTACCCATAATGGGATTCTTCATCTTTATTTTCAACGCCGTGGCCTGGGCAATATATGGTGTAATATCAATATTTGAGTTTTTGGGTTTCATTGGCAAGGCAATTTGGTGGGCAGTTGTGTGGATGTGGAATGAGTTTATGCACCCCGTATTATTTTTCATAGCGAAGTTACTCTGGCATTACATTGTGGTGTGGAGTTGGAGGTACTTTAAGCTGGCAATTACGTTAATTCCCGAAGCGTTTAGCGCTAGTACTTTTAAGAATGGTTTTGTATCGGTGCTAGCGGTATCATTCGTTATGCTAGTTTTCCTTTACCTCAGCAGCATTCTACAGCTGCCCTGGCTAATTATCCCGTTGGTGCTAGCAATACTATTTAGCGTGCTTTACTTTACTTTGTACACCCTTTTCAGCGATGATAAACGAACTTTTAATGAGTTCTGGACCGGCACTGTTATGTCTAAACTTGGCATTTTGGTTATTATAAGCATACTTAGCGCATCCATCATCACCGTATTTCATATGTTTGCCGGAACGGCAATACAGCTACCTATGCTTGGCTTATCGTACCCCGTTTCGTTAGTGCTTATACTAGTCCTAACCCTCACTGTAGTTGTTTCGCTGGTTATAAATGCCATTGCCCCAGCGTACACATCGCAGAACAATGGCGAGTTTGACAATAAAGATTTTCTCATCAACACAGGCATTAGGCTACCTCGTTTAGTAGGGTCAATTCCATTCATGCTGTTAGGTAGCCTAATCACTTCAATAATCACACTTATAATTGGAGCATTCCTATGGTGGACCACCAACACTATTAAAGCCTCGTTCTGTGAGCAATCGCTTAACAAGTTGAATAGTGAGCTTAGCATGGCCAATTCGCACTTTAGCGCATTCTACAACGTGAACTCACAAGCCAATATGGCTCTAGATTTTGCTGAGAAAAGGCTTAAGCGAATGGCCACCATTGAATCAAGAATTTATTCGTTAGAAATTTTTGAGGATGATTGGCTCAGGTTGATAACGAATTTGCCAAAGGGCATAAGGAGCACCAAAGGTGAAAAATTTACCCTCGAAAGATTAGAACACAATTATTCCGACCAATCCGTTAACGTTTCGGAGCAGATAGGGGAACTAGAGAAAGCTATTTCTGAGATTACATCTAAACTTAGGGCAAACCCCGACAACGAGGAATTTGCACAACAAATTGACAACCTTAAAGACCAACTCGATAACCTGAAGATTTACCGTGGCCAGCTAGAGTCGAAATTCATACTAGACACTAGCCTTACCCAAGCTCGCATCAGATCCATTAAGTACACTAACATTATGTGGGTAATTGGGACAATATTTGCCATGCTTGGATTGGTTCTCCTAAGCGCCATAGTTTTTGCTCCATACTGGGTCTACCAAACCAAGTTTTATTTCGACCTATATAGCTATTACCATGAGGGCAAATCCTACATCGCCGAACAGGTTGAATACTACCAGAGCAGAAACATCAACCAACCAATACTTGGTTTCTTTGTGCTACTTATTATTGGCATTATCATAGCAATTGCATCGATTATTTTATAGTTTAAATACAATGGAAAGACCCTTAAGGGGTGTAAACAATATCAGTTTACACCCTTTTTCATTTTCAAAGGGTGTAACAGTGTGCGGAATCGAACATTCCTTGTTGCATATTCGAACACTTAAAACATTTAGCATAGTTCATCTTTAATTTTATACATCTGTATTTCTGTACTTTATATATTATGGCACACTTAGTGATAAGTAAATACAAAACAAGAAAATCTTTAAATAATGGATAGAGTAATTAAGAAAAAAAGATGGCCTTTGAAAAAGGTTATATGGATAGTAGCCGGCGCAGCAGCTGTTCTTCTTATTGGATACTACATAGTATTCGCTGACAAAAGCTCGAAGCTTAACGTTGATTTGGATAAGCTAACAGTCGAAACGGTAGTTGAGGATCTTTATCGCGACTACATAACAGTAATAGGAACAGTAGCCCCAATACAAACCATTTATCTTGATGCAACCGAAGGAGGAAGCCGAGTTGATGAGATTATAACGCATGAAGGCTCATGGGTGAACGAGGGCGATATAATAGCACGATTTAGCAACACCAACCTTATTCTTGAGATCTCAAATTTTGAGGCTAACGTTTCGAGAGCTAACAACGAGCTATCGAACATCCGCCTGCAGATGGAGCGCACCACACTTGAGACCCAGAGCAGGTTGCTCGATTTGAACTTTGAGCTCATGGAGCGCAAACGCACCTACGAGAACAACAAGAAACTTTTTGATCAAAAGCACATATCCAACGAAGAGTACGAGCGCTCCAAAGAGGCCTACGAGCTGAACCTAAGGAGAATTGAACTTTTCCGGGCAAGCGCACGCCAGGACTCACTGTACCGCTTAACACAAATGAGAACTCTGGAGGAGGATGCCAAACGGCTACAGCAAAACCTTTCGGTTGTCCGCAACAGGCTTGAGGCCCTAGTATACAGAGCACCAG
>Ga0334900_1003706_pt1 | contig 11490 bp, 10 predicted proteins | sample GraSluR3_MG_2_FD_207231 | JGI IMG/M metagenome (GOLD analysis project Ga0334900, IMG submission 207231) | Sludge microbial communities from methane-producing bioreactor in Wageningen University, Netherlands - Granular Sludge_31_08-R3 | ecosystem: Engineered > Bioreactor > Anaerobic >...
TAATAGTTTTTCGCTGTAAACGTTTGTAATTAGGATTTTAATTTTATAATTTAGCCGTGTTGAAAAATTATTAGCTCTATTTGTAAACCTAAAATTTGTTCTATGAAAAGACTATGCGTATTTCTTGTTTCAGTTGTGTTTGTGGGGATAAATTTCCTTCAAGCGCAAACTGTTCAAGTTACCGGAACTGTTACTAGTTCCGAGGATGGATTGCCCGTACCTGGAGCATCCGTTTTAGTTAAAGGAACTACAATTGGAATTTCTACTGACGTTGATGGTAGATATTCAATTGGTGTTCCTAGTAATGCGTCAACCTTAGTATTTCGATTTATCGGATACAAAACACAAGAGGTTGAGATTGGTGGACGTACAGTAATTAATGTTGTTCTAGAGTCAGACATGTTAGCACTCGAAGAAATTGTTGTTACTGCAGTTGGTATTCAACGTTCTCAAAAGTCCTTAGGGTATTCAGTGACTCAGGTTGAATCAGAAAAGGCTCTTCAAAAGGCCGAGCCAGATGCATTAAGGGCATTAGAAGGAAAGATACCTGGAGTGCAAATTACTTCTACAAGCGGATCTGCTGGTAGTGCTACTCGTATTACTATTAGAGGTAATTCATCATTTTTAGGAAACAACCAACCATTGTTTGTTGTTGATGGAATACCTTATAGTAATGATCAAGTAACCACCTCTAACCAGCTTACATCTAGTGGTGGCGCTTACGGCACAGGTTTTTCTACCTTAGACCCTAATGACATTGAGTCTATGAACGTGTTAAAAGGCGCCGCTGCAGCTGCTTTATATGGATCAAGAGCAGCGAACGGTGCAATTATCATTACTACAAAATCTGGCTCAAAAAAAGCACGTCAAAGTCAAAAGGGTTTTGAAGTAACATTTGCTAGTTCATATGCACTAGAAACTATTGGTGGCTTACCTGAATACCAGAATTCTTTTGGAGCAGGTACGAATTTTACATATGCAGCCGCGAATGGTTCATGGGGTGCTCCTTTTGATGAACTTGATGAAATTCCTACATGGGCTGGTTATCAAGAAGCTTATCCCGATCTTTTTGGATCAACTGTACCTTACAAAGCTTATCCAAATAATGTGAAAGATTTATTTGACACAGGAACAATATTAGAAAACTCAATAAATGTGTCAAGTGTTTCCGATAAGGGTGTTTATAATGCAACGATTTCAAAATTAGATCAATCGGGTTATATTCCCTACTCTAGTTTTGATCGTTATAGTTTTAGCGCGGGAGGTAATCAAAAACTTGATAACGGTTTAAAAGTTGGAGGTAACGTTTCGTATTCTAAATCGACGCAAATAGGACCAATGTTTGGTAATAATCAGTATTCTGGAGCGGCTTCATCTTTTGCAAGAACATTGATTTTGGCTAGAAACTGGGATATGTCAACACCATTTGAAACACCTGAAGGAAATAGTTTGATGATGGTTGGCTCACAAGCCGATAACCCATTATGGTCATGGAAGTATAATACTATTACAACTGGGATGGATAGGGCAGTAGCAGGATTTAATGCTGGTTATGACATTACTAGTTGGCTATCTGTTGACTATCAGATTGGTGTAAATAATTTTAAGTTAGATCGTCAAGAGGTTACTAATATTGGTTCTAGAGGTGCAGGTGGTATTGGCCGCATCTTGGAAGATAGTTATTCAACACAAGAGATAGAATCAAACTTGTTAGTGACAATTACTAGGATGTTAACAGACGATATTTCTTTAAAAGGAGTATTAGGCCATAACGTAAACCAAAGAAATACTACTAGATTAGTTGTTACTGGAAATGAGATGATTAGTAGGGGTATTTATCACCTTGCCAATACAAATTCACAGGAAGTTAACTCCGCAAGTACATCAAAAAGACGACTTTGGGGTGTTTTTGCTGATGTTGCGTTAGGTTATAAAGACTATCTATTCCTAAACCTAACAGGTCGTAATGATTTCTCTTCAACTCTTCCAGAAGAAAATCGTAGTTATTTTTATCCCGCTGTTGCTACTTCATTTGTTTTTTCTGATGCATTTAATTTAAAAAATAGTTTTTTTGACCTAGGTCGCATCAGAGCTAGTTGGGCAAAAGTTGGTAATGATGCTTCACCTTATTATGTTAATGGTTTTTATAGTTTAGGCACTCCTTGGTCTGGTTCATATCCAACAATGTATGTTCCTTCTTATTCTTTTGATCCTGAATTATCACCAGAGTTTACTACTGAGATTGAATTTGGTACTGAACTACAATTTTTTAGTAATAGAATAGGTGTTGATTTTGCTTGGTACAAAAGAAATACTACAGATCAGATCGCTCCTATTAGTTTACCTTATAGTGCTGGTATGGGATCATATTACACTAATTTTGGAGAACTACAGAATACAGGTATTGAGTTAGGGCTAAACCTTACACCAATATCTATGGATAATTCATTGCGTTGGGATATTTTTGTTGTTTATACAAAAAACAAGAGTGAAGTTATTTCCTTGACAGATAATGTTGAAAGGATTCAATTATCTACTGGATCAGCTTCAAGCCCTTTCCCAACACTTGAGCCAGGACAACCATATGGAATCTTACGTGGAACTGTTGCGCTAAGAGATAGTGAAGGCAATTATTTGATTAATCCTAATAATGGAACTCTTATTGAAGATCCAGAGTTAAAGAAGATTGGCGATCCTAATCCTGATTTTCGTTCAAGTATTACAAACAACTTTTCTTTCAAAGGTATATCACTAGGTATTATTTTTGATCTTTCAGTTGGTGGTGATATTTATGCTGGAACAATTGAATCACTTATGGGGCGTGGTGTAACAATGGATACAGAAGATCGTTATGGAACAAGAATTATTCCAGGTTATTATGGTGATCCTAACACTCTACAACCAATTCTAGATGGCGAAGGGAATAAGATTCCTAACCAGATACAAATTAGCGAGAATGATTTATGGTTTGGAAATACATTTGCAATAAACACTATGGATGAAATGAATGTTTATGACGCAACTGTTTATCGTTTAAGAGAGTTGACAATAGGATATGATATACCTAAGAAATGGTTAGATAAAGTATTCGTTGGATCAGCAAATATTTCATTTGTAGGTAGGAACCTTTGGTATAATGCACCTAATACACCAGAGCACACTAACTATGATCCTGCCGCTAACTTGTTCGGAGCCACTAATATACAGGGTATTGAGTATGAAGTTGCTCCTTCAGTTAAAAGATATGGTTTTAACTTAAGACTAACCTTCTAAGGTACCGTTATTAAATTTTAAACTCAAAATTTTGAACAATGAAAAAAATCGCAATAATACTGGCAGCATTCATGTTCGTTGGGATTATTGGTTGCGAGAAAGATTTTCTCGACATCAATGTTGATCCGAACGTTCCGACAACAGCTGAACCATCTAAACTCCTAACGGGAGCACAAGTATCAATGGCTTATGTCTTTACACAAAGAAACTATGTTGGTAATGGACTCCTTTCTTTTGTTCATCAACTCGTTTCAAGAGAGGTTCCACAGTATAATATGCAAGCTAGTGGAACTTTAGGAAATACTTGGAGTTCAGCATATACATCAATATTACCAAACCTTGATGCCATAATTTCTGAACAAACGGCTAATGGTAATCTTCGTTATGTAGGTATTTCCAAACTAATGAAAGCTTATACATTTTCCGTAATGGTTGACCTTTTTGGCGATATTCCATATTCTGAATCTAATATTCCTGGCCTTATTGCTCCAAAACTTGATGATGATGTGGAGGTTTACAATACGTTGATTGCACTTATTGATGAAGCTATTGAAGATTTGAATAACACTGAAGCTTCAAATTTAATTAGCCCAAGTACAGATGATCTTATATATGGCGGAAACATTGATAAGTGGTTACGTTTAGCTAATACACTAAAATTAAAATTATTCCTTAATACTAGAAATGTACAATCAGAGATTACTGATTATGCAGATGCGCTTGATGCGTTAATCGCTGAGGATAATTTTATGCTAGAGGATGAAGATTTTGAATTCTGGTTTACCAATCAAATGACACCTGATCAACGTCACCCTGCTTTTGTTGATGAGTATGATGGTGGTCAAATTACCTACTACATAAGCCCATGGTTCTATGAAATCATGAATGGCTTAACAATAAATGCAACTGAGAATCCACTTGCAGGAGTAAACGATCCTAGAGTACCTTATTACTGGGTTAATCAGCTAACAGCATCTGATGATGCACAAAATCCTCATGAATATCGTCATGATAATTTTGTTTCAATTGTTTTTGGTTCTATTGGACCTAATGCTGATGGTGCACAACGTGAATCAGCAACAATGATTGGTTTATATCCATGTGGTGGAAAATATGATGATGGAACTGGTTCTGGTGGCGAAGGATTTAAGGGCTCAGATGGTGATGGTGTAGCACCTCAAAAATTTATTACATATGCAAGTTCAAGATTTATGCTTGCAGAATTAGCAATTACAGGTGTTATTACTGGAGATGCTGAAGAATACTTCGAAGAGGGCGTTCGCGCTGCATTTGCTCATGTCAATAAAGTTGTATCAAACTCTACAATGGAAGGTATTCCTGCTATTGCACCTGCTGACATTGACAACTATGTTACTAGTGTACTATCATTGTATGGTACAACAGATGATGAAGGCAAGTTAGAAATGATTATGACACAAAAGTGGATTTCTAACTTTTTTAACCCAGTAGAAAGTTATACTGATTACAGAAGAACTGGATACCCTGTTTTGTTTGATCCTCTCCCTGGTGAAGTTATCATTCCAGTGGACTATGAAGGCAATTTTAATACCACTTCGCCAGTACAGTTAATTCGCAAGTATCCAAAATCATTATGGTATCCCTCAAGTGAGGTGGAATTAAATCCAAATGTTACTCAGAAGACAAACTTGTCGGAATCTAGAGTATTTTGGGATACTAGAACTTACGACTATTAGAAAGTATCATTTTAAAAAAAATTGAAGTATGAAAAGAATATATATAGTACTAGCATTTATAACTGCAATTGTACTGACCAATTGTGGTGATAAAGAACTTCCATACGATTTAGATGGAGTGGTTCATGGTGCGCTAATCGATGTTAGTAAGGTTACAGGTTCGCCTCAGTATGTAGATTACTACGATCCAACAGCAGTACTTGAAATTCATATGCAAATGCCAGAAAAGGGTAAAGGCAATTTTGATTATGTTCAACTATTGTTTGTTTACAATAGAGGACAAGTGACTCAAGAAACTCACATAATTGAAGACAACATTAAAACTTTGCCGCAAACTTTCAATGTTGATTTTGCTGATATTTTAGCTCTTCTTGAAAAAACAGATGTTGTTGCTGGTGAAACATATGACTTTACAGCAAATGTAGTTTTGAAAGATGGAACTACGATTTACGGATGGACTCCTGTTACTGGCTTTAATAATTCAGCATTTGCTGGTTGGGTTGTGGATGGAAGACCATATTCAAGCGCTGCTCGTTACAATGTTCAAGCTAGTTTTCAATACGATCAATGGGATTCAGGAGTAAACAATTTTCAGTATACTGAGATTGTAGATGGTGTAGCTTATGGTCCATATGCAACAACTGTTACTCAAATAACTGAAATGCCCGATCCTATGCCTAGCGGTGTTTCTGAGGAAGATTTGCGAGGAGTTTCTGTTACAGATCTTTGGGTTGCAGGTAGTACGACAAAAATCTGGGTTAATATCAATAATTTCTCTTTAATTATTCCTAACCAAATGATTTGGGATGGAGACTTCTCAGGTTATGGAACAGTATGGTTTGAAGATTGTCTCCCAACTGCTGCTATAAATACTTTGGATAACATAATGGAATTTAATGTTACACCAACTTTACCGGATGCTGGTTTATGGTGGGGAGTTACTGCTACTTATGTTATTGAAATTAGCGACAAAAAAGAAATTGTTTCGGTACGTGCTTCTACTACTAATAGTTTTCCAATAATATCAAAGTAAAGGTTATTTTTTGATAAAAAGAGGAAGGTACTTAACCTTCCTCTTTTTTTTATATGTAATTGAATATTTTCACCTTTGCATTTCCTCCAATTTTTTTTCATACCTTTGCATACTAACAAAAATTCTGAATAGCACATGGCACTAAAGGATATTATGGCAATATCTGGTCAATCCGGATTGTTTAAATTCGTATCGCAGGGTCGCAACGGCATTATAGTTGAATCGTTAGTCGATGGTAAAAGAACCCACGTGTCAGCATCGGCAAAGGTAAGCGCACTATCCGATATCTCAATTTTCACTAACGAAGGTGAGGAGTCGCTCAGCAAAGTGCTTGAGTCGATTAAGCAAAAGGAAAGTGGCGCGCAGGCAATATCGCATAAAAGTTCGAACGATGAGCTAAGGAAGTATTTTGCGCAAGTTCTTCCAAACTTCGATGAGGAAAGGGTTTATGTATCTGATATAAAGAAGGTGCTCAACTGGTATAATCAGCTACAAAGCATTAATATGCTTGATTTTGCTGATGAAGATGAGGATAAGGAGAATGATGAAAAGCCTGAAAAGGCTGAGGAGGAAAGTAAACCTAAGGCTGAGGCCAAAAAGAAAGAACCTGCAAAAAAGGCAGCTACAACCAAAAAGGCAACTGCAGCAGCAAAGCCCAAAGCAGCACCAAAGAGCAAACCCGCAGGTGCACCCAAAAAGGGTAGCACAAATCAGAAAAAATCATAGGGTACTAATAGATAATACTAGAAGCTGGGGGAACCCAGCTTTTTCTGTTTTAAATAGCTGCGTTTACTCTAAAGTGTTTGTAGAAACCTCAATTTTGGGAGGGTTAAGCAAATGCTTTTTTACTGCACATTGGTTGGCAACCTTAATAAGCGCATCTTTGTATTTGCTAGGAAAGGTGTTCGGTGTATTTATTATCAAGTCGATTGACTCAATTAAATGCGTTGTAGGGTTGAATGAATGCTTCTGCATAATAGTAATGCCATCTGTAGGGATGTCCCTTTGGTCGCAGAACGATTTAACGTAAATGCCAGCGCAAGTGCCTATTGATGCAAGAAATAGCGTAAACGGAGCGGGAGCCTCATTGCCGCCTCCACTGAGTATGGGCTGATCGGTAAGTATTATGTGGTCGCCAGCATGAGCAGCAACCTTCTTCTTTCCTGAAAAAGTAATTTGTATATCCATAATGCTTTTAGTAATTGAGTAAAACTATTTAAGGTATAACACTAAAAGCAGCTGAGGGTTCAAATTATTCTATCTCAATAAAATCATCCTTGGGTACTCCACAAATGGGGCAACGCCAATCGGGCGGAAGTTGTTCAAAAGGAGTATTAGGTGGAATGTTGTTAATTGGATCGCCAACCGATGGGTCGTAAACGTATCCGCAAACTTTGCATTTATGCATGGCTAGGTAATTATTACAAGGTTAATGGGAACTTCAAGCAAGGCTTGAAAATCTTCACCTAAATTTTTTATCGTATCGTCATCCTCTTCGTAGTACCAGTTTACAGTGATGCTATTCCCTTGCTTAAAGCTCTCATCAACCATTTTAAGCATGTTGTATACAAACCTATTCGAACCGCTGTTGATGTACTCAATTTTGAAAGAAACCTTAGTAAACTTCTCTGGGGTTTTCATGTAGCTTTCAATCCACTTCATAATTGGTTCGAAGAATGCAACTGCATCTTCGGGGATTGATCGGCCAGAGAGTTGGATTACACCAGGTGAAAAATCTACCTCTGGAGTTTTACTTGTTCCCTTGATAAATAACGCTTTGAGCTGATTCATTTCTTTGCGTTTAGTTTCAATTCGTGTAATCGTAAATATACTAAAATCAGCGTATCAATGTCTAATAAAATCAATTAAAATTGATGAATACATCAACAGCGTACGGCTTACTTAGAGGTTAAGCTTCTTTGCAATTTGTTTCGGAAGCGCATTTTTGTTAATCATGATCGACATGGTTTTGTAGCGAACAAATGCCTCCGATGCGTAAAAGAACCCGTTATACTTATCGTTTGTACCCCAGCTATTCTTAACCTTATAGTACTTGTTTCCGTTTTGGTCGTATGCAATGCCAACTATTAGCATTCCATGGTCGTCAGTTGTTGTATAGTTGTCAAATGCCTCTTGGCGCATCTCTTGGGTAATTGTTTTTTCCTTTCCAGGCTTATCGAAGCTGTAAAGCTGGTTCTCTTTTTCTTTAGCCGAGAGTGTGGTCCACTTTAGCTTTTCGGAATCGTTCATCTCATCAATATTGGCTTCGGGTACAATGGCAAGTCCGTTTTGGTATGAAAAACCCTTTTCGCTCACGTCGCTGGCCCAAGCAATAGCGTACTCGTTCTCGAGTGCATGGTCGAAAATGCTCATATAAATGTCGAGTGGAAGATTGTAAACCTCGCCAAAGGCCCAGTTATCGGGCACCTCAATAACAAACTTTTCGTAAAAAGGATGATGCGTAAACGATGAGATATAGATATAGTCGTTTAGGTTAACACCTAATGATTTTGCGAAAGACTCAGGTGTGTATTCCTTTCCATTGTAGCTAAATGTTTCGGGTATCTCTCCAAAATATGCATCGAGAATGCCATCGAATCCTGCTTTCCATGCTGTTGAGAGTTTCCTATTCTTATTCTTAATTACAGCATCAACATAGGCTTTTGTAACCTCATCGAGTTCGCCATGAACGTTCATATCTTCGCCATAGTTAAGGCCAGGGTACGTTTCATCAGGAACAATACCGTAGCGCTTTATGGTTTCAATAACATCGTAAAACGAACCGCCAGCTGCAAAGTTAAGGCTGCCATGGAATCGAACGTATTTAGTAGCCTTATCGGAGTAGGCATTTCGTGCAATAAACATTGGAGAGAGATTAACCTCGGGTTTTCCCTCTTTTAGCATATCCGATTCGATTAATGCTAATCCGGAGTAACTCCAGCATGTGCCCGATCTGTGCTGGTTTTTTACGGGAGTGTATTTCACTTCAACCTTATCGGTAAACTTGTATCCCTTGGTAGCCTCTTCATCTTGAGAGGTAGCGGTTAGCGAAAAGCAAAGGCTAAAGCAGAGCATGAGAAAAAGTGCGCTAATTCGTTTCATAGTGATAATGTTTAGTTATTTAAGTTTAGATGTTGGAATTTAACTTTGTATTTGACTAAATTAATACTTTTCGTTTAATGATTTTTTTGGTTCTTTAATTCTTTCCCAGTACAATTTTATGTTTTCACTACTCATTTTTCGGTTAGGGTGCGATCGGGAAATGTTAGGCTCCTTATTATTGCCCCAGATTTTAAAAGAGAAAACAAACCAATTATTGCTTGTAATATCCATTCCCCCGAATCGTAAATCATTTAAAATAATGGTATCACCTTTAGAGGTAACCGTATAAAACCCTTTAGTAAATCGCTGAAGTTTTTTCACTTCAACCAATTTTGAGTAATCCTCAAGTAGCTGATGGTTTTTTCTTAGGTAGTGCCAATTAGCTGTTGTATCATCTTTTAAGCTAATGTAATTATAGTAAAACCCTTCATTGTCTTCGGCAACAGCCAGCCAAAGAAGGTTTGTAATGGGAAGCGGTGCTGTAAGAAATCTGCTATGCTCAATTTCTTCGCTTATTAGCGATTGTTTAACTCTCGATTCAATAGCATGCTTAACTAAAATGCTATAGCCAACATAAGCAACGGTAAATACTATAACTATTGAAGAGACAACAGTGCGAGTTTTTGTTTTTGCTTTAAAGAATAAAGCGATGCTCATTAATAGAAGTATTGGAACTAGGAGCATTAAATCAACAATGGGCATTGTATCGTATGCTACCCTAATGTTGCTAAAGGGCTCAAATATTCCTGTTCCGTAGGTGTTAAAGCAGTCGATGGCAATATGGCTGAGAATTGCGGTTAATGTAAGTCCTATCCATTGCCATTTATTGGCACTTTTAAAGAGTTTTGCGGCAATTAATCCGAGAATAGGGGAAACTGCAAGCGCAAACAGTATTGAGTGGCTAAAACCCCTATGAACGAGAACTGCTGATGCTGGACTGAATAGCGAAGTGATTGCCGAATCGAAATCGGGAATGTTTGCAGCAATTGCTCCCCAGAGCAACGCTTTGTTACCCTCTTTATTTCCAAGCATTACTTGCCCTGTGGCGCTACCAATAATTATGTGAGTTAACGAATCCATGCTATAATTTTATACCTTTGCAGCTAGCTTTAAAAACAGTAGAAAAGCTATTTCGTTCATCCCCAAAAGTATAAAAAGTGAGAAAACGTAAGTCCAATCCATTGCTTAATAATGTAAAAATTATCGATCTGGCAGCTGAGGGTAAGGCTTTGGCTAAAGTAGACGGTAAAGTACTTTTTGTGCCCTTTGCCGTTCCTGGCGATATTGTTGATGTTCAGGTTACCAGGAAAAGGAAAAGCTACATGGAGGGCTACGTTACAGATTATATTGAGCTTTCCGATCAAAGGGCAAAACCTTTTTGTCAGCACTTTGGAACTTGCGGAGGATGCAAATGGCAGAACTTACCTTATGCAAAGCAACTCGAGTTTAAGCAGAATCAAGTTGTTGAGCAGCTTACTCGAATTGGAAAAATACAGCTACCTGAGGTAAACCCCATACTTGGATCGGCAAATACAACCTACTACAGGAATAAGCTTGAGTTTACCTTTAGTAGCTCACGTTGGCTTACCCGTTCCGAGATTGAAGATAATGCTGAGGTTGAGCAATTTCCCGTTTTAGGGTTTCACGTGCCCGGTAGGTTCGATAAGGTATTTGATGTGCGCGAATGCTACCTTCAGCCCGAACCCTCAAATAGCATTCGTCTGAACGTTTCAGAGTTTGCTCGGGATAATGGATACTCATTCTATAATATTCGCGAAGGGCACGGTTTGCTTCGGAACCTTATTGTGCGGACAGCATCAACAGGCGATGTAATGGTAATACTGTCGGTTTTTGAAGATGATAAACCCCGAATTGAAGCCTTGCTTGCGCACGTTAGCCAGCAGTTTCCATCTATAACATCGCTGCTTTATGTAGTTAATCCAAAGGCCAACGATACTATAAACGACCTTGATATTATTTTATACAAGGGCAACGACTTTATTATGGAGCAGATGGAAGGGATTAAGTTTAAGGTTGGGCCAAAAAGCTTCTATCAAACAAATTCGCAGCAAGCCTACGAGCTATACAAAGTTGTTAGAAACTTTGCCGCGTTAAACAATGACGAGTTGGTTTACGATTTGTATACAGGCACTGGCACCATTGCAAATTTTTTGGCTAACAAGTGTAAAATGGTTGTTGGGGTTGAGTATGTTCCTGAGGCTATTGATGATGCTAAGGCAAATGCTGAACTTAACGGTATTACCAACACCTTTTTTACTGCTGGCGACATGAAGGATGTGCTAACCCCCAATTTTTTTGAGGAGCATGGTTTTCCTGATGTTGTAATTCTTGATCCACCGCGCGCTG
>Ga0334900_1003713_pt1 | contig 11465 bp, 11 predicted proteins | sample GraSluR3_MG_2_FD_207231 | JGI IMG/M metagenome (GOLD analysis project Ga0334900, IMG submission 207231) | Sludge microbial communities from methane-producing bioreactor in Wageningen University, Netherlands - Granular Sludge_31_08-R3 | ecosystem: Engineered > Bioreactor > Anaerobic >...
AGTTCCTTCCTATTGTTGCCTTCGATAAGTAAATAACCGGAGTAGAGAAAATGGGTGTTTTGAGCATTATTCTGTTGGTCTTATTCGTGATAGTCAGCCTTCTTTTAATCTTCCTTGTCGCTGTACAAGACGAGCAAAGCGAAGGATTGGGCGGTATTTTTGGTGGTGGCAGCAATACTGCCTTCGGTTCTCACACTAGTAGTGTCGTTACCAAGGCCACTGGAATGCTTGCGGTGTTGTTTTTGGTACTGGCTCTTGTTGTCGCCTTTATCAACAAGACACCATCTCAGGATGCACTGCTCGACTCCGTAACCACTCAACAAGTTCAGCAGACGACCAATTGGTGGGTGACAAATGAGGCGACAGGTACTGAGCCGTCGTCCGCCAACTAGGACGGTAGCTGTATTATCACTATCGACTACCGGCCGCAGAAGTGCGGTCGGTAGCTGTTTCAAGGGAGTGTCTCTATGAAAGTGTGTGTTCTTTACGCACCGGCAACAAAGGGCAATGAAAAGATGAAATTAATTGCCAAAGCCCTCGCTGAAGGTATTGGTGCCCAAGGTCATATGGTTGATGTCTTTGATATGTCTCTTGAGAGCGGAAAAATTGTCTCCTACTATGACTATTTGATCATCGGTACTGAAAACACGACTTTCTTTGGTGGCAAGATACCCAACACCGTCGCAACGTTTCTCAAGAGTGCAGGAACGATAAGCGGAAAGCGCTGTATGGCTTTCATTACCAAAGGGGGCATCAGGTCGATGAAGACGTTGCAAACCCTCATGAAAGCTATGGAGAAAGAGGGAATGTTTCTCAAGAAAAGTGAGATAATTGCTAAAGTTGACATGGCACGTGCTGTTGGCAAGCACGTGCAAATATGATTGATGCGAATGGTATGGATTTTTTCATATCTTAGGAGGAATGATAAAAAGTCAGTAGGTGGTTACTGAGGCTCTGTCTGAAGGGTGTATCATAAAGGTACAAGGTTGGAAGACAGAGTAGGTGCAAGTTCGACATATTTGATGGTCGTAAGAGGCCGATTAGGAGAATGAAGAGTTTGTACCGAATCATTCAATGGTCACCGCCAGTGATGGAGGATAGGCCGGATAGGAGATTGGACGGAATCACCGAACGGAAGCTGTCTTGCCGACCAAAGCCAGAGGAGGTCTTGAGATGGGCAGCAAGCAGAGAGATGAGAGGATTGAACAGTTGAGCGTAGGGGTCGACCTGCACAAGAGTCAGCTCACCATCTGTGTGATGAGAGAGGACGGGGAGCTGGTGCAGCAAGGAATGTACCGGACCACCGAGGACGGCTACCAGGCCTTCGTGCAGAAGATGCATGAGTGGGAACAGGAGCTTGGGTGTTCTGTCGCCATGGCGGTGGAGACCACCGGCAATGCACGGTACTTCAAGAACCGGATGGAAGCCGAGGGATTCTGTGTGGTAGTTGTGAATACCAATAAGTTCAAGGTGATCAGCCAGAGCACCAAGAAGAACGACAGCAACGACGCGACGACGCTGGCCTACTACCTGGGCAAGGGGATGTTGCCGGAAAGCCATCTGGCGGACCAGAGCAGCGAGGAGCTCAGGAGGATGATCAAGTGCAGGAGCCTTTTGGTGGGCAGCACGGTGAAGATGAAGAACCAGATCCACGGGATGCTGCTCGGTTATGGGATTACAACAAAGGCAGCCCAGCTGCAGAGCAAAAAAAAGCGGCAGGCCCTGGTTAAAGATCTCGTGGACCAAGGTTTCACAGAGGCCGCCGCATCACTCGAGGTGATGCTTGGTATTATAGAATGTGTGCAGGAGCAAATCAAGGTCCTGGAGAAGCGCCTTCATGAGATGGTCGGGGACAACGAGGATGTGGATTTACTGATGAGCATCCCGGGTGTTGGGTTTCTCACAGCCAGTACGATTGCCGCCTACACCAAGGACTTGGACAGGAGGTTCTGCGGGGACTTCAAGCGGTTCGCCTCGTACGTGGGCATCGTGCCCTCGGTACACAACTCCAATGAGAGGGTGCACATGGGCAGGATAACCAAGCACGGCCCGCAGGAACTGAGAACAGCCTTCGTACAGGCGACGATGGGCATGATACGGCTCTCCAAGGTCACCGGTGACTGGAGGCTGATGACCGATTATCGGGCAATGAAGACGGGCAAGGGTTCCGGCAAGTCAATCATTGCAACAACCAGGAAATTGGCGAGAATCATTTTTGCCATGCTCCACAACAGGGAACCATTCAACCCATCCTTGATGGTGAGGGATAAATGTCTGTTCACCGTAGAGGAGGTCATAGGGGCTTGATTTGACAGCTCCTATAGTAAAACAAACAAAGGTTAGCAGTTTCCTAACTTTACTGTTGACTTTTTATAGGAGGTATTTATGCTGAGCTTACGTTGATGTATGTAAATAAGGGTTTTCAGAGTTTTGCATGGACCTATCAGGACTATAATGATGAGAAGGTTAAGAACCTTTTTTGTGTGTGGAGAAAAGAGTATAAGCAACAATTGAAGCAAGAGGGATATCTATGACTCTTTTGGGGTATGAAAGCTTGTAGCAAGACTCTTTATTTGCTTCTCTGTCTCCTTTTCATAGGGTGTGAGATACAACCCTTGTTGTATCAAGATGTTGTGGTTGTAATTCCCAAAGATCATCCTTGGCAGGAAGCTACACATTCAGAGCTTTGGCATACCCTCTTCTATAGTGACGGCAAGGGGGCGCTGAAGAAGATGCACCTACCTTCCTCAGTAAGGTCGATCCAGGTAAAAATCAGGAGAGACTGTCTTACAGTCTTCTGTGCCTACCCACTTTCCTATATGTTTCCATATGGAGGCTTCTATCAACCAGGCGATAAGAAGGTTGTACACCTTACGCAATCAGGGGGGGCGTTGGCTAAGCTTCTGCTGGATTCCTATACATACAACCCGAGGGTGGTGGAGAATATTGATGCAAAATATCTCACCTCTCTTGTAAAGGATGCTTCTCTTGTTGATGGGCAACAGTTGATGAGGGATGTGCTCAATGGAAATTTCTCCCCCGATACGATTAAGCTGTATGAACCTTGTCCTGTCACTCTTGAGGATATACCACAAGGATACTGGATAGGAGAGCGTATTTCCCAAGAACCCTTCTGGAGTTTTTGGGGAAGGGAGACTTGTTTGACTGTCAAAGGAGGTCTTCAGCGGTATTTGAATAAAGACGATTCTCTTTGTCTTACCATTTATGGTGACCTTAAAAATAATCGCTGTGTCACCAGTTTGGGTAAAGCACCCATTTGGTAGGATATAGCTTCCCATTTTCTACAGAAACAAGTAGAGTTTGACTATGGAATCTTTGCGTGAACTCTATAGAATCGGTTATGGTCCCTCAAGTAGTCATACGATGGGTCCTCGTGCAGCGGCAATTCGCTTTTTACAAGAGCACCCTGACGGGCACATGTATGAAGCCGATCTCTATGGCAGTTTGGCTGCTACCGGCAAGGGACACCTTACCGATAAAGCATTGAGAGAAGTGTTCTCGGCCTCGCAGAAAGAGATTGAAATCGTCTGGTACCCTGATATTGAGAAGCCCTTCCATCCAAATGCTCTTACACTTCGTATGCTTGGTTCGGATATTCAGCAAACCTATTACAGTGTCGGGGGAGGAAAAATCATTGCAGAGGGCCAACAATCCGACCAAGTCCCTCATGTCTACCCAAAAGAGTTCTCAAAGATGCGCCAGATCCTGAACTATTGCGCTGAGGAAGGAATGCAGATCTGGGAATTTGCCCTACAGTGGGAGGATTCAGAGATTCTTTCCTATATGGAAGAGGTTTGGAAGGTAATGAGCGAAGCTGTTGAGCGGGGTGTGGATGCTGAAGGCGTGCTCCCCGGAGGGTTGAAACTTCCTCGAAAGGCAAGTGGTTACAACGCCAAAGCCAGTGACTTATCCAGTGCAATGGGAAACGCAGCCCTCGCGCTCAGTTATGCCTTGGCAGTCAGTGAAGAGAATGCAGGGGGAGGGAAGATAGTCACCGCTCCTACCTGTGGTAGTTGTGGAGTGCTTCCAGGAGTTCTGTACTTCCTTTCCAAACAATACAAGCTTCCTAAAATAAGGATTCTCAGGGCCTTGCTGACAGCAGGAGTCTTCGGCAACGTTGTAAAAACCAATGGTTCCATCAGTGGTGCCGAAGTCGGGTGCCAAGGTGAAATCGGAGTGGCGTGTGCCATGGCCGGTGCTGCAGCAACTCAATTGATGGGGGGCTCGATTTTTCAGATTGAGTACGCGGCAGAGATGGGCTTGGAGCACCATCTTGGTCTGACTTGCGACCCAATGAGAGGATTGGTCCAGATTCCCTGTATTGAGAGAAACGCGCTGGCTACCATGAGATCCCTCGACCACTGTACTTATGCATTGCTTGGTGATGGGCGGCATAAGGTGTCTTATGATAGTGCCATAGAGGTTATGCTTGAGACAGGGCAGGCTCTTCCCTCGTTGTATCGTGAGACCTCAAAAGGCGGTCTTGCAAAAGTATTGGGATAATCCATTGTATAATAAACGTTTGGGATGGCGCATGCCTTGACATGCATATAGCTGTTGGCTACTGTTTACATAGGTATGGATACAGCTGTTGAGAACCGACCTCGCTTTTGCAGAAGCTCATTGGTAAGCCGATTTTTTGGCTTGTTCTTTTTGCTGTTTCTCAATACACCTACGATTCTTTTTGCAGGAATTGTGTTGCAAGTTTCTCCAACTGAAGGGTATATAGAAGTCAGGATAGTTGAACCGAAAATATCACCTTCGCTTGTTACCGATGTGTGTGATGTATATGTCATAGCAAAACACCGCAGCATAGGCTACCTGTATCTCTCCTATTCACCACTCTCTGATGGGAACAGGGTATTGGAGTATCAATTGCTTGATGAAAATAATCAGATATTGCCACAAGATAGCAGATTCATATATCAGCTCGATGGGGCTGTAACACAACACGTTCCCTTTGGACGCATCAGAGCGCGATTTCCAACAGGGATGCAAAGAATGCAGAGCACCCTTACGTTTCATCTTGTTCTTGAGTTATAAAAAAACCACGCTTGAGCGTTCTCTAGCGTGGTTTTTCAGCAGTTATCGAACTACGATATTCACTAACTTATCCGGTACGACAATTTCTTTGACGATGGTTTTTCCTGCAAGCCAAGCTTGCATTTTTTCATCACCCTTTGCCAAGAGCAGTGCTTCTTCCTTCGCAAGACCCATGGCAACAGTTGCCTTCGATCGAACCTTGCCGTTGACTTGGAAGACCATCTGGATTTCGTTGTCGATGGTAAGAGCTTCCTCATAGGTAGGCCAAGATACTTTATAAAGGCTTTCACTGTTTCCCATTCTTTCCCATAACTCTTCAGCAAGGTGGGGCACGTAGGGGCCGAGCATCTTCACCAGCGCAACGGCTATCTCTTTTGAAAAGGTATCAACTTTGTACAACTCATTCACCAAGACCATCATCTGACTGATGGCAGTATTGAAATTCAGGGTTTCGGTATCATGAGTGACTTTCTTGATAGTCTTGTGGAGCGTCTTTCTCAGCTCCAAAGAAGGCTCTTCATCGGATATGGTTCTTTCCTCAAAGAGTCGATAGATCCTGTCAAGGAATCGGTATACGCCCACCAGACCTGTGGTCGCCCATGGCTTGGAGACCTCAAGCGGACCCATGAACATCTCATACATGCGCATGGAGTCAGCTCCATACTCCTCTATGATCTCATCGGGGTTGATGACATTCTTCAAGCTTTTGGACATCTTGGCTATGACACGTTCAAGTCTCTGCCCTGTTTCCTTTTCAATGAAAACATCAGTCTCAACTTCCTCAACCATATCGGTAGGTACAAGACTCTTATCCTTGCGCTGATAGGCATAACTGGTAATCATACCCTGGTTTACCAAGCGTTTGAACGGTTCTTTTGTGGAAACCAGACCCAAATCAAAGAGAACCTTGTGCCAGAACCGGGCATAGAGCAAGTGCAAGACAGCGTGTTCTGCCCCTCCGACATACAGGTCCACAGGCATCCAATACTGTTCTTTTTCCTGAGAGACAAAACGCTCGGAATTATTAGGATCGAGATAGCGAAGATAATACCAGCAAGATCCGGCCCACTGGGGCATGGTGTTGGTTTCACGTTTTGCAGGGCCTTTGCATACTGGACAGGTTGTATTCACCCAACTGTCGATCTTTGCAAGAGGACTTTCTCCTGTTCCACTTGGTTCATAGCTGCTTACCGGTGGCAAAACAAGGGGAAGCTCGCTCTCATCCAAAGGAACCGTCCCGCAGGTAGGACAATGAACCAAAGGAATCGGTTCTCCCCAATAGCGCTGTCTGCTGAAGATCCAGTCTCTTAATTTATAGTTTACAGCCTTCTTGCCAAGGTTCTTTTCTTCCAACCATTTGATCATGGCCTGGATTGCATCATCCTTGTCCAATCCATCAAGAAAGTCACTGTTTACATGAATGCCGTCCTCGGTCCAAGCCTGCTCTTGTACATCAACCTCGCTCTTGAGGACTTCTATGATGGGAAGCTCGAACTTCTTGGCGAACTCCCAGTCACGGCTGTCATGGGCTGGAACGGCCATGATGGCTCCGGTTCCATAGCTGATCAAGACATAGTCTGCAATCCAGATGGGAATTCTCTTTCCATTGACTGGGTTGATGGCATAACTACCAGAAAACACGCCGGTCTTGTCTTTTGCCAAGTCTGTGCGCTCAAGATCGCTCTTATGGGCACTTGAGGCAAGGTAGGCTTCAACGGCCTCCTTTTGGCTTTCTTTTGTCAGTTGGGCCACAAGAGGATGTTCTGGAGCGACTACCATATAGGTGGCACCGAAAAGGGTATCGGCACGGGTGGTGTATACCTCCAAGTGAGCGTCGAGGTTCTCGACCTTGAAAAGGACTGAAGCGCCTTCGCTTCTTCCAATCCAGTTTCGTTGCATGAGTTTTACTGATTCCGGCCAATCTACACTATCCAAATCAGAGAGCAACTTGTCGGCATACTCGGTAATCTTCAGCACCCATTGGCGGATGTTCTTGCGTACAACCGTGGTTTGACAGCGTTCACACTTGCCATCCTTGACCTCTTCGTTGGCCAGGCCGGTTTTGCAATTATCACACCAGTTGATGGGCGTGTTTGATTCATACGCAAGACCTTTCTTGAACAACTGGATGAATATCCATTGGGTCCAGCGGTAATAGTCGCTGCTATGGGTAGAGACTTCCCTGTTCCAGTCATAGCTGAACCCAAGGCTTTTTATTTGCTTACGGAAGTTCTCGATATTTTTCTCAGTGGTGGTCTTTGGATGGGTTCCAGTCTTGATCGCATAGTTTTCTGCAGGCAGGCCAAAGGAGTCAAATCCCATGGGATGCAGGACATTGTAACCGTTCATGCGTAAGAAGCGGCAGTATATGTCTGTTGCTGTGTATCCCTCAGGGTGTCCTACATGAAGGCCCGCTCCGGAGGGATAGGGGAACATATCCAGGACATAGACGCGTTTATCTTCTGGTACGCTCTCGTCCTCTGTAACCGCAAAGCTTTGGTTTTCTTCCCAATAGCGTTGCCATTTTGTCTCAATTTCGTGGAAGGGGTATTTGCTCATGAAAGCAATCATACCTTTGAGGCGCGCTTGCGTCAACGCTCACTGCATACTCCTTAGAGGGTTCCGTCGTCAATGGTGGGAGAAAATTCAACGGCCTCCATTCTGTTCCCCTTCATGGAAATGATTCTAAAGGTTCCAAATGTTGATTGTACCAATTCGCCTTCTTGGGGGATGTCTCCGATAAGGTCAAACAAATAGGCTGCCACCGTTGAGGTTTTCTGTCGTTGTTGGTCATCACGCAAGTCAAGTTCGTCGAGAAACTGTTGGAATGGGGTGTCGGCCATAACAAGAAAGGTGCCCGGTTTCTGTTCTTGCTTGACGATGCGGTCGGGAAATCTTCTTTCATGTTCATCATAGAGTTCTCCAAAGAGTTGCTCTGCTACATCCTCCATGGTGACTACTCCACTGAATCCCCCATATTCATCAAGTACAATAGCCTGTTGCAGTTTGTCTTTTTTAAACAGGTAGAAGATATCATCAAGATGCATCTGCTCAGGAACAAAGATTGGGTTTCTCATGATTGATGAGAGAGGTTTATCCATCTGCTTCTTCAGTTGAGCTCTCAGAATATCCCTGACCAAGGCTATTCCGACGATATTTTCTGCACTGCCGTGAAAAACCGGGATCCGGCTGAATCCGGAGTTGACAATCGAGGGAAAGGCTTCCCGTAGGGTAAGGGTGTCGCTGAGGCAGAATACATTTGTTCTGTGCGTCATAATCGTCCTTACCTGTGTTTCACTGAAATGGATTGCACGTTGCATGAGATCGGATTCATACTGGTCAACCAAGCCCTCATCTTCAGCCGCATCCACCATATGCATCACCCCTTCGGTGGTGATATGAGGTTCTGCCTTGCTTGCAAAAAGACGGGTGATTATATACGAGAAGTGTCGAAGCACCCACACTACAGGAAACAACATAATCGAGAGAAACCGCATCGGATAAGCCATTAGGATGGCAATCTTCATGTTATGAGTCAAAGCAATCTGTTTTGGGGTGATTTCTCCAAAGATCAAGATGATCAAGGTCAAGATACCTGTTGCATATCCTACAGCTTTGTTTGAGAAGAATTCGATGGCGAAGGTGGTCACCAAAGCAGAGACGGAAATGTTCACTACATTGTTTCCTACCAAGACGGTGGTGATGAGCATATCACGCTGAAGAGCAAGCTTGTAGGCGAGCTTGCTTGCACGCTTTTTCCGGTTTTCCAATGTTTTCAGCTGGACGAAAGAAAGCGAGGTGTATGCAGTTTCCGTTGCAGAGAATACTCCGGAGAGTATCAAAAGGATAATAATGACTGTTAGTTGTACCTGCATGTACACCTCACAGCCATGGACAATAAGAATGGGTGTTCTAGAGAGCACCCTTGACTAGGTAACGGGTCTTCCATATTGAACCTAGTATAACAAGAGATATAGTAAACAGACAAGTAAAACAGAAAAAGCTGTGATTTTGGTTTTTTTGCTTCCTCTTTTGATGCGTGAAGCATTGAACCCACAAAAAGGGTAGAAGAAGAAGAGCGTATCCATCACAAGCAATACAAGTGGATAGGGAAAGAGAGAGAACGCATGGAAAACGATAAGCAAAGACCCGGTTGCAAATACAGAGGCGAGGGCCATTTTTGAGAGTAACGAATTATATTCAGTGTGTGAAACATTACTATCTTCCAGGTAGATGTTTCCAGGAACAGGAAAACTCATTGAGGTGAGGAGAGGAAAGAGCAATCCAGTGATATAGGCAGTATCCCACTGATGATACTCAACGACCACCTTGTGTCTTTTTGCTACAAGATACATGGCCAAGGACCTGACAAGTATGGTAAGGGATGGCAGCAGGAGCAGTAGAGGCCATCTCTCTGTATTAGCCTGTGGGAAGTTAAACAGCATAGGGATGTTGATCATGAAAATTACCGGGAGGAAGAGAAGGGTATTTGCAAGCAAGGTATATACCAGAGCTTTCCCATTGGTTGCCGATGGTACAACCTTTCTCTGGTCCAGGCTCTTATGCCAAAGAAAGTAGCCCATGTCAAAAAAGCGAGAGGCGTGGTGGTAGACTCGAAACATACCTTGACGAAAACGCAAAGCCTGGCCAAGCAGTCCTATGCGCAAAAAGCCTCGACGTTCAAGTTGCTTGAATGAAGCTGGGTTGTCCCCTTCAACGCAGCCGGCAATGTCTGTACAACCTTTGCTTTTGCAAAACAACAGAGCTTCATCAATTAAACGGCCCGCTAGGCCCATACCGCGATGATTGCTGTCTGTATAGAGCCAGCCTATATACCCCATGGTGACCGTCTTGTTTACCTTATAGACATCAAGATTCAGACCTGCAACAATGCGCCCTTCAAAAAGAGCCACCAAGGTTGTATTGGGATGAAGGAAGAAGATGGAATGAAGGTTTTGCTCAAAACATCTTTTCATCAAAGACTGTGCTTCTGCAACTTGGTCTTCTGCTAAAACTTTGATTGTATATTCGTTCATAAGGAATTCCGTTACAGTTGTTTTTCCATTTCTGTCTGTGTAAGAAATAAGGAAAACCCACTTTTTTGAAGCAATGCTTGCATAGGCAGGTAGGACTTGTCAACGTTGAGCATGCTTAAAGACGGCGTTGTTGCATGTTTTGAGAGCTCAATGATAGCGTTTTGAGCAAATCCTTGACTCCGGTCATGCTCGTTGATGTAAATTTGGGCTATCGAACCCTTGATTTGGTTGAAGCAGACATACCCGCGTTTCTGCTCTTGTGCAACGATATCCATGACGCGAAACGCGCCCTGAACCACTGACTCATTGTTGTTTTGCCAACTTGCAACACAATCTCCTTTTTGCAGGGTAATGCTTGTTTGATCGACAAGCCTGACGTATCTTTGTTCTTTATCAAGAAGCTTCTGTGTTTCGATTTTATAACAGAGCAAGCTTCGTTTGTCAGAAAAGCCGTGTTTGCGATAGAGCTCCCTGGCTCTTGTGTTGGTGTCGATTACCTCAAGAATGAAGGTTTCTACCCCATTGCTCTTGAGATGCTCAAGCGTTGCATCAATGAGCAGGTGGGCAAGGCCTTTTCCCTGGTAGGAGGAAATGATGCCTGTAGCCCCATCATAGGCAAGCGAACCTCTTCTTCCTACAAGCAGGAATCCGACTAAGCGCCCCTGATCAAACAGTCCCATCGAATCTTCCTTTCGATAGCCTATACTATCTGTATGTGAAACCAGTTGATCCATAGTCATAGATACAGGGACATCATATGAGCTAAAAGCTTCGTTGAAGGTTTCAAGCAGGGAGGAAAAAGAGATTGTCTTGAGCGTATCGGTCACCACCATTTTTTCCTCCGAAAGTACAAGGCCATCGAGCTGATGATGAAGATGCAGATAAGCAAGATTGCATAAAAGCCCCACCAAGCAGAGCTGAAGGGAATGTACTCGAAGTTCATACCGTACAATCCACTGAGAAACGTCAGTGGTATGAAAATGGTTGAGATGATGGTGAGTATTTTCATGATTGCATTCATTCGGGTATCGAGGCTGGACAGGTATACTTCCATGAGTCCTGATACCGTTTCACGCAGCATGTCACACTCCTCAGAAAGCCAAGAAGCGTGGTCATGAATATCTTTGAGCAGAAAAATGGTGGTTTTATCTACAAACTCACTCTCTGAGCGTATCAAGGAGGAGAGGATATCCTTCAAAGGACTGGTCAACCGCCTGTGTTTGAGAATCTGGATTTTGTGCTGATGAATGGTGGTAGCATCAGTTTGTATGGATTTGCCTACAACAAGTTGTTCAAGCTGTTCTGTCTTGATTTCAAGTTCATCCGCTCTGACCAGGTATTGATCCACCACTCGGTCTATCATGG
>Ga0334900_1003725_pt1 | contig 11442 bp, 6 predicted proteins | sample GraSluR3_MG_2_FD_207231 | JGI IMG/M metagenome (GOLD analysis project Ga0334900, IMG submission 207231) | Sludge microbial communities from methane-producing bioreactor in Wageningen University, Netherlands - Granular Sludge_31_08-R3 | ecosystem: Engineered > Bioreactor > Anaerobic > Unclassified...
AGTGTCCTTTTGACCCCCGGCTGCACAATCAGGCGACGGACCTGAACACCCGGCTGGACCTGGAAAACCGGATAGCCTCTGTTTTGCGTGACAAATACGATACCCGGATCGAGACCTGGGAGGTGATTCTCGATATCCCTGAGCCCATCTCCTTTGAGGTAGATCTTTTAATCTACAGAAACGAGAGCTTCCTGCCCTTCGCATCCAGCGGCTCTGTTTTTTCAACCTCTGTGGTTGAGGGTTTTACCCGGTCCCTGCGCAAGGTCCGGCTCTTTCTGCCCCCCGTTATTGCACACTCGGCAGCCCCGTATATGCCGGAAATCATGACCAGTCTCTTCGGAGAACAAGCCACTGCACGGGAATCGCCTTGAAGAAGGAACCAAAAGATACTACAGTAGCCCCAATGAGAGACAGCCATGAAATACTCTAAACTTATGCGTGAACGGATTCAACGGGTAAACGTACTCTTCAAGGAACTGGGCTACGAAGTCTTCGACAACTCCGGAGACGAGGCCTCCTACATTGCCGGTTTCGAAGGCGGCGACGGGGCTGCCGGAGAGTTCTACATCGACATGGACAACAAGTTCCTCGAGATCGCCTATACCTTTGCCTTTCCCCCGGAAACATCGGAGTTTCTGCAGCGCCGTCTGGTGGAAATGCTGAAAATCTGTTACGAGTTCGGATGTTATATAAACATCAGCAAGGAGGAGGAGATCTCCTTTTCGGTCTTCTCGAAAATCTATTTTGCCGGACTCAATTTCTACTCCCTCAAGGAGACCCTGAAGGACTTCAACCTCTGCATCAGCGCAGTCAAGGAGGCTGTGGACATACACAACGAAAACGAGGACCAGGAGATTTAAAAACGTTCGCTGTGCACCGCTATATTATGGACCCGCCCCGGGATTGTATCCTCAACAAAATCGGCGACCCTCTGCATTACCCGCTCTCCAATCTCCCGGGAGTTGGTTACGTAAGCCGCGCCAATATGACAGAAAGAGAGGGAGTCCTGCAGATCGATTTCCGCCACCGATACCTTGTACTTTCTGATTAAGCGGTCCTTCAGGGACCGCAGGGTCTGACGTTTCTCCTTCAAGGACGTCGCTTCCGGCAGTTCAAAAACCACCTGGATCATGGAAACTACCATTCTATTCGTAAATCCTCTACAAAACGGTTGGGGTGTGGTATTGTTTGCAACTATAGAGTAATGCAGGTAATGGATCTTAGCAAGACGACACTGATGCTGCTACTTCTCCTCACCCTTGCCGCTGCCAGGCCCGCCGTCGGTGAAGATTCAGTACCGCTGCCGGAGGAAGAAGCCCCGGAAGCCCTCTTTTCCACCAGTCTGGGAGATGCCGATGTGGATCTCTTTTTAACGGGAAGCTGGAACATCTCCACCAGCCTTGGCGGGATCTGGGGCACCCCGTCTCCCGAAACCCCCTCCGTGCCGGGATTCAGTTCCGGCTTCATGTTCAATCAGTTGCCGGATCTGACCCTCTCCCTCTGGCTCATGGAGCGCTACTTCTTCGAAAGCACCATAACCGAAGACTCCTCTTTCAACACCTACCTGCTGGGTTACGAAGGACGGGAGGGAGAGTTTGTCCGGAAGGTGCGCCTTGGAAATACCGGAAGCGCCATCGATTCGACTCCCCTGATCGATCCGGGAGAACACCCTGAAGGCGCCCTGGGGGCCTCGGCCACCCTGGAAACCGGGCGCAGCCGTCACGAATTGCTCTTTCGCTACCAGCGGACATCCCGGGTAACTAAAACCTACGCCGGAACCTCGGAAACCGAAGAGCTGCGCCTTGATCCGGCGAACTTTATCCGGGGCCGCTATTTTCTGCTGGACCACGAAGACATCGAGAACGCCGCGGTCTACCTGGAGGACCGGAACGGGAATCTTGTCGACGGTGACGGCCGTCGTTACAAGAAAGCATCCGATTTTGAGGCGGCGGTCTCCGCGGAGCAGGGCTTTGTAAGTCTTTCCAGGAGCCCTGCAGGACGGGTGTTGATCTACTATGAAACAGGAGGATCTGTGCCCTATACCGCCGACCTGACCATAGGCGGCACGCCCTTCCTGCTCCTCTACGAGGACGGTGCCCCATCGGAGTACGAGTTCCTGGCAGTCTACCCCGCCCCCAACGCCCGTCCCGGCAGAACCGTAAAGGTGGAACTGCGTCCCTCCGGGGAACTTGAAGCTGTGAAGGTTTTTACGGGGGAGTACGGCGCCGGGACCATAACCCTCCGGCAGGGAGCCAGCGAAAGAAAACCTCTGGAAGGCCTGCTGCCTCAGATTTACCCGGGAGCCACCGACTACGATCCCCTGGTTCCCTATATACTCCTCTACACCCGGGCTGTCGGCACCGCCTCCATCAGCGTTCCTCAGGAGGCAATTAAGGGCTCGGTGAGGGTCAGTATAAACGGACGAAATGAACCCCGTTTTACCCGACGTGACGACGGCAGCCTGGATTTTCCCTTTCCCGTTTTCGAGAGCGACAGCGTTGAGGTCAGCTACGAGCTTCCCGACGACGGGGCCTCCGGAGCGGACCTGCTCTTTGTCTCCACCAACACCTTTAAGCCCTGGAAGAACATTCCGGAACTGAGTTTGCGGGGAGACCTGGGGGTCCGCTGGAACATGGACGCCCAGGGCTACAGCGAGGAGTACGCCGAAGCCCCGGGGAGCCTCCTTGCCGCAGCAGGGGCGGACTACCAGGCAGAGGACTGGGGTTTCAGTATAAACGGCGGTCTTTCGGTGGGGACCCACGACACCCGGGGTTACCTGCGCCTTGGGGGGATGAACCGGGGCAGCGTGGATTTCGGCATCAGCGGGCACAGCCTCTTTCCCGCGGCGCCAAGTGCCGGTTTTGCCCAGGCTGAGCTGGGAGAGATGCCCTACACCGACTATTACCAGTACCTCTCCACCGGAGGCAGTACTTTACGGGAGTACGACTGGTCCCCCCCGGACGAGCAGGTTTACGCCTTTGCAGACGGAAACCCCATCGGCCCCTCGGTGGCCAGGGCACAGGACGATGACATTGACGGCATCGTGGCGGTGATTGACTACAATCTGGACAACAGCGAATGGGTCGGGGCCCAGATAAACGCCCCCGGGGGCAGCCTGGATCTTTCGGGGGCGGCAGGTATCTCCTTCAAGTACAGGATTATAGGCGATCCCGCCGACCTCAGCATGACCCTCCGGGCGGGGGCGGTCTCGGAGGACCTGGACGATGACAGAATCCTGGACAAGGAGAACGGTCCCTACGATTCAGGTTTTCCCTACACCCACGCCCCCAGTGGTTACACCCTCTACGTCGGAGGCGGCGGCAGGGGTCCGCGGGGAGAGTTCGGCAACGGAACCGCCGAGAGCGAGGACGCCGACGGGAACGGCCTTCTGAACCGGGAGACCCCAGGCCAGGTCTTTGAACATTCCGTCGGCACCCCGACTTCCGGTTCATGGCGGGAAGTCTACATTCCCCTCTCCGGGTCCGATCGGGCACAGCTGGCGGCCACCCGGGCCGTACAGGTTCTGCTGGAAGCAAGTGATACTGCCAGCGGCAGACTGCTTGTCGGAGAGCTTCGCTTTCACGGCAGCTCCTTTGTCCCCGGCAATGCATCATCCCGAACCGGGGAGGTCTCGGAGTACGACCTGGATCCCGACGAAAGACCTTCTGTTCCCCTGCACGCCGCATACGACCTGGTTGAAGACCGCTTCAATAACGGCGACGAGGACCAGAAGGTGCTGCGCCTGGAATGGACGGGAATGGAGGGTACGGCCGTCGGCCCGGTACCGGAAGTCCCCTTGAAGTCCTACGAAACCCTGCGTTTCTACTACCGCCTTGCTTCGCTTGGTACGCCCGGTGATCCTACGGATTTATCCCTTACCCTCAAGGGTAACGAAGGGGATTACACTGTGAGACTCGAAAACATTTCTGTATCCGCTGCCTGGAGCGAGGTCAGCGTGGACTTGAAAAGCGGACGGGTCTCGGTCAAGGGAGATAATCCCGCTGCGTCAGTCTCCGGCAGCGCCAGCATCATAGCCCGGCAGGCAAGATTCAGCATCGAAAACGGAAACGGGGGTGTCATTTTTCTCGACGAGCTTCATATAAGCGACCCGGTTTTATCCAGCGATCTGGGGGCCTTAAGCTCCGCCCGCTATTCCAGGGACGGGGAAATTCTTGACCTGAGAGGGCTTCCCCTTTTAAGCGACTTCAGCTGGTCGGGGAACTCCCGGGTGGCCTCCTCGGGCTTCGCTTCCGGCTTTACCCCCGCCGACGGCCGGGTGTACCGGGTTTATAACCAGGCCGCCTTTTCCAGCCTCTACTCCCGGGCCAGTTTCAATCTCAATATCAGGGAAGCTGATACGGGGCCCCAGGTTTCAGGCGGCCATACCCTCACTATTCCGGAACAGGGACCCCTGCAGATCGAAGACAGCTACACCCACGATCCGGTACAGGAGGACTTCAGCTTTACCAAGCAGAACAGCCTGCATCTTGAAACCCCGCGGGTACGTGCCGGGTTTATCTCCCGGGCCTCCTACAATGACGACACCCTCAACCAGACCTGGCGAACCGAGGCGGAGATCAGCCCCTTCGAGGGCTTCTCCCTGTCCCCCAGGCTGAACCTTACAAACAGCGTCTCCGATCCCGGGGTGGATTTCCGTTCATGGTACGGCGACGGATGGGTCCAGGGCACCAGACTGCTTATCTACCAGGAAGAGCTTATGCCCACCGATCGTTCCGTAAGCCTTTTTTTTCCTCTTGAATCCCGCACAGGAGATATCTATACGGTCAGAATCCTTCCCTCCGCGGAAAGCTACCGCTACGGAACGGACCCCCGCAAGGAGCTCGATACCCTGGGCCTCGATGTAAAATTCGGCGGTGTTCTTTTCCCCGATGTTTTTAACCGCCTCGATTATACCCTGTACTACAGCAGGGATTTCAGCGGTGAAATGAGTCCCGGAAATACGAAGAAGGAGAACGGCTTCGCCACGGACGCCTCGTCCTGGGCCGCTGCGGTGGGAGACCAGGACTATTTTATCTCCGCGCCGCCTTTGGCCGAGATCGTACAGGATTCCGCCCTTGGGGCTTTTCGGGACGGCACCGCCGGTTTCGACGCCGCCTCCTACTCCCCCGTGGCGGGTGTCTCACTGGAGCGACGTTTTTCTTCCCGCCTGGTCGATCTTGTTATCCCCTCCTACCTGGCCTTTAATATTGACCGCAGCTACAAACGCGAGTATGACGCCGTAACAAGTTCTCTTGGAACAGAGACGACCGCCCGTATGACGGCGGTCAATCTTTTTGGAAGCCTAGGGGCTTACCCCCTTTTCGGCTGGTATGAATCCGACCAGCTTTCCAGCAGCTTCCAGCTTTCCACACGGTATGAAGATGATCTTGATTTTTCATGGCGCTATCGGAATGAAATCCTGCTTTTCGGACCGGGATTAAGCGAATATGCCCTCAACAACAATCTCAGCTTCTCCAGTGAGGATGAACGGCCGGCCTGGAGCGGAAGCATCAAGGCAAGCTGGTTTCAGGCGATAGCCTTTGACTTTTCTCTTCCCCTCGGCGGCTTCAATCTGCCTCCTGCGGACAGGCATCTGCGTCACCGCGAAACCCTCAACTGGGAGATCCGGCCCGTTGAAGGAGAAACCTGGTCCAGAAATATGAGCATTAAACACGCTACGGGAATCACTTTCGGCGGACAGGGGAGCATTGAGGTCTACCTGGCCTTCGGATTCAAACATACCCCCTTGAGCGGAAGCGACGACGACCTGACCTACTATGCCCTGGAGACGGGGATTGTAGGAGAATTCCGCTTCTGATTCCCGGATTCCGCCGGTCCACTGCAGAAGGAGAGTCCGGAAACGCTTTGGGAGGAATTGTACTTTTACAAAAGTGAAGTATAATAGACACTGGAGTATCCGGACAAAGATAGTCGGATTAAAGGAGGGCAGGAATGATGATTACCAGTGGATTGAAACGAACTATTGCCGTCACCATACTGTGCACAGTCGGAACATTTCTCGCAGCCCAGGAGACGGAGAGTCCAGGTTCGGAACCCTCTTTTAATTTCGGTCTCGGTATTGATCTGGGAGCGGTGAGTTTTCAGGAGGACGGCGAAGCAGTGGCGTATCAGCGCCTGGTGCTGAAACCTGATTTCTCCTACGGCAAGCTGGGACTGGGACTCTGGATTCCTCTCCACTTCCGCTTCACCGACAGCGGCGGCGATTTCCGGGATGAGGACTGGGTCCTCGATGATGATGAGAATGTCCTGGAAAAGTACCTGCCCATTTTCAGCTATGTCCGTTACGGTAAAAAAGGAGACGATTTCTACGCCAAACTGGGTTCCATCGAAGACGGGACCCTTGGTAACGGTTTTATCATGGGGGGATATGCGAATACCCATTTCCTGCCCGATACCCGGATTATCGGGCTGAGCCTGGATCTGGACGGAGGGCTGATCGGGTTTCCCTATGTGGGACTTGAAACCTTCGTCGGGAACCTTGCCCTGGCGGACGTAATCGGCGCCAGGATATATACCCGTCCTTTGGCGGGTACCTCCCTGCCTCTGCTTCCCGAACTCCAGCTGGGTACGACCTTCGCGGTGGACAGGATCCCCGATGCCCGGTACGATTTTACCACCGGCGAACCGGAGATGGTGCAGATGTTCGGGGTGGACCTGCGGCAGCCGATCCTGAATAAACCGTCAGTCAGCCTGGCGGCTTTCGGAGATCTTGTATTTCAGGACGAGACCTACGGCGGCATGGTCGGTGCCGGCGGACGGCTGGTTCAGTACATCCTGTACGGCGCCCAGCTCCGTTTCCTGGGCGAGAACTTTGTCCCCGTCTACTTTGACGGGCAGTATGATCTGTACCGGGAAGAAAAATACGCAGTGTACAACGGCGACATCGATATTCCCGCCTACGCCGGCTGGTACGGAAGTCTCGGCTTCTCCTTTTTGCAGGATACGGTGGTCTTTCTTACCAGTGTGGAGGGCGGATTCGGCGAACCCGAAGAGGATATCGAGTACCCCCAGGTCAATGCCAGCCTCTCCATAGGCGAGGGCCTGCTGCCGGGAATCTACTTCGACCTGAGCTACAATAAACGCTACATCAAGGGTCTGGACGACTTTACCCGTCCGGAGAATACCGTGCTTGGGGCGGACCTGAACTATAAAACTGGAAATGCCCTCATTACCCTGGGATACACCCTCCGTCACAACCCCCTTTCCGCCGCAGCCGGAGAAGACCCCTGGATTACCACCGCGACCCTGACCACCTCGGTGGACTTTTCGTTCTAAGGAGGACGGTATGAAAAATCTGCTGCTTGCTGTATCAATAATACTCCTCGTGCCTTTTGTCATGTTTCCCCAGGAGACTGCAGAACCTACTGCGGTACTTGAATATTTCGGCGATGAGTACGAGATCCAGGTTTACGATATTGACGGAAACCGGATCGAGGAGATCTTCTACGGCATGGACCTTATGTCCGGAGACCGGATAAAGACCGGCCGGACCGCAGCGGAAATCCGGCTCGATCCCAACGGATCGATCATACGCCTTTCAAACAATACCGAATTCGTAATCGAAAGCCTGCAGAAAGACGAACAGTCCGCCAACGAATTTACCCTTTTCGGCGGGAAACTGCGAGCCATCGCCGCCAAGCTCGGCTTTTTCAAGCACAACAACTACTCTATCCAGACCCCTTCGGCGGTCGCAGGTATCCGGGGCACCGACTTCGGTCTCGAGGTTGTTTCCTCCGCTATGGACAGCGCCTTTGTCTTCGAAGGTGAGATTGAATACACCAGCCTGACAAGGGGCGAATCCCTCAGACTCAGGGCGGGCCAGTTTGCCGATGCCCTGGCGCCGGCCTTCGAAGCGGTCGCCTTGAGCACCGAGAACTTTGCGGCCCTCTATCGTGATCTGCAGTTCGAAGCCCTCGTCCCTGCGGATGTGCCGGGCTATCAGCCGCCGGAAATCGACACCGGCGCCGATGCCGAGCCCGCCCCGGAGGTCGAAGCTGAACCCGCTGTCAGTGAACCCGCAAAAGAGAGCGCCTTTATGCGCTACCTCTCTGAACACCTGGGAATGGAGATCGGTACTGTTACCATCGACGGACTTACCTTCTCGAAGTTCATCCTGCAGCCGGCTTTCAGCATCGGAGATTTTAACATCGGTCTGTACCTGCCCATCATCTACAATACCAATCTTTTCGATCCCGATGACTGGTACAAACCGGAAGATAACTACGAATGGTCCTTCGGTACCGATCAGAACAATACCGCCGACGCCGCCCGGGACGCCCTCAGGGACCTGGTACTGAAAATCCGCTACATTGAATACGGCGACAACCGGGATCCCTTCTTTCTGAAGGCCGGCAACGTCAACAATGTGACCCTCGGCCACGGCATTATCATGAACCGCTTTGCCAACGATACCGACTTCCCGGCGGTCCGCAGGGTCGGATTGAATACCGGCTTCAACGCAGACAAGTGGACAATCGAATCAGTCTTCAACGATCTGGCGGAACCGGAGATCATGGGCGGCCGCATCGGCTACCGCCCCCTGGGACGTACCATTCCCCTGGGCTTCGGCATCTCTTCGGTGACGGACACTTCTCCTGCAGCCGATCTGGACGACAAGGCGGGGGACCCCATCTTTCTGCATACCGCCCTGGATACGGAGTTCCCCCTCATGGAGCGGGACGCCTTCTCCCTGGTGGGTTTCGCCGACATCGGCACCATGATCCCCTATTACCGTGAGGATTATGGAAACGTTTCCGCGGGATGGCAGTCCGATTTCATCTATGACGAGTCCGAGGATAATCTCATCGACCGCCTGCAGAACTACGGCTGGGCCGCGGGTATCTTCGGCAACCTGTCGATACTGAATTACCGCCTGGAGTATCAGTACAACAAGGGGCTTTTTACCCACGGCTTCTACGGCCCCACCTATGAGCGGCAGCGGGAACAGCGCGCCCAGTACCTGGGTGATGCGATCCCCCTCTCATCATCCCTTCAGGAGGTCACCCGGGGGATTTATGGACAGGCGGGATTCGAGCTGGAAAACCTGCTTATGCTTGAAGCGGGTTATCGCTGGGCCTGGAACGACGAGGGTTTCGACGATACGGCGGACCTGTTCCACCTAATGGTCACCATTCCCCGGATACCCTTTATGCCTGTAAGCGCCTCCCTGGGCATGGACACTGTGGGCTTTGCAGACGGAATCGGAAACAACAGCCTCTTTGACGAAAGAACATCCCTCTTCGGAGAACTGGTATACTCCTTTGCTCCGAACCTGAAGCTCGCCGCGGTGCTGACCAACTTCGTAAGCGAGGATGAAGCGGGAAACAAGAAAGCGGACTTTGCGGTTTCAATTGAAACGAGGGTAAGCTTCTGACAACAGGGACAGCATATGACTGAAAAGGATTCGTCCTGCAGAATCAGACTTCTGCGGGACGATGTGGCCAGAAAGATCGCGGCCGGCGAGGTAATCGACCGGCCGTTTTCCATTGTACGGGAACTTATGGACAACGCCATCGACGCCGGCGCCAGCTCCATCAAGGTGGATATCAGGAACGGGGGAATCGGATCGATCCGGGTAAGCGATAACGGAAGCGGTATGAGCGCCGATGACCTTTCCCTCTGCTATAAGGCCCATGCTACAAGCAAGATCGAAAGCGTCGAAGACCTTTACCATACAAGGAGTCTCGGTTTCCGGGGTGAAGCCCTGGGGAGTATCGGCGCCTGCGCGAAGCTCTCCATAATCAGCAGTACCGGCGAAGAGGGACGTCGCCTTCGTGTGGAGAACGGAGAGATGCTCTCCCTGGAGCCCCACCGGAGCCCCCGGGGCACCACCGTTGAGGCGGCGGACATCTTCTATAATCTGCCCGGAAGACGCCGCTTTCTGAAAAGCGCCAAAGCGGAGGGAGGACTCTGCAGGGCTGTTTTTCTTGAAAAGGCTGCGGCCTTTCCGAAAATCTCCTTCCAGCTTCTGAACGACGGCGAGGTACGGCTCACTCTTCCGGAAGCGGAGCTTACCGAGCGGGCCTCCACGGCTTATGCATCGGTTTTTACTCCCGCCCTAACCAAATCCTTCGGCGAAAGCTTCCGGGACTTTTCCTTCACCCTTGTTCATGCATCTCCGGCGGTCTATCGCAGGGATCGGCGCTATATTCATGTATACGTAAACAGACGTCGAATCCAGGAATATTCCCTTGTGCAGGCGGTGGAATACGGCTTCTCCTCCGTGCTGCCGGGGGGGAGTTTTCCGGTGGCCCTGCTTTTTCTGGAAATAGATCCCGAGCTGGTGGACTTCAATATCCATCCCGCCAAGCGGGAGGCACGAATACGAAACATCAGAGAGGTGCATCACGCCGTCAGCAGCGGCATTCAGGAGACCCTTGAGACAGCCACACGAAGGTCTCCCTTCCCGGGCAGCCCTTCTCCGCTGAAAAGTGTCCATCAGGATCTTTCCGGTTTCGACACTCGGAATTTTCAGGAATCGGCGGCCGAAAGGTCCGAAACCGGAGCTTTTACCCCTTCCCCGAACAGAGCCTCCCGGAGCATCCCATCCCCGAGGGAAGACAGTCCCCTTTCCCGGGTCGGCAACATCGATTCCTGGAAGGGAATAGCCCCGTCGCCGCGGCTTACTCCGGAAAATATCGGCCCAGGTACGGAAACCGCCGGGATCCGATATCTCGGCCAGGCCTTTGACCTGTTTCTGATCTGCCAGGCGGGGGAAGAACTCTACCTGATCGATCAGCACGCAGCCCACGAAAGGATCCTCTACAACCGTTTTTCCGCTCCCGGGCAGGAATCCCAGGGTCTTATTGTCCCGATAGAAATCGAAATGGATGAGCGGGAAAACGGGGAGTTCTACGAAGAACTCCTTTCTGAACTGGTGGAGTTGGGATTCCGGGGAAAACTGGAGAAGAGACAGCTGACTATAAACGCCATCCCCGCCTCCTACCGGGGAGTTGAAAAGGAGCTGGAAGCCTTTCTCGGTGACGCCGGAGGTTCGGTCAGAAACCTGCTCACCGCCCTGTATGCCGACATGGCCTGCAAGGCGGCGATCAGGGACGGAGAAACCCTTGATGACGTATCCGCCCGGGAACTTGCCCGGGAGGCCCTGGCCCTGCCGGATCCCCGCTGCCCCCACGGACGTCCCGTCTGGTTCCGGCTGAGCCGACAGGAGCTCTTTGCCCTTGTGGGCCGCAGCTGACCCGGGGCGGCTATAGCAGCTTCTCTATTTCCGCCCTTCGAGAGTAGTTCGGCTGTCGTTCCAGAAGACGCTTGAAAATCGCCTGAGCCCCTTCGGTCTCACCCTCGGAATAGAGCAGCATGCCAAGCCGGTAGTAGGCGTCCCAGAACGCGGGGTCGATCTTGATCAGCTCGGAGAGTGACTCCTTGGCCAGGGCTTTCTGGTCTGAGGGTGAGACCGAAGGG
>Ga0334900_1003732_pt1 | contig 11426 bp, 11 predicted proteins | sample GraSluR3_MG_2_FD_207231 | JGI IMG/M metagenome (GOLD analysis project Ga0334900, IMG submission 207231) | Sludge microbial communities from methane-producing bioreactor in Wageningen University, Netherlands - Granular Sludge_31_08-R3 | ecosystem: Engineered > Bioreactor > Anaerobic >...
TGACAAGCGTGACAAAGAAGCAACCATAGAATAGACTGCGACTTACGAGGATCAGCGTACTGCGCGTTAGGTTGACAACCTTGCAGCCTACAGCGTGATACGTTGACCATTCTAAGACCTAGTTCGCCGACTCAAGCAACATCCTTCCATCAACCAAAAAATGAACCGAATCGCAACAGTCTTGCTGCTCGCCATCAGTTGCCTTGGCTGCAGCTCTGGCGAGCGTCACAACCAACTTGAATCTGCAAACGAGCGCATCAACGACCAGCAGAAACTGCTGGCCGAACGTGATTCGCAGATCGAAGAACTAAAGCTTCAACTCGCCGCCACCAGCGAGAAGCAAGAAAAGGATCACGCTGAGGCACTTCGTGCCTTGAAAGAATTTCACGCAAAACAAATTGCCGACCTTGAGACCAAGAACGCGGACCTACAAATGGAACTTGGATTGTCCGAAAAACAACGATTGGCGTTACAGGGACTACTCGATCAACCCGATCGGCTTCAGGCAATTCGCACTGCGAATAACTCGATCGAGCGTGTGATTTGGTTCACGATCTGCCTTGCTTGTCTTGGCGTTGCCGGATTCATCGGCAGTCGGTATTTCACGCTCCGAAACAAACGGCGCGATGATTTGGTTCGTGTCATCGCGAAGCTCGGCCACCAGATTTAGGGCAATCCTTTGGCGAACAGAGAATCTAATCCGATGTTGTGGGGCGTAATTGGTTTCGTCCTCGGAATGCTCACAATTCTTCTGTTTCTCTACTTGCCCTCTCAACAGCTGCTCATGCAACGCGAACAGGCCATTAACGACATGGCCAAGTTCAACCGCGAGGAACAAGAGCGGATTCGTGAACTTCGTGATGTCTCAACTGGGGAAATGCTAAAATGGCTGGCCATGGCGGAGAAGACAAACACAGAATTTCAAAAGATTCAACAATCCCTTCACGAACAGGAACGGACTCTCGCCGATCCCGGCTGGTTTTACATCACTGCGATGATGATATTGGTTACGTCCGCGATCTGCTTTTACATTTGGGTCAACTGGAACGCCAACACACGTGATACGGCAACCTTAGAGAACTTTGAAACGTTCTTTACTGCTCGCATCGAGGCGCTTGCGGATGGGCGACCACGTATTGCAGATCGTGAACGACAAAATGCAATTGAAACATCAACGCCGCAAACCGTCGGCGAACAAAGCGGTGAACCGGAGCCGCCGATGACGTCGAATTCGGAATCATAGTGTTTTGGCGGCGGCCCGGTTACCGCCAGCGTTCGGCCAGCATTGCGCGAGGCTGCACCAATCGTGGAGGAAAGTTGCGAACGATGACAAGAAACCTTCACCGAGCCCGACTCATTGCGGCGTGTCTGGTCGCCGCTGCACTGGCAGCCGCCGTGGGCTGCGAGGACCGCGCCGCCCGGCAGGCCGCGCTCGAGAACGCGCAAGCACAGGTCCGCCGCATCGCGGAAGATCTCGACAAGCGGACCACGGAGACGGGCGTTTATATCCGCGCGAAGGAGGGTGAAATCCAGGAGAAGGACCCCTGGGGCACGCCGATCCAAATCACCTATTCGCAGGGTGGCGTTGCCGAGACCGTTAGCGTCCGGTCCGCAGGACCCGATCGTAGATTCCATTCACGTGACGACGTTGTTGCCCAAGGCACGACAACGAACTTCAAGGGCGTTGGTGAAGGCGTCAAAAAGCATGCTGAGGAAACGGCTGCGAACGCCGCCAAAGGGGTCGTGAGAGGAACCGTTGAAGGCATCAAGGATTCGCTCAAAGAGTCATGGCCGAGGAAAAAGAAAGGCGACGACTCCCAAGGGGAGACCAGCACTGCCGAACAAGAGGCTGAGCGCAATCCGAAGGTCGGCCAATCGAATTGATCTTGACGCTCGGCCGCTCTCCGCACCGGCCTGTCGCTGCCTCGCTCGGTGTGGCGGTTCGGCGAATTCGGAGGCCGCCGGAAGGCGCGGAAATCCTTCGAAGTCGCGATCCGCCGTGGCTTTCCGTTGCTCCCGTTGATCCGTGGTGGCCTTGGCCGGTCTGACAGGATATAATCGCAGTAGAGCGGTTGACTGCCACGAAACCTGTCCGGCTGGGCTTCCGGGCGGGCCATCGTGTGGTCCAGCCGAATTCCAGGTCGTTTTGTCAAAGACCAGGCCGGCCCCTTTATTCCGGGAGGTGTTCATGCGATCCTTCACTGCGGTCATCGAACGATGTCCTGAAACCGGACTTTACGTCGGTTACGTTCCCGGGTTTGCCGGCGCCCACTCCCAAGGCGATACACTCGACGAACTGAATGATAATCTCAGCGAAGTGATCGGAATGCTATTGGAGGACGGAGAGCCTCGGATCGAATCCCAATTCATGGGTACGCAGACCTTGCAGGTGCCCTGACCATGGCGAACGTTCCTGTGCTCAAGCCTCAAGAAGTGGTGGCACGCTTGGAGAAACTTGGGTTTGTCGAGGTCCGGCAACGTGGCTCCCACAAGCAGTTTCGGCACATCGACGGGCGATGTACAACCGTACCATTTCACAAAGGACGAGATATCTCCCCGATCCTCTTGCGGCAGATAGCCCGCGACATCGGTATGACTGCCCAGGAGCTTGCAGGGGTCGATCCATAAGCCGGCCGAACCAGTCGCTGCACCTGACTGGGCGGGCACGGCGCGGTCGCGTGAGTTGCAGGTTTTGAAGTCCGCCCGGCAGGTGAGTGGCGACTGACGCATTAAGCTGCCCGAACCAGCGGATGCAGTTGACCGGGGACCGCGGTCGACGGTTTTCGAGATGATGCGATCGGTCGCCGCGGTCCCCGGCAACTGATCCTGAGCGTTCGCCGACTCAGGCCGGGCTGCTGACGGGGTTCCGAGCCAAGTGACTGATTGATGCAGATGGATGCACGTGACGTTCGAAAACTCGTTGTCGATCAAATCGCCGACCGCTGGGACGTGGCTGGCGACGCGGATCCAGTCGGCTTCGCCGTTGCGGCATGTTACGCGACGTGGTCTGCTATCAACGTGGACCCACCGGAGGGCTTTGACAATCAGGGCTGGGAACAAACGACATAAGACAGGATGCAGTTGGGCACGCCGACGTCTCCGGCGCCATTTCCGCCGGCTTGTCCTGGACGTTCGGTATGTTCGAACGATCCCGCTCGCGCTGTCGTGACGTAATCGGCCGTGCAGTAAGCAATCACTCCGAGCATTGACTGACGACCTCCGCTGGGGTGCCTCAGTTGACGCCAACAGGCTCACGGCTTATCCTGAAAGAGTGGGGCTCGCCACCGATGGACATGTAGGATTGCGAGGCGCGGCAGGGCTCACCCCAGTGCTAGGCCAACGGAGTTGTTCGAGATGGTTACGATTACCTTTCCCGATCGCGACACTGAAAAACGGGCACTTGCCTACCTGCTGGGTCGCTTCTCCGGCCGGGCACTTCGTTCGGGGGAGCACATAGTACCCGAGGCGGCTTTAGAAGCCCTGGCGGACCAGAACATTCCTTTCGCCGTGAAAGGCAAAGCAACCTATGCCGAGCAGTTGGCGGCGCTTCGAGGTGTTGCTTCCGCTCCAGTTCAATGATGGCCGGGATGTCCCGGCGGAGTGGCTGGCCGACGCGGTATTGGAGATCGTGGATCAATTCGGAGCGGCCAGCTACGAGACCCAGAAGGTCGAGGGACACTGGCGACATGGGGGCGTTGTCTACCGGGACAATCTCGTGAAGATTCTTGTGGATGTGCCGGAGTCGCCGGAGAACCGCCAGTGGATGAAAGAGTACAAGGACCGCTGGAAATCGCGATTGGAGCAGTTGGAGTTGTGGCTGGTCAGTTATCTGATTGAGGTGGACTAGGGCCGAACCAGCGGATGCAGTTGACCGGGGACCGCGGTCAACGGTTTTCGAGATGGTGCAATCAGATGCCTCGGTCTCCGGCAACTGATCCTGGTCGTTGGGCGATTGAAAGTCACCGAACCTATAACCGACGGCTAAGCAACTCTCAGCTACGCCGTTCTGGAGAACGCATCCGGGTCAGACGCCTGGTTTTGACGGTGGCCCTCGTGGTCGGGATGGCTTGGGCAGCACTTGCCCATGCTCAATACCCGTCCACCTCCAGCCGAAATACTTTCGGCGGGTACAATTACAGCAACGGCGGATATAGCGCGTCGAACATTTTCGGCGGATCCAACTACTATCAGCCGGGCGGTGGCACGATCACCAGCCAACCGAACATCTTCGGAGGGATGAACTACAGCAACGGCTGGTCTAGCCGGCCCAACATTGATATGTCTCCGTTGAGCTGGCCAGTTTCGGAGATGGAAACTGGTCGGCTCAATCCTTGCGGTGAAGCATGAAGGTTCGTGAGGTAATTAAGCGATTGGAGGCCGACGGATGGTATCGTGTCCGCTCAACAGGCGGACATCGGCAGTTCAAGCATCCCTGCAAGGCAGGGCGTGTCACGGTTGCGGGAAAGCCGGGCGTTGACGTGCCAATAAAGACCCTTAATAGTATTTGGAAGCAAGCCGGTTTGCCGGAGGAGTAGCGATGAGGTACGCAGTTGTGATTGAGAAGGGACCAACGAGCTACGGAGCCTACGTTCCTGACCTACCTGGATGCGTGGCTGCCGCCAAAACACGCGACGAGGTCAAGAGGCTAATCGCCGAGGCCATTTCCCTTCATTTGGAGGGCCTTCGCGAAGATCAATTGCCCCTTCCGGAGCCGGAAACAGAATGCGAGTACGTGGAAGTGTAATCTCCTCCTCTTCAGAAGAGCGGTTCGTTCCGATCAACGCGTGAGGAGATCGCCGAACAAGGCCGTTGCACTTGACCGGGCCGGCATTACGGTATTTCGAGTCATCACGTTCCTGCACCCGGCCCGGCAAGTGAACGCAGTCGTTCCGCCCGACGGCCTTCCCCGCCCCCACGCGAACCCGACCCGCTCCACACGGCTACCTGACCTGTCCTTTCGAGGACCGACCGAATATACTCCGACGTCGTCTTGTCTTGCGCTTCGGCGGCGGCGACAACCGCACTCCCGAGTTCGTCATCCGCGCGAAAACAGCGTTTCGGCGTCTCGCCGGTCGGAGGGCGCCCCCTGCTTCTCGGTTGGCTGTTATGGCCATGGCTGTCTCGATCGCTCATGCCTTCATTTTGTGGGCACCCGGAAACTTGGTCAATCTGTGATTGTTGGGTGGACAGAAACCAATACAAGACTGCGGCCCTGGGGACGGTGCGGGCGCGCATCGAGAATTCCAAACCCGCCCCACGGTTCGGGCACCGCCAGCCTGCCCGAAGAATTGACAAGCCGGCCCGCACCGGGTAGTCTGCGCAGCAACCGAGTGAGCGAGGTCGACGCCGCGACCGAGAGAATCGCCAGCCGCAGCGAGGGCGGCGATGCGCCTCGGGTTCGCGGCGATGGCGATGAGCCGGGCAGCCGTTTTCCATGCGAAGGAGCCGACATGAATCGCTTTGTCTTGATCATGCTGCTGATCGTTGCCTTGCCGCGTGCTTGGGTCGCGGCGGCCGAGGGGCCGGTGACGATTCCCGATCGCGACTCGATCCTGGCGACCTTGCGGCCGGGCCATCCCCGCCTGCTGATCGACGCGGCGGGCTTCGATTCGCTCAAGGCGCGGATCGCGTCGAGCGAGACGCTGGCGGCGTGGTACGCGCGCACCGTCGACTCGGCCGACTCGCTTCTGCGGCGGGAGCCGAACGTCTATCGCATCCCCGACGGCAAACGCCTGCTTTCGGTCAGCCGCAACGTGTTGGACCGCGTCTATCACCTGGCGCTGGCCTACCGGCTCGAAGGCGATCGCAAGTACCTCGATCGAGCCTGGAAGGAACTTCAGGCCGCGGCCGCGTTCAAGGACTGGAACCCCAGCCACTTTCTCGATACGGCCGAGATGACCCATGCCTTCGCCATCGGCTACGACTGGCTCTACGACGACTGGACCGATTCGCAGCGGGCCACGATCCGCGAGGCGATCGTGGGCCACGGACTGACGCCCGGATTGAAATCGTATCGCGGCGAGCGGGGTGGAGGGTGGTTCCCCCGGTCGGTGCACAATTGGAACCAGGTGTGCAACGGCGGGCTGACCGCCGGTGCCCTGGCGGTGGCCGACGAAGTGCCCGAACTGGCCGCCGAGATCGTCCACTCGGCGCTCGGGTCCATCCCGCGTGCCATGGCCGAGTACGCCCCCGACGGGGCTTATCATGAAGGCCCCGGCTACTGGGGCTACGGAACCAGTTACAACGTGCTCATGATCGCCGTGCTCGAGTCGGCCCTGGGAAGCGACTTCGGCCTGACGCGCTTCGAGGGATTCGATCAGACCGTGCGATTTCCCATGCAGATGACGGGCCCCACCGGCCTGACCTTCAACTTCGCCGACGCGGGGGCGGGCCGGCCGAGCAGCACGTTCACCATGTTCTGGCTGGCCGACCGATTCGGGCATCCGGCCGTCACCCGGTTCACCGAGCGGTTCGTGCGCGGCAGCCCGCGCGATTTGATCTGGTATCGCGAGCCCGGGGCCGATCGCATTCCGCCGCCGGCGAAATGCACCTACTGGCGCGGCGTCGAGGCGGTGAGCCTGCGGTCGAGCTGGGACGACCCCGAGGCAAGCTGGATCGTCTTCAAGGGCGACCGGCCGGGCGTCAATCACGGCCAGGCCGACCTGGGCTCGTTCGTCCTCGAGATGCTGGGCGAACGATTTGCCGTCGACCTGGGGGCCGACAACTACAATCTGCCCGGCTACTTCGACGGGCGCAAAGGCCGCTGGCACTTCTACCGCAACCGGGCCGAGGGACACAACACGCTGGTGATCGAGCCGGGCGCGGGTCCCGACCAGGCGATCCGGGGCAGGGCCGACGTGCTCCGATTCGACGACGACCCGGCGAGCCCCTTCGCGATCATGGATCTCACGGCCGCCTACGCCGAGCATGCCGAGCGGGTCCACCGGGGCATCCGCTTGCTCGACGGCACCGTGCCCGTGGTGCAAGACGCGATCGAATTGAAGGCTCCCTCGCGGTTGTGGTGGTTCATGCACACGCCGGCCGAGGTCGAGATCGCTTCCGACGGCCGCTCGGCCACGCTGCGGTTGAACGACAGGCAACTCGTGGCGAGCGTTCTCGGTCCCGACGATGCCCGATTTCGCGTGATGGAGGCAGCCCCCCTGCCAACCTCTCCCACGGTCGAAGGACAGCGATCGAACCCGGGGATCCGCAAGCTGGCAATCTACTTCGACGATTTCACCAAGGGACGGATCACCGTGGCCTTCACCCCGGCCGGCCACGATCGACCGACCGCCGTCTCGCCACTGGAGGATTGGAAGGCCCGTTGACCATGAAAACCCGATCGACGATTCTCGCAATCGTTTGCGTGCTCTGGTTTCTCTCGTCTGGCATGACCCGCGCCGATGAGTCGGCGGACCAGGCCGCCCGCAGTGCCCGGGACGCCTCCGACGCGACGGCCTTCACGATCTCGATCGACGAGGCCATGCAGGCCAAGTGGGGCTTTCGGTATCCCGTCACCTACGTGTTTCGCGTCGCGGGAGCGACCGGCGATTCGGACGTGCTGCGGCGCGACGAGGCCTCGGGCGAATGGGTGGCCCTCGACAAGAGATCGTCCGACGAGTTTTTGAACGGCGTCGAGTGCGTGCGGTTCAACCCGGCAGAGAACCGGGCCTACGTGTCGGTCGGTTTCGGCGAGGGCCATACGATCGAGCTGGAGTTCGCGGGCGTCGACTCGGCGGCCTTCGACTCGGTCGCCAGATACTACGACAACCGAAAGGCCGCCTACACGTTGTCGAACGACAACTGGGGAAGGCGGGCTTCGTCGAACCCGGGGGCGCCGTGGAAGGGCATGACCGACGACGCCTCGGACAGCTACCAGGCGTCGGTCCACGCCTGCCGGAAGTACCGCCTGCCCGTGTCGATCGCCATCAACAGCCACATGTACGGCGGCGATGCCATCTGGCAGCGAATCCAGGAAGAACTCGACCGCGGCGACCGGAGTTGGGAGCCGGCCGTCCACTCGAGCACCCATCCGTGCAGCGCCAAAGCCTACGCGGTGCACGGGTACGAGTCGGAGATCATCGGCTGCCGCGACGAGATCCTCAAGCGCCTTGCCAACATCCCCTACGGGCAGCATCTCTTCGAGTTCATCCTGCCCTGCGGATACAAGGACCGCTCGATCGAGGAGGCTTCCCAGGGTGAGTTCCTCTTGCTTCGCGACTGGAACGGCCGCGACAATCCGGCGAGCACCGACTACATCCCCTGGAACGCCCAGTATCGCTACTACGGCATTGGGGCGATCCAGACGAAGTCGTACGACGCGGTGCTCGAGAAGCGCAATCCCAAGGGGCGTTACTACGCGGCCGACGTGGCCGCCCTGAACGGGGCCTTCGACGCGGTGTACGGCCGGGGCGGTATCTTCTACGCCATGTGGCACGCCGACCGCTACAGGAACAGCGTCATCTACGACGTGCGCCTGGGCGTCGACGGCGTGCAGGGCTCGACCCTGATGCAGCACTTCGACCACGTGTCGGGCCGGCCCGACGTCTGGTACGTGGCCAACGGGTGGCTCTACTCCTATCGCTACGTGGCCGAGAATGCCAAGGTGTCGCGTCAACCGGCGTCTCGGGTCGGCGAACGAAGGGCGTCGGCCTTGCCCGGCGCTTGAGGAGATCGGGGTCGCGGCCTTCGAGGAAGCGATCCGGGGCCGCCGAGATTTGCCCGATGCCTAGCGCTTGCTTTTCCAGCCCGAGCCGGTCGCGGGCGCCGGCCGCGCTGCTGTCGCAGTCGAGGCTCTCGCCGCAGGCGTCGCCTTGCCGGCGCTGGTCCATCCCGACGAAGGCTCGGCCGGCGCGTCGGTCGCGGGAGCCGGCGTCGCCTCTTGGTAGCTCGCCTGCTCGATGGCCGATCCGGCGGAAGGCGAAGCCTCGTCGTTCGCGGTCCCCTCGATCAGGCCGCGGGCAAACGTGCCCAAATCGTACTTGGCTGCCGGACGCCCCGAAGCCCTCTGGGCCCAAGCGGCGGGCGTCGTGCGCGGCGAGGTGTTCCGCACGATCTGTTGCGGGCTCAACGGCTGGCCCGCGGCGGCCCTCGGAGAAAGGGAGCCGCGCGAGGCCGTCGGAGGCATGGGCTCGGGTTCGGGGACCGGAATCGTCTCGGGCGTCGGGGCCAGGACCGGCTCCCGCCCGGTCGGCTCGTATCCGTCGAAGATCCCTGCACTGGTGCCCGTGTGCTGTTGGTACTCGCCGCGGCTGATGACCTTGGGGCGGGTGAACCCGTAATCGAGATAGGTCGAGGCGTCGCGCGCGCGGGCTCGCCGGACCGCGTCGAAGTAGGCCTTGGCGGGCCAGGGGCCTTCGGCCAGATAGACGCCGTTGTACTCCAACAGCGACCCCTTGCGGAAGTGCACTTGCAGGATCGCCTTGTTGTAGGCGACCAGGGCGCTGTAGTAATTGATCTCGGCGGTGGCCAACCGGCGCTGGGCGTCCAGCTTCCGATCGAGATAGGCCTGGCGCACGGCCAGACCGGCCTCTTCCTGGGCCTGCCACCCCTCCAGTTCGATTTGGGCGGCCAGGCGCTGATTGAATCGGGTCTGGGCAAGCTGATAGTTCTTCTTCAGGTCGCGCAGCACCCCGGACAGATCGTGGGAGAGCTCCAATTCCATCTCCCGCAACACGGCGCGGTCGCGCGTCAATTGCAGTTCGGCGTTCCGCACCCCGGCGAGTTCCTTCCGAAAGCCGAGCGGCACCGAGAGGTTCAGGGCGAGCGACCATTCCTGGAAGTCGCCGTCGGTCATGACGCCGTAGGCGTTGTCGCGCGCGTTGCTCGGATCGATCAGTCGGTCCCCTAAGCCGTGCCAGCGATACATGCCGCCCGCGTTCAACTCGGGCAGGAGAAGGTTCTTCGAGGCGATCAGTTGCAGTTCGCGGCGTTTGATCTGCCATTTCTGCCGCCGGAGATTCACGCTCCGGGCCATGGCCTCGGCATGGACGTCGGCCCAATCGAACTGGACCTCGGCCGTGGTCGGCTCGTCGGAAGGCCGGATCAGACGCCCGTCGGTCGCCGCCAGCCCCATCATGTACCGCAGATTGCCCTCGGCGACGTAGACCTGGTTCTGGGCCTCCTCGACGGCCCCCTTGAACTCGAAGTACTGGTGTCGGGCCTGGGCCTCGTCCTGGGCGTCGCCCGTGCCGACCTCCCGTTCGGCCTGGACGTCGCGCCAGGTGTCCAACGCCAGGTTGCGGCCCTCGACCAGAGCGTCGAGATTGCGGTAGGCCAGGTACAGATTCCAGTAGGCGTGTTCGACGTCGGCGATCATCCGCAGCACCTGGGCCTCGAAATCGGCCAGGCTCACGTCGGCATTGAGCCGGGCAATCATCACGCCGCGAAACTGCTCGGGGGCTCGGCCGGCCAGGGAGGCCGCGTTGCCAAAGGCCGAGGTCTGGCGCGGACCGTAGATGCGGGTGAACTGCACGCCGTTGCCCTGCAACAAAGGCATGCTGAACTCGGCCTCCAGCGACGTGGTCCACGCGCTGTGGAACGCCTGCCCCGTCAAAGGCGTGTTGTTTCCTTCGTAGTCGACGTTGTGGCGCAAGTACCACGTCCCACCGGTCGCCGTGGGCTTGCTCAGCTCGGCCTGGAAGCTGCCCCCCTCGCGCTCGAGGGTGGTGGGCCGGAAGAACTCCACGCTGGGGCTGACGTTCTGCCGTCGGTTGTTTTTGTCCCAACGTACGAAGCTGTTGAAGGTCGTGTCGAAATCGGCCAACGCCGCCTCGACGCCCAACGGGCTCGAAAAACCGTTGCCCGTCTCGGTCAGCGCGGGGTCGTAGACGCTCGGCATGCCCGCCGGGTTGTTCTGGATCGTTTCGGGCGTCGCGTCGGTCTGGCCGAACTCCAATCCCGGCAGCGTGCGGATCACGTTGCCGTTGGCCAGGGCAATGCGCACCGCCTCCTCCAGCGGAAGCTCCCATATCTCCTCGGGATCGGGATTGTCAAGCGTCAACGGCGGGCGGGCCCCGACCACCTCGTCCAAGCTCGTGGTCTCGACGTCGGGGAACTCGATGTCCGTGGCCTTGCCGATGTAGTGCGACAGATCGCCATTTCCGTGGAAGTAGAACGGCTGTTGCGGAACGCAACCGGCCTTGGCCAGCAACGACGCGGCCAAAACGACGCACAGGATCGAGGACTGCCGACTCATGGGTTTTACGTTCCTTTCGGGGGGGGACGCAATCTCCGGATCGATGCCGAGTCTGCCACCTTGGGATGCTGGAAATACGTAACGCAAGCCAATATCCGGAGGGATTGGCATGACTGGTATCGGCGACGCAATCCGCAGACTTTGACAAATCCGAACGAACGACGAAAAAGGAACGTCTTTCCCAAATCACCCAGACGCGCAACGCCGCCCGATCGTCGGCAGAATACGC
>Ga0334900_1003737_pt1 | contig 11412 bp, 12 predicted proteins | sample GraSluR3_MG_2_FD_207231 | JGI IMG/M metagenome (GOLD analysis project Ga0334900, IMG submission 207231) | Sludge microbial communities from methane-producing bioreactor in Wageningen University, Netherlands - Granular Sludge_31_08-R3 | ecosystem: Engineered > Bioreactor > Anaerobic >...
CAGCCGCAGGTTTCGCCGCTGCCCGCCCCCCTGGGGACGACCGGGATGCCGTGTTCCGCCGCCAGCTTCACCGTGGCGGACACTTCCGCCGTGGAGCGGGGCAGCACTACCGCATCGGGAATGAAATTGTGAAAACGGGCGTAAAAAGAACTGTCGTAGCTGTACATCCTTTTTTCCAGGGATCCGGTCAGCATGCGTCCGGCCGGGTATATTTCTTTAAGTCCGGCGTTAATTTTTTTTATAACCAAAACAGACCTCCCGTTGAATGCAGTTTAATGAATTAATTACTTGTTCTCATAGCGGCGCATGAGTTCCTCCCGGGTGATAACCACGTATTTCGGCGTGAGTTCTTCCCGGTAGCGCCGCAAGCTTTGATGGCCGCCGGGATGGAAAAGAGCCAGGAGAAATTTTTCGTAATAACGGGTGAGCTTGGAAAAAAGACCGGGTTTTAAGTCGTACGTGGTAAAGCCGAGGCGTTTGGTCCCGCGGTGCAAAAGAGTGATTCCGATGAGTGCCTTGACCCGGTGGTATTCTTTTTCACTGTGCAACAGGCGGGCCAGGGCCGGTAAACCTTTTTGTATTTCCCGCAGTGCGGTTATGGCCATGCGTTCCGTGGTGGTGTTTTCACCGGCCAGGCTTCTAAGCCGTTCGTTGTTGAGGTGCAGCTCCAGGTAACGGTCGCCGCGGCGCAAAACGGTACCGTCCGGCAGCTTCCAGTCTTTACCGCGGTAGCGGCGCAAGGCGGTTCTCCAGACCGAGGCGCTGCCTTCTTCGATTTCTTTGATTCCCATCAGCATACGAAGGAACTTTTCCGTAAAACTCCAAAGTCCGCGCGCGCAATTTTTTACCCCGGTCCGGCGGGTCCCGGCCGTTATTATTTCTTCCAGGGGCACTACCCGCAGCCCTTTACGGCTCAATTCCTCGAGAATGCCGGGTAGTGCCGCCACTACCCGGGCGGGACTTCCCTTTGCGGAGCAGGGGGTGGAGTCACTGTCGTGAAAAATCAGAATGGAGCCGTCCTTGACTCTCCCCAGAGCCGTGCGGGCGATGCTTTTCGAGGTGGCTCTTTTAGTCCAGTCCCAGTTCATGTAAGTCCAGAGTACGAGTTTATATCTCTTCAGCCGGCAGTAAATGATAGTAACAAGATTAAACAGGCCCCATGGCGGCCGGCAAAAACGAATATTTTGACCGGTCAAGGCTTCCAGGGTTTGTTCCGCTGCGGTTATTTCTTTGGTGGTACCTCCGGGGCCAAGCAGCCAGGCGGCCTTGTGATTGAAACCGTGATTACCGATTTCGTGACCCGCCCGGGCGATGCTGCTGGTTAGTTCCGGGTAAGCCTTGGCCTTGGAACCAATCATAAAAAAACATGCTTTTACCCGGTAACGTTCCAGGATATCCAGGATTTGCGGTGTATAACGGGGGTCCGGTCCATCATCAAAAGTTATGGCCACCATGCGGTTGCCTGCGGGGGCCCGGGATACGGCACCTATATGTCCCAGGCGGAGTAATATTGTGGGCAGGATATTGTAAACCAAAAAAATAAGGAATAATAATTGAAGAAAGGACATGTTCCAATTTGCCCCCCGGTGCATGCTGCCAGGAAAAGCAGTGCTAAAAGTTCCAGTGCTTTCCTGGAAGAAACAAGCGCTTTTAATTCCCCCGGTTCGAATTTTGATCTATTATACACGATTACCGCCGGATATGACCAGTGCTGGCAATAAACAATGCATTTTAAAAAATTATAGTTGATTTTTTTATGCCGGGCGGTATAATTTATTTGAGAATGGTTCTCTTTATCGATATGGTTTGGTTTTATTATCCTGAGGAGGTAGGGCGGTGACTCTGGATCAGGTGCGCAAGGGGCAGGTGGTGCGGATTGTTGGGATGCCGAATGAAATATTCCGGGTTCGTGCCATCCGTTTCGGTATTTCAGAGGGTTCGGTGGTGCTCTGCCGGGAGGTTGTGCCCGCCGGACCGGTAGTGGTGTCCTTGAACAGACAAGAGATCGCCATCGGCAGAAGTCTGGCCAGGATTATTTTTGTAGAACCGTGTTAATATGCCCGAAGCTGAATATATATTGCAGGCGGTGAGCATTTGAGTAATTGTTGCAGCGTAGAGTCCAGGATTCCGTCAGGAGGTAAAAAGATCGTCCTGGCCGGGAATCCCAATGTCGGTAAATCGGTATTTTTCAATGATTTTACCAGACTGTACGTGGACGTTTCAAATTATCCCGGAACAACCCTCGATATGGCCTGCGGCCGTTTCGGCAGTGATGTCGTGATTGACACCCCCGGGGTGTACGGTTTTTCGTCGCTTAGTGAAGAAGAAGCGATTGCCAGGGATATTATTCTGGAAGCGGATATCGTGGTAAATATTGTGGATGCGGTACACCTTGAGCGGGATTTGTTTTTGACCTTACAGTTGATAGATATGGGTATTCCCATGGTCGTGGCGCTTAATATGGTGGACGAGGCGGCCCGGGAGGGTATGAAGGTAAAGAGTCATTTGCTTGAAAAGTTGCTCGGGGTGCCGGTTGTTCCTACGGTGGCCGTCAGCGGCAGGGGCATGGAAGAACTGAAAAGAAAGGTCTATTTTGCCCGGCCCGGTCACGTGGAACCTTTTATCAGGGAAAAATTAAGTAAAATACAACCACCGGCAGGCAGCAGAGAGGCGTTGTTAATTTTAGAGGGGGATCCCGTAATTAGCGCGCGCAGCGGAATGCGGCCCGGAACGGAACGGGATGCTTTGTACCGCGCCCGCCGGGAGAGGGTGAATGATATTGCAGCCCGGGTGATCGACGATAACGGCGGGGGTGCCTCGTTTGCGTCCAGGTTGGGACGCCTGATGCTGCTCCCGTTAACCGGCTTTCCGCTTTTATTACTGACTTTGTGGGGTATTTATGAAATAGTGGGAGTTTTCTTGGCCCAATTTGTAGTTGATAATACCGTGGAGCTGATGGAGGGGTATTACGAACCGGTGGTCAAATCTCTGATGGCGGTTTTTGTCTCGCCCGATTCAGTGGTGGGGACCATCCTGGCCGGGCGTTTCGGACTGCTTACCATGACCGTCACTTATATGTTCGGCCTGCTCCTGCCGCTGGTGCTGGGTATATTTTTCGTATTATCCATCTTGGAGGACTCGGGATACCTGCCCAGGATTGCCGCCTTGATCGACCGGGTTTTAATCGGGTTTGGTTTGAACGGACAAGCTATCATACCATTGATTTTGGGTTTCGGGTGTGTCACAATGTCTTTGATTACCACCAGGATGCTCGGAACGCAAAGGGAAAGGCGGATTGCCACTTTTCTTTTGGTACTGGGGGTTCCCTGCTCGGCCCAAATGGCTATTGTTACTGCGGTGCTGGCGGGAATTGATCCCGCTTACGCGTTTTTATACCTGCTGTTCATTTTCAGTATGCTTGTATTTGCCGGGACGTTTTTGGGGCGTTTTTTACCCGGGTGGACTTCGCCTTTGTTGATTGAATTGCCCCAGCTGCGTTTGCCTAAACCTAAAAACGTGTTGCAAAAGACCCGGTTCAAGTCGTGGGGTTTTATAAAGGAAGCTTTTCCCATATTTGCCGGGGGGATGCTTTTATTAAGTATTTTGGAGGTGTCGGGACTGCTGAACGGTATCAGGAATTTTCTGATGCCGATAACGGTAAGCTGGCTGCATTTGCCCCCGGAGATGGCCGATGTTTTCATAATGGGCTTTATCAGAAAGGAATTTGGTGCTGCTTTTATTCTTAACATACCTATGCTCGAACTGCAAAAATTTGTGGTATTGGTGACTCTTACACTGACGGTGCCGTGTATAGCTTCAACTATGATTGTCTTTAAGGAGCGCGGCTGGTGGGAAGGTTTTTTGATTTGGTTTTCGGTATACTTTCTGGCGTTTTTTACCGGCGGGGTATTGACCCGCTTGCTGGAAGCTTTTAATACGGCGGAGTCTTTGCGGCCCCTGGCATTATCGAGTGTGGTGTTCTTTTTCCTGGTTGCGGCCCTGATTATTTTCCGCCTCCTGGTGCCGGATAAGAAGGCGATTTAGTTACGGTTGATTATTTAGTTGCGGTTAATTAATATTGCTGGTAAAATAACTGTTTAAAGCGAACTCGCTTAAGAATTTGTTCCAGGTGAAATAATGATTAAAAACAAAGTAATACTTGTTATAATGGCGATAATACCGGTATTTTTTTTTCCGGTATATTTCTCAGATGCTGCACCGGACTTAAATGCTGCACCGGAGATTACAGGAGAAGCGGCGGTGCTTATTGACGGTAAAACCGGGCAGGTGCTTTTTGAGAAAAACGCGCACCGTAGAATGTACCCGGCCAGTACCACGAAAATTCTTACGGCCGTGCTCGCCCTGGAAAAGGGAGCTTTGGATGAAGTGGTAACCGTGCCGGAATGCGCTTGTAATATAGAAGGGTCAGCGCTTGGGTTGCAGGAAGGAGAAGGGGTATTCCTGGAAGATTTGTTATATGCGCTGATGTTGAACTCAGGCAACGATGTGGCGATTGCCGTGGCTTGTCACATAGGGGGGTCGGTAGAGGGTTTTGTGCATATGATGAATAAAAAAGCTGAAGATATCGGCGCCTTGAACACCCATTTCAGTAATCCTAATGGACTGCCTGCTCCTGACCATTATGCCACTGCTTACGATCTAGCGCTTATTTCCCGCTATGCCATGCAGAACCGGAAATTCAGGGAGTTGGTTTCTACCAAAGTCAAAAATATGGAACGTACGGTGCCCGATGCACAAATTTACCTCCAGAACCATAACCGGCTTTTGTGGCGTTATGACGGCGCCGCCGGGATAAAAACAGGTTATACCAACGCTGCCGGGCAGTGCCTGGTGGCAGCAGCCCTCAGGCAGGAAAGGGAATTAATAACGGTGGTCTTGAAAAGCGTGGGAGCTGATATCTGGACGGACACGGAACAGCTTTTGGATTATGGTTTTGATAATTTTGTTCCGGTAATCCTGACGCAGGCCGGCAGGTTTGTGGCCAACGCACCGGTCAGGTTTGGCGATGCGGATACGGTACCGGTTCAGACGGGTAGTTTTCTTTCGTATAACTTTGCGGCCGGAGAAATAAAGGATGATATCCAGCGCGTAGTTACTTTGGACGAAAACATTACCGCACCGGTCTTTCCCGGCGAAAAATTGGGTGAGCTGACTTTTTTTGGAGGCGGTCGCGAAGTAGGCCGGGTTGATTTGTTGGCTCAGCAAGGAGTGGGGAGGCATTTATTGGCTCAGCGGTGTTTGTGGTTGCTGCCGGCGTTCTTCGGGTTGTTTATAATTCTGTCTATTATCCGCAGTAATCGGGCCAGACACAAGCGGTGGGAAAGATATAAGATGAAATATCGCCGGTGAGGTGTTTTCTATATTTTCTAAAAAGTATGGTTGTGGTGGTGTATAATGAAAGATGTTTTGTCGGGTATTGAAGAAAAACTCAGGGCGCGGGAGTTTAAGTTTACCACGCGACGGGAACTCATTTTGAAGGTTCTGCTCGAAAATAACGACAAACACCTGAGTGCCGAAGAATTATTTAATTTGGTCAAGCAAAAAGCTCCGGATATGGGCCTGGCTACGGTATACAGGGCGTTGGAACTCTTTCAGGAACTTGATATCATCAATGCCATTGACTTCGGAGACGGGCGCAAGCGTTACGAGTTCGGAGTGGAGGTGGGGAAAAACCATCATCATTATCATCTTATTTGCACTAAATGCGGCTGCATTACCGAAGTGGATGACGACCTGACGGAGGATTTGAAAAGCCGTGTCGGTAAAAAGTATAAATTTATCATAACAGACCACCAGCTCAAAATTTTCGGCATCTGCAACAAGTGCCGGACAAATTTTTGAATACCATTTGGAAAAGGAGTTTCGATGTGATGAGTTTTCAACCCCAAGGTTTGGCTACGGGAATAGGCAGTATGCCTTTTACCAAGCCGCAGGATGCGCTGCGCCTGATGAAAAAGTATTTTCCCGCTGCCCCTCATTGGCCCCAGCTGCCTTCCCGGGGCCGGAAGGAACACTTTGTCAACCAGTACTTGCGCCCACTGGTGCAAACCGGTCTGCTGGTCGACGACGGGGATAAAATTTATTTCGATACGCAAAACCCCGCCTGGACCGATCGTCTGACTGATTTTTACGGCATTTACCTGGCCTGTGAGGAGGGCGACCAGGCGGCCTTAAAGGAGTTTGCCTTTCCCGGGGATGCGGCGGCCGGGTTCTACGCTTTTATGGAAGACCTGGAAGCCGGAACCGGAAATGCCTCGCTGGTCAAGGGGCAGGTGGTGGGGCCGCTTTCCGTGGCCTTCCAGGTTAAAGACGAGCAGGGGCGCTTTGCTTATTATAACGACCAGCTGCGGGACCTGGTCGTTAAGACCCTGGCCATGCATGCTGTCTGGCAGGCGGGGGAGTTGGGAAGGTTCGGCCTGCCCGTGCTGATTTTCGTGGATGACCCCGCGATCGGGGTTTACGGGCATTCCAGCTATGTTACCGTGACCAGGGAAATGATTAAAGAGGATCTGACAGCTGTTTTTGCCGGCGTGCGCGGAGCGGGAAACCTGGCCGGAGTGCATTGTTGCGATGCCGTGGATTGGTCGATTTTATTTGAATTGAATTTAGATGTGGTCAGTTTCGATGCCTATAATTACTTCAGCTCAATTATTCCATATACCGCTTCTTTAAAAGATTTTTTTGAGCGGGGTGGTTCCCTGGCCTGGGGTATCGTACCCACTTTGAACGGACGGGTCGCGGAAGAGAATGAAAATTCCCTGCTGGAAATTTTAACCGGGGAATGGAGCGAATTGGAAGGACGCGGCATTTCAGCGGAAACTCTTTTTAAACAATGCCTGATTACTCCGGCATGCGGTACCGGCTTGCTCGATCATGACACGACACAAAAGATTTACCGGCTGGCGGCCGCGGTGTCTGAAAAGCTTCGTTCCCGTGCGAGGTAAGCCGGCCATGTTTCCGGTTGATTATCACCTGCATACGAGTTTTTGCGGGCATGCGACAGGAGAGGTCGGGGACTATCTGCAAGAGGCCGCCCGGAAAGGAATTTGCGAAGTCGGTTTCAGTGACCACCTGCCGTTGTATTTTTTGCCGCCCGAAGAAAATATTCCCGGTTATGCCATGCAGGAAGCCGAGCTGCCGCGTTACGCGGAAATGGTCCGCAGTTGTGCGGAAAACGCACCGGTGCGTGTCAAATTGGGTATAGAAGCTGATTACGTCCCGTCCGGCGAGGAGAAACTTTCTTCGCTCCTGGCTTCCCTGCCCTTTGATTATGTAACCGGTGCGGTGCATTTTATCGACGGGTGGGGTTTTGATAATCCCGCCGAGATGGATCAATACTATAAAAGAAATATCGACCTGGTTTACGAGCGTTATTTTGCCCTTTTACAGCAGGCCGCGCTTTCCGGCTGTTTTGATATTATGGCGCACCCTGATTTGGTTAAAAAATTTAATTTCCGGCCGGTGCGTTCATTAAGACCTCTTTATGAGGATACGGCCCGGGCTTTTAAAAAAGCCGGTGTGTGCGTGGAGGTGAATACGGCCGGTTTGAGGTGTCCGGCAAGGGAAATCTATCCCGCACCGGAGTTGCTGGAGGTTTTCTTTAAGCACGGCCTTCCTGTCACCCTGGGTTCGGATGCCCACCGTCCGGAACAGGTCGGGGAGGGATTTGTCGAAGCGCTGAAGCAGCTTGAAAGAGCCGGTTATAAAGAAATTACCCGGTTTGATGGAAGAAAGAGGAGTTTTGTTAAGATTTCAAGTTTTTAACGTTTGCTAAGCTACTGGGTAAAGAAGGAAACAATTTAATATGTTAATAAATGTTATTTTTTTTATATATTGGGAAGGTAACAGGGTTGTATTTAGCGAATTCTTCATAAAAAGCCGGTGCGGGTAAGGTAATAAAGCGGCTTTTAGTGGAGGAGGTGGGGTATGGATTGCGCAGGTGTCGGCTTGTGTCTGGTGTCGCTGGCCTTGTTTTTAGCGGCGCTGGTTTTCTCCACCAGGCCCGGCCAACGGGCCGGTGCAGAACAACCGGCAGGCGTTTCCGGAGAACCCGGTGCTGCAGCCGGGCATAAGGCGGTCATAGTTGAATTGCCCGGGGTGGACAATATACCGGATGAATATATTGTAGATTTGAAGGTTTTGATAAGTAAAAATAACCAGGCAAGACTAAAAGAAGGCGGGCAAGCCGGACCATACGGGAAGAAAATCAACCGGCTTGATAAATATTTATAATAATGAGCACGGGCCAACCTTATTAAGGTTGGCCCGTCCGCGCTTATTTTTCCTTGTTTCGTTTGGCGGCAAAAAACCGCTTTAAATTATCAGGGATATCCCGGTTCCGGCGGGAAGCCGAAGATTTTTTATCATTCCTGTTTCCACCGTAAACCGCTTTAAGGATCGCCTCGATAATCATGGCCTTGGGTGGAGCGGTATATTCCTGTCCCTGATACACCCAGACCCGGCAGTCGACATCCGTACCGCAGAGATCGCCGCAGGACTCGCACAGGTTTTCTCTTGCCTCCAACTGAATATCTTCACCGTTGATGCGAATGGTAGGCGAACTTAACAGCCCCACTGCGCGGGCCTGTTCTTCGGTTTGCACGTGGATGTTGCGGATCGTTACCTGAATGCCGGCGGCCTCAAGTACACGGGCTACCTCCGCAACGGCCCCTGCCAGGGTGCTTTCAGTTTCCCGGCAACGTTGGCAGAGGCTTAGGTCCAGGTATAAAAACTCAATCTCTAAACGGTGCGGTTGGTTGGCAGGTTCTTCCGGGTTGCAGCAGGAGCTGCCGCCGGGGCAGCAGGAGGCATTGTTACCGGCAGTATTGATACAGCCGCACCCGTTTTTAAGGTTATTGTTTTCCAAAGCAAACCCTCCCAGGTTGAATTTATTCCAGGTCAAAATCCCGGCATAGCTGTTTAATATATGCTTTCAGGGTATTTCGGTTAATAAAATAAAACTTCCATTTGCCGCGTGGCTCTTCGGTAACCAATCCGGCTCCGGTTAACTCTTTCATATGATAAGAAACCCCGGACTGAATCATACCGAGGATGGACATTAATTCACAATTGCACAAGCCGGGACGGTCCCGGCTGTCATTGTCACCGGCACAACAGGTTTCTTTGCTGTGGTACAGCAACAACATAATTCTGTATCTTACCGGGTCGCTCAATGCCTTGGCAATTTTAACACGGTCCATACGCACAACATATCAAAAATAATTGATATAGTCAAATAAAATTATATTTAATTTTTTTATTTACCCACCAAAATTTAGAAGGGTTTTAATTATTTATGGAGAAAAGGTGGTGATAAGTGGTGGAAAGTGGTGAATAGTTCACCGGTACGGAGTTGTTGGCCGTGTTTATGGGAGAATACCAGCACAACCTGGATAAGAAAGGCCGGCTCTTTATTCCTGCCCGCTTCCGCGAAGGCCTGGGGGACTCTTTTGTCGTGACGAAAGGTCTGGACGGATGTCTTTTTGTTTACCCGCGCCCGGAATGGGAGGCGCTGGAACAGAAGCTGAAGTCCCTGCCCTTTACCAGGGCTGATGCCCGGGCCTTTGTGCGGTTTTTTTTCTCGGGCGCTGCTGAATGTGAAGCCGACAAACAGGGAAGAATATTGATTCCCGGCAGTTTGAGAGAGTATGCCGGGTTGGAAAAGGACGCGGTGATTATCGGTGTTTCATCACGGGTTGAGGTCTGGTCCAAAGAGCGGTGGGAGCGTTACAGTGAACGGGCTGCCGCTGCTTATGAGGAAATAGCGGAAAAAATAGTCGACATTGACTTGGGTGTATAGTTGAAGGACCCTGAACCGGGAAGGAAAGTGGTAAAAAGAATGACTTTTTTCCACCGGCCGGTCATGGCCAAAGAAGTTTTGGACGGCCTTAAAATAATCCCTGACGGTATATATGTGGACTGTACCCTCGGGGGCGGCGGGCACAGTGAGGCGGTATTAAAAGAACTGGGAGCCGGCGGCCGGCTGGTGGCCCTGGATCAGGACAGCGAGGCAATCGCCGCCGCGGAAAAAAGATTAGTTCCTTTCGGAGACAAAATGCTCCTGGTGCGGGAGAATTTTGTGCAACTGCCGGAGGTTTTAAAACATCTGGGGATCAGGCAGGTGGACGGAATTATATTTGATCTGGGGGTTTCTTCATACCAATTGGATAATCCGGCCCGGGGGTTCAGCTACCAGTACGATGCCCCGTTGGATATGAGAATGGACCAGCGGTATGATAAAACCGCCCGGGAAATAGTTAATAAACTTCCGGTAGCGGAATTGGCCACCATTATCAGGAAGTACGGGGAAGAACGGTGGGCGTCCAGAATTGCGCAGTTTATTGGGGAAGCTAGGGAACGCCGCACTATTGAAACTACCGGGCAGCTGGTGGAAATTATAAAAAAGGCTATTCCCGCAGGGGCCAGGCGTAAAGGACCGCATCCGGCTAAACGGACCTTTCAGGCCTTGCGTATTGCGGTAAACCGGGAACTCGAAATATTAAATGATGCTCTCGGCGCGGCAGTACAGGTGTTGCGCCCGGGCGGCAGGTTCTGCGTTATCACCTTTCACTCCCTGGAGGACCGGGTGGTAAAGCGCTTATTGCGCCGGATGGCGGCACCGTGTTCTTGTCCCAGAGAAGTGCCGGTTTGTGTCTGCGGCGGGAAAAAGAAAATAAAATTAATTACCTCCAGACCGGTATTGCCTAGTAAAGTGGAACTCGGGGAGAATCCCCGGGCAAGGAGTGCCAAGCTCCGGATAGCGGAAAAATTGGAATAACGTTCCTTAATAAGTTCTAGTTTCCAGGAGGGTTGAATAAATTGATCGTAGCACAGGAAAAGACATGCTACCATAGCTGTTATTCCGGTGCGGCGCACCGGCCGGAAAAGCACAGGCGCAAGGGTGTGCCGGGAAAACACAAGTTAATCCTCACCGGGCTGGTGGCCGCCGCTTTTGCGTTGGGGGTTATGGTCATTTGTTATTACGCGCAGGTGTTTGCGCTGGGATACCAGATTCAGTCCCTGAAAGAGGAACTTGCCCTCCTGCGGGTGGAAAACTATCACCTGGCTGAAAATATTTACCGGCTAACCTCTCTGGACCGGGTGGAGCACCTGGCATTAAACCGGCTCGGGATGGTTAATCCGGATAACAGCAATATCCTGGTAGTGGCGGTTGCCGGTAGCTCTTCGGAAGTGTTCGGCCCGGAACCTGCCCGTCCGGCATTAGTTTCTGCCGCCGGGGATGAGCGTAGTCGACTGATTCAGACTTTCAGCGAATTGGTCAACCGGTTGGAAAATAAGATCCGGCTTGGGCTTGGTTTAAGTACCGGGTCTGAGGAGGTAACCTATGCAGACGACCAACATATTGATGCGCAAACGGATAGCCATGGTGGG
>Ga0334900_1003742_pt1 | contig 11388 bp, 2 predicted proteins | sample GraSluR3_MG_2_FD_207231 | JGI IMG/M metagenome (GOLD analysis project Ga0334900, IMG submission 207231) | Sludge microbial communities from methane-producing bioreactor in Wageningen University, Netherlands - Granular Sludge_31_08-R3 | ecosystem: Engineered > Bioreactor > Anaerobic > Unclassified...
CGAATTGGTGTAAGTTCAATAATGTGTATTCGTTGTATGCATTTATGGAAACAGCTCGTTGATGAATTATTTCAGTTTCTTCTTCTCCTAAAGTCTCACTATATTTTTTCTTAAAGATCTCTTTTGGAATTGCCGCTATTTCATTAATACTGCTGAAATTATTATTAAACAGTCCGCTCATGGCTTTGGGGGAGGGACTCACCTGCAGGATTCTTTTTAACTTGTTAACCTCCATTTGCAGATCGGCAACTCTATCCGGATTTATTTCCTGAAACTGATTTTCAAAATCAGTCACATCAGATTTTCGCAGATCAAAACCCTCCGGAATGGCAGCCCGGAAAAAAGCAGCTATATCTTCCTGCAAGTCCTCCCCAATTTGCAAATCGCCCTTTTCTAATCCAAAAGCCACTGTATCCGTCGGATAAGTTGCCTGGAGGTCTCTCAGCATGATTCGTTTGTAATTTTCCTTTTTTACATCCTCGTTTTCTCCCGGAATAATGCCCGGTACCTTGTGCTGCTGAATGATCTGGTTAAATTCATTTGGATGATAAATGATCTCCCGGGGATCCCGGATATTGAGATTTTGAAGATCCCGTATAATTGACAGATTATGCCGGGTTAAGATGGAAAGCGAGTTTGTTAGCTGTAAATTTTGAATAGCCTGCGGATTGTTTTGAAAGGCTGGCAGGGAAGGTAACACCTCGTTCCAGAACTCAGATACAGGTCCTTCATGATTGGTATAAGCAGTCATTAATTCCGCATGGGCGTTATTCTCATCGGGTAAGGCAAGATTTAAAAAGTCTCTGATGGAAGGTGTTTCCTGAGGAGCCTGATCAAGTGAAAAGCTGACAGCCACCCCTCCCAGCGCATTTAAAAAAGAATCTATGGCCTTTTCATCGTATGAAGCAATGATATTCTCATCGATAGCCTGAAGCAGGACTTGACGTAACCTGGACCTGGGAATACCCGCAATTCCGAACCAGGTCAAAGGTACTGATTTACGCCCCAGGGCATAAATAAAATCTAACAAAAGGGGAATATTACTAGCTTCCTCAACTAAGCGGTCAGCAGTTGTCAAAATCTGGACCTGGGAAGCAGGAAAGTCAATTTCCTCCGCGACAAATGCTATCTGGGCCGGGGAACTGCTGATTGCTGCAAGGGTAAGGTTCGCTTCAGCGGTAAAATCCCGGGCAGCGGGGTAGATCAGGTCAAATTCCGAAGTTTCATCTTCCTCATTTTGGAGCTGTATATCGAGGCCCGGAATTTCATTTGATTCACTATATTCCTTTTTAAACGCAAGACGCGAACGACCCGTAATTTCATCTTCTTCCAAGGCATAAGCCACGACATCTGCGAGGCCTCGTTCATTTTGGGAAAAAGCAGACGCTTCAAATACCACCTCGTAGTATCCTTTGGCATTGGTAACGGTTTCTCCTAAAAGCTCCATGCCTTCAGCCTCTTCCAGTTCCTGCCTGCTGTTCACCTGGTCAAATATGGCTGCTCCCCGGAGATCCACGTCATAGACTATTACTGATGTATCAGGAACGACTTCTCCTTTGGCCGAAAAGACAAGACCGGATGCTTTATATTGCCCTTGGCCGGAATCTTCTTCCAGCACAATGTCAAACTCGAGTATTCCCGGAGCGAGGTTAGAAAAAGGTTGGTTACTGGTATCATTGATGAGATTATCATCGCTGTAGACTTTTAGGAAAACATCAGGAAGATAATTTGGGGATTCACTGTCAAGCTTAGAGCGATCAATCTTTAATTCGTATTGACCGTTTCCCCTGCTTCTCGATTCAACTAATACTTTGGTGCTGCTGCTTTTTTTATCCAGGGCTTCAATCCTTAAACCCTGTTCCGGATTGCCATCGCTATCTGAAATTATACCGGAAATCCGCCAGATATCGTCGCTCTTGAATGACACTTCAAAAGTGAATCTGTGATCTCCTCTGGGTAAATTCTTTTTTACATCATCTTCGGTATCGAAAACGAGCTTGTTACCTTCAAACAATTTGTAATAAATATTCGGCAAAACTTTCTGGGGATCACCGGGATTGCGATAGGACATTTCATCAAATTCAAAGGAGCAATGTCCTTTAGCATCTGTTACTTTCTCTCCCAGAAGGTTATCCTCACCATTATCATTCTTATCCAATACCTGCAACCGGATTTTTTCCAGAGGCTTACCGGTACCCTTTTCGGTTACTACAACTACTATTCTGTGAGGTTTACCAAAATCAGTTGAAGCATAATGTTTTTCCAGGAGAGCTGCAGTTGGCTTATCGACTATACCCGTTGCCTGAATATTTTGCTCCTGCTGGAATTGGTAAAGCAATTTTGTAGTAACCCCTGAAAACACAAATGGATCGGGAATAGCAGCCTTATATCCTAAGACTTCCAAAATGCGGTGCAGGCGGGCGACAAGAGCATGTTTCTGGCCCTGGCGGAGAGTGGTGGTGGTGAGTTTTGTGATCATGATAATAATTTTTAAAATGAATTCCTGTTAATAATTGTTCTCATTAAAGCCTCAGAGCGCTCTGCGAGAGATGTTTAGGGGAAAGAATTTTAGCTTTAATATTTTATAGCCTGAACTGCATGCGCTACTCCAGAAGGCGTTCGCAGAATTCGTACATTATTAAAACCCGCTCTTCTGAGACTTTCTGCAATATTATTTATATCCCCAAATTGCCCTGCCCATGGCCGAACCGTAACTGTACCACCAGGTCTTACAACATGATGAGAAGAAGAGGCAAATTGATCCCAGTCAATATCTCCAACAAGGTTTCTGGAAGTAATTGCATCAACACTTGATTCTGGAAGTAAATTACTTAATTCCTCACCTCTTGCTTGGATTTGTCTGCCTCCATAAGGAGTGCCACCTCTTGGTAATTCGGGATTTACATTTATAGCATGGGAAGGTTCTCCTTGTGCAGATCTTCCTCCAATATTTAACGTAACTCTTCCTTCAGTATCTCTTACTGCATTTGTTAATCTTTGAGCATCAACTGTATTTCTGGCAGCACGTCTTGAGAAATTTCGTAAAGTTCTTCTGGCGATACGTCTTTCTACTGCAGAAATAAGTCCTCCAAATGCGCCTAGTATGGCTGGAAATGCAATTATACCAACTTCAATTATTTCATAATTATCAAGTTCCCTAGCTTCATCTAAATAAGCAACACTAAACCTTTGAAAAAGCCATGGATCATCCTGAACAAATTCAAATGCAGCTTGGTTTCGGAAATTGGCCCTATACCTTTGCAAATCATTATCATAAGTAATTATACCTTCCTCCAAAAGGTGTAAAAACCTAAGAGCATCTTCGATTACCTCAGCTCTATTATTTTCTAGATCATCAATTGTATTTAAGAAAGTAAGAATGCTTGTTAAATTTGGTCCAGAAAATTGCATTGCTAAGCGATCAACATGGGCGGCTTGACGTCCTAACATAGTAGCAGATTGCTCTCTCTCACTTGGTGCATTTGATTGATCCTCTCTATCAATAACATCTTGGGTTAGATGTCTGTCAGTTCCTTTTTGATCAGAATATAAGATAGGAGAATTAGATGTATAATTATATAAATTCATTCCTCCTCCAATCCCTATCGGATCCGCACTCCCCCACCTTCCCAGCCACGGCAAATAATATCTCGCCGTATGGTAACTTAGTCCTGTCTCCTCATCCCGCTCCATACCGGTATAGCGGTAGCGCTTGGCTACTGATTGTACATCAACCCCTTTTGTACGATGTGCCGTCGTTCCATAGGGATGATATTCCTCATAAGAAATAACGTCAGCGCTGCTGTTAAGCTCTAAACCTACCGAGCCAAGGTGGTTGCTGTACTGATAACGAAATAATATCGCCTCTGGCAAATTAAGTGTACCGGAAGTTTTTACATCTTCCACGATCAACACCCGCTGGTCGTCTGCAAACAGGTGATGGGTTTCAATTTCTTCTTCAGGAGTGCCTCCACTGGTTGTCCTACGGTATATTTCCATGCCTTCCAGATAAATGCGTTCTTCTATGGTGCCGTTCAACCGCACGATATACTTCCGGGTCCGCTGTTTGTTGCTGTCGTACTGATAATATGCCCTTCCGCCACCACCCAGGTTTACCGTATGTATCATGTCACTATAATCCCAGGTCATACGAAAATCATCAGGAGAGTTGATCAGGTTGAGCATGCTGCCGTGGGCATCGTAGTCATAATTGATTCCGGATGAATTGCTATTCGTGTAGGTTCTGGTTAAGCGGTTGCTGTCAGGTGCGTATTCGTAACTTCTGGTCCAGCGCAAGGTGAAAGAGCCATTTCCGGCCCGGTGGCGCATTTCCAGTATATTGCCTGCAGAATCATATCTATAAGATTGAACATAGTTTCGGGAAGCGGTTGGGTCATTAACCGGGAAGGTGATATTGGGGATAGCATCCGGCTCCTGTCGGGATGGCGCCTCATTTAAACTGCTGTTTTCCCTGCCCCCGGCCTCAATCAGGCGATAGAGGCTGTCGTAGGAGTAGCGGCTTCGGGGTTCTATGCGCGCATTATTGAAATAGGTAGCCGGATAGGCATCATCCCGAATCTCGGAGATATTGCCTGACGCATCATAGGTATAATGCAACTCCTGGTGGAGGATACTGCCACGGTCCGAAGTGGTTCGTAATAATAGAAGCCTATAGGTCAGTGGGTCGTACTCGTATCGGGTTACCGTATCATTTCCATACTGCATTCTCGTCCGCTGTCCTTTTTCATTGTATTGGATATCCATAATAGCCGGGGTACTAGAACCATCCAGTGCAAAATTTTGACTTTGCAGGACACCGCGTGCGTTGTATTGTGGAATATAAATCCCAATTTTAGTATTAGCGCTATGCCAGTTTTCCAATCGCAGCATCCGCCCCAGGGCATCATAGCGGATATGTTTGGTGAAAATCTCGCTTTCCAGCAAATGATCCGGAGGAATTTCGGGCCAGTGAATGGCTTCTGCTTCGGGGTCCGATACCAGTTGCCGGTATCCTGTCAGCAGGCCGCCCTTAAAATCAAATGAATCATTTTGCAGTAAGCCGCTAGAGTCATAGAGCCGGTAGGCTTGTCCACGCAGATTTCTTGCTTTGTCATCGGTTTCCCCTTCACCATAAAATATCCGGGCAATGGTATGGTCCAGCGGGGTATCACCATCGCCGCCCGATATATGTGTCGTAAGCGGTCTTTGTAAAATATCATAGGTATAGCGCAAAACAAGCCCCCGCTCATCCCAGCTTTGAATGGGATTGCCGGCCACATTGTTCAGCATCCAGCGCCTTCCCGCATCCATACTCTCCTGATAAACCTGGGTACCAAGCATATCGTACTTCCAGCTCATCACTGTGTTGCCGCGTCCATCTATCACACTCCGGGCATTTCCTTCAATATCCATCTGAATAAATGTTGCATAGATCTCTTCATACACTTCTGTAGAACTGTCCCTGCGTATCTGCCATCGGTTATGGTCCAGGCTTAGTATTGGCCTTCCCAGGGTGTCCAGGAAGATGGTGTTGGGGGTATTACTGTGAACGACCGTTTTTTCGGCCGCCTGTTGGGCTGCTGCTCCCAAGGCACCCGAGATTCTGGCTTCGTACCAGGCATTCCCGGAAGCAGAAGGGTCGTCGGTTTCCAATACGGTATCACTCGGGTCATAAGTGGCCTGCTGCCAGGGATCGAATTCGACCCTGGTGAAGGTACCATCAGGCAGTTCTGTTCTTATATTCCGGCCTGCCGCATCATAATATAAAACCGGTGTAACACCCCGCTCTACCAGTTCTTTAGCATCTTCATAAAACGGACTGACGGAAAAATACGGCTCATACTGCTTGACGGGGTTGCTCTTGTTGTTCAAAACCGTACGTCCGTTTCCAATCCAGCGCAGTTGGTTAGTCTCTCTGGTATCCACTGTTTCAGTGGTGTAACTGCAGTCGGGCCGGATGTTTAAACGCAGAGCCGGTCCCGGTTCTGCCTGCACTTTTTTCATCGCCACATTGCCCATACCATCTGAGTATTCAAAACTGAGCTGCAGCGGGCTTTCCGTCAGTTCCGGGTCTTCAATTAAATCCTGCACGTGCCGGTCCCGAAGAATAGAACCAGCCACAGCAGGTAATAGCTTGATTTGTTCACAAAGCTCAGCTTCCGGATTGTCTCTGTCCTGCTCTTCGAGAAGATCCATGGAATTTACATAGCGATTGAAATCATAGACAAACCGGGCCGTAGCATTTTGGAGTAGTGCCCGGGCGTTCTTTCTCAGATCATTTGTATCTGATAAAGTAAAATATTCGGCGATTTGAACGTGTTCATCATCAACCATGTACTCAGTCAATCCGCTAAGATTATCTGCTTCCCCGCCTTTGCCCAACACAGCCATGGCTTTTACCAGTCCCAGTTCATCCAGCAGAACTTCGGATAGATTATCGTTAATATCGCGCATTCTTGTGGGTGACATAGTGCGGAAATTAAATTTTTCTACAGTAATTTCATTGCCGATTGCATCTTTTGTTGTCTCCATCATAAGGAAATAATCCTTATAGTAGGACACCCGGGTTTCGGAGCCAAGGGGATCAAAATAAGCCTGGGGTGTAAAGAAGCGATCCCGGATGTCTGTAATGCTTTCCGAAGGATCCAAATAAAATTGAGTGGTACCGGAGCGGATCCACCAATTATCGTCTCCACGGTTGACAAACCGGCACTGGCTGTAGCTTTGGTCACTATCCGTATTATCGTCGTTGTCGCTGAGCAAATCTTCCTGTTCACCCGCATCAGAGGGTAGTTTATCTCCGAATATTTCAGACAATAAATCCGGTGTATATGCAAGTTGATAGGCCTGGAAGGGAATGCCATGATTCCCATGTTCACCCAAATCCAGCTCAGCGGTTAGGTCATTGTTATAATAGGTACTTTGAACATGTTCAATCAGGCGGAGCTGAACGGATGAATGATTGGGGGTTACATGGTATCCAATAATATCTCCTTCTCCCAAAAGTGTATTAAAATCTTCTATCTGGAAAAATTCGCCTGTCCGACTTAAACCGGTAATTTCATAGGTTTGGGTTTCACAGGGAAGTCGTAACCTGTACACATTCGCCTCCAGGATATCATTTGTCAGGTTATTTACTGTATAGGTAATTAGTGTTTTTTCTTGTTCTAAACGTAAGTTTCCTAAAGCAATTAAAGCTGCCGTACTTTCATTTTCTCTTTCATAGGTCAAGTTGTTAATACGTGTCTCAAGTGCGTTTATGGAAAGATTTAATGCATCTGATCGCCGTGGATACACCACGGAAGCCGCTTCCAGTACATTTCCCCTATCGTCTATGGCTATATTTAGAGTATGGGCAATGCGGGGATCGGTTTCATTTCTTTCATACTGTATGGAAATGGACTCACCCTCAGTCACCATAAATACGGCATGTTTATTCTTCTCTTTTTGCTGCAGCATTTGGATGTGGCAGTTATGCGTAGCTACGTTAAAAGGTTTGGCCTGTTTGAGTAAAGAATCCAGATCCGTTTCCTCACCATCAAGGGCAAATACTTCCTGCCGCAGGGTGATGCCTTTGCAGGCCCGTAAGGCTTCCCTCCATTCCTCATTGTTAAATTCCGTAATCCCTTCATCATTTAGAAAGGACGAAACTTCTATATTAACATCCGCAAGTTCCGGTTCCGCTACAGTCATAGGAGCATCGGGGAAAGAGCGGTTATATTCTTCAAACCAGTATTCTGATTTAAAATGATTCAGAATCTTTTCCCGACCCAGAAAAGCGCCGGTATGAAACCAGGTTTTGGTTAAAACAGGTTTCTGGTACAGTTTTTCATCCTTTTCCAATTGATTACCGGCATTGTTGCTGCTCCACTCCGGATAGTATTCAGTATCGATCTGTTCCACCATTCCAAAACCCCGGAACTCCCGCTCCTGATGATCATAATAGCCGTGGTGATAGTGGTACTGACTGGAAAATCGCACATCCGTAATTTTTTCTTCTACAATCGATCTGCTCACCACCTGAACCGGAAAAGGAAGTTTAGTGATCCAGGGTTTTCCTGAAAGTTTATCCTGCAAATAATAATAAGTGGAGCTTTTGTACTCCATCCGCGTCTCTTTTCCCAGATTGTTTCTGTAATGGATCATTACATGCGGCTTTTTACTATTCATCAGGTCGATGTAACGCATCGGAGCATTCGCGTGAGCCGGCAGATCAGACGACCATACAATACAAGAGGTGCCGGTTCCCAGCAGATCTATCACTGAAAGTTTTGTATGGCTGTCAACCGGCAAGAAGGGTTCAATTTCATGGGCATCGCTCCAGGCATTGCCACTTAAATTTATGAAGGCCCTGAATTTATTCTTTCCCAGGTAAATGATGTCTGTGGCACCTGTTCCGCTAACATCTGCCAGGTGTAAATATTGGGGATTGAACTGGTCCGGATGATCAAAAACCGGTGCATTGCTCATGCTGATTTTGGCGCTGAATGTTCCATAGCCTTTATTCGCCCAGTAACAGATCTCTCCATTGCGGATGCGGGCAATATCCGTAAGGCCATCCCCGGACATATCTGCAAAAAAAATGGTTTGTTGAGAATCGGCAAAAACTATTGCTGGTCCCTGCTCTTCATTAAAAGTTTTAATGGTTCTCTCAGCAGGATGATGTCCCTTCTTACCGTCGGCGGCATACCAGACAAAAACATTATCTTCCGTAATTACCATTTCAGGCTGTCCGTCTCCATTCAGATCGATCAATCGCGTGTTCGGATCCTGCAGGTTCACGTTGGCTACCCGTTCAAACGCCTTGAATGACTTCCAGTCGTTATCTGCCGTCAGTTCAAAATATCCTTTAAGCCCGGGGCTGTTAACCACCACCTGTTTTTCACCGTTGGCAGCCAGATCCTGAAGAGATAAAACTCCGTTGGTTAAGCCGGTAAAGGAAGGTTTGGGAATTACTTTCTGAGCCGGTGTAAATGCAAGTTCTCCTTCTTCAGCCACATCACCTAAATTAGTTTTGTAGTGCCACCCTTCACCTTGTTCCGTAAGAATGCCTGAAATCCCTTCTCCGTACAGATCTACCCATTGGTAATTATTGGTAAGCCCCACCGGTGCATTCATTATATTTTCCTTGCTGACGGCCCGGACTTCGCTATTCCAATTAAACATTCCATAGGTAAACTCCATGGGCGGCATACCTTTTTTAGAATAGCTGCCATCTGGTTTCCTGATGTATCCATTCTGTGTAATGGATTTCAGGTACACTACTTCTACGGGGTTGGTTCCATTTATGGAAAAGGATTGCTGATTGATGATTGCCGGATCATAGTATAAATCCATCGAACGGACCAGATAGTTGATGCCAGAAGGAGATTCAATAGTTTCACCATTCTCTTCATATCCGTGCAACTGCATTTCATCTTCAAAATGGTGAAACATCAGTATCCTTTTGCACAAACGATTAGTCCTGATTTCGAAACCGGAACGGTAGGAAGAGAATGCATCCTGACGGTAATCCCAAATCGTATTTTCTTCCGATGTAGGATTGGTTTCATCATGCTCCCCATAATCCACTACCACTTCAAAAAAACAATCCGAACTATCCGGAAGCTGAGGATCATAAGGCACCGATGGATCAGCATAATACGGGACCCGGTTTCCGTACCTGACTTTTTTAAGATATGTATTGGTATAGGGAGCTAATCCTGATTTCCTGTTCTTTTCAAAGAGATGGTCAGGTATGCTTACGTCTTCTTTTAAACTGCCATCTTCAGTTAAATTGGAGTCCTTTTTATAATGAAAACTTATCCAGTTGCCTTTGTCATCGTAGCTAAACTCAGGCATCCATTGAAAAATGCGGCTATTATCCTCAGTATCTGCTATCCGTGCAGAGAAGCTCCTGCCAAAAATCGTAACCATATTTTCTTTGGTCGTTACCTTCCAGTACACACCATGAGAGTCATGATAGATTTTTTCTATTCTTGCAAATCCTCCCTCCACCCGGGGACGATATTGCCTTATCCTATAACCATCTATTGTTAGGTCTTTTGCCTCCCATTCCCCACTGTCATTTTTTATTAAAGTTGGCACTAAATCTTCAGTTCCTGAAAACATAAAGGTATCTTCCTCTTTTCCGTCTTGATAACGCGGAAGTTTTTTATCTGTTTTCCTTTGTATCATAGGGTAGTCTAATGACCATCCCAACCCAAAGGGGCTGTTCCCTCCGCCTGAACTGTAGCTTATTGTCAGTGACGGAGCAAATCCATTTCTGCCAGGTGTCAGGGGTAGTGGGAAAGAAAAACCGGCTGTCCCATTTGCCGCATTCATCTCAAATTTCTCGTCAATCCCTTTTAAAGCACCTCCTCCCTTTGGCAAAGAAATTTCCGGAATCTCAATCGCGTTTGACTCAGTTTTACCTCCATCGGTTTTGAGGAATTGAGACTTACTTTTATCTTGTGTTTGCTCATTCATTTATTCTACTTTATCAAGATTGAGGTAAAAGCAAATGTGTAGTAAAATATTGGTATGTGGACTGGATTGCCGCTCTTTTAATTTATGTTTAATTAATGAATCAATTGTTATTATAATGCTGAATGTGTGCATTATGTGTAAATCATACTTCATCTTCAATGGGTTTCTTACAGACAATTTACAAAAAGCATTCGATAATACAATACTAAAATGTATTTATTTTTTTAACCAATAAAATGGTAAATGTCTTTTTTGATTGCTTCATAGTGCCACACCAGTAATGTATTTGTCCCAAATATTCTTTTTATTTTGGTTGTCTTCTGGCCTGCAATTTCATAAGAATTTTAATTATTAAAAACATCATAAAGATGTCAACTCAACCTATAAAACCTTACCTTATCTTTTGACCGCTGAAATTCTTCATCCTTTAAAAATATTTTTTCAGAAATGTACGTTCGGAGATAGCTTTAGGAACGTTAATTGCATCTCCGGCAAATGAATATTCAAAATAATTCAGGAAAAACCTGTGGATGTAAATACCTTATTTTTTGAGTTTCTTCTTCTGCGTTTCAGCATTCATAACATTCAACACAGCATCAAAATCTTCAATCAAAAAGTTCGACATTTTTCCGGTTGGGGTCACCTCGTGGGACAAATCAAATTTTTTGTGATTTGCCCTTTTTTTTGCCTTGTAATTTGTTGTTTATCAAAAGCATAAGACTTATCGCATCGATGACCCGGGCGGTTCGATGTTAAAATCCGTCGAAAGTCAATTTTTCGGGGAATATCTAACCAATTATTTTTCTTTTCTGAATAATAGTACCATTTTCGCACAAAACATCCAGGTGTGAAATGTTACTGAAAGCTTTATTCCATAAGGGTTCGAGGCTAATCGTGTCTATCATCTGATAAGGTCAAAGG
>Ga0334900_1003744_pt1 | contig 11384 bp, 10 predicted proteins | sample GraSluR3_MG_2_FD_207231 | JGI IMG/M metagenome (GOLD analysis project Ga0334900, IMG submission 207231) | Sludge microbial communities from methane-producing bioreactor in Wageningen University, Netherlands - Granular Sludge_31_08-R3 | ecosystem: Engineered > Bioreactor > Anaerobic >...
CGGTTGGAGAGATGTTGATTCCAGTGATGATACAGCGCACCGTTGACCACGCCGTCCTGGACTATCGCGTAGCGATTTTACCAGCCGAGGCAGATCGGTTTCCTCAATCTCCGGACCAGGCCACCATCGACGGACGCGTCTATTTCCGGGAAGAACTTCTGAGTCACGTCTCCCGGGAGGAACGACGCACCCTCACAACCGAGGATATCCTCGATACGACCCGTTACCTCCTGATCGACCAAGCCGTTTTCTCAGACCATCCCGACGTTGCCGCCGCCTTATCGTCCGATGTTCTGGCCACAGACGGGAACACCATCGTAATTCCTGCAGATGCCCAGAAAAAGCTGTCACAGGACCAGCGTCTGCGGTTGCGTCGTGACGGTGTAGCTGAAGTAAAGCGAAACAGCCTGTTATTTCTGGTGATAATATTCGGCGCTCTCCTGGGCAGCTTTGGCCAGGTATACCTGACCGCCTACACGGGGCAGTTGGTAATGAAGCGTCTGCGGTTAAGTCTCTTTAACCACACTATTCACCAGAGCCCAAGTTTTCTGGGGAATCAGGCGGTCGGGCGCCTGGTCACTCGGGTGACAAACGACGTGGAGACGATCAACGAATTTTTCTCATCGGTCTTGTCTCAGTTGGCCCGGAACGTCGGACTCATGATTGCCGTCATCGTGACGATGTTCAGCCTGAATTCGCGCCTGGCGGGAATTGTCCTTTTGACCATGCTACCGGTGGTCGTGGTAACCGAGATCTTTCGTCGAATAGCCCGGGAGACGTTCCGCAAGGTTCGTCGTGCGGTCAGCGCGGTCAACGCGTATCTGTCGGAGTACATATCGGGGATGTCGGTAGTCCAGCTTTTTGTCCAGCAGAACCGCAGCCGCCGAGATTTCAGGCAGCGAGGGGACGACCTTTTGAAGGCCAACCTGTCGGAGATGTACGTTTTCGCCGTCTTTCGACCAATTGTAGACTTCATGTCTACCCTGTCTACGGCGGCGGTCATTATGGTGGGGGCGTATCTCATGAACCTGGAGCTGGTGTCGATTGGCGTTCTGATCGCCTTCACCAACCTCATCCGCCGGTTTTACATGCCCGTTATGAACATTTCTGAACAGTTTACCGTCCTTCAGAGTGCCATGGCCGGAAGTGAACGGGTCTTTTCTCTGTTGGATGACGAACAGCGCATTCCCGACAAGGGAACGCACCACGTTGATAACGGCTCGGTAAAAGGGGCGATTTCTTTTGACAATGTGTCGTTTTCGTACAAGAAAGATGAGCCGGTCCTGCGGGGTCTTACGCTGGACGTCTCCCCAGGGGAGATGGTTGCCATTGTAGGCTACACAGGTGCCGGTAAGACGACCATTATCAACCTTCTTACTCGCCTGTGGGACGTTACGGACGGCACCATCTACCTTGACGGCGTGGACCTGCGGGCCTATCCACTGAAGGAACTCCGCCGTGGGGTTCAGCAGATTCAGCAAGACGTATTTCTGTTCAACGATACTATCCGGAACAACCTCACCCTTGGACAGGTTATTCCGGATGAACGGATTTGGGACGCGTGCCGGACGGTGCAGATTGCCGATTTCATTGAAGGTCTTGAGAAGGGGCTGGATACACAGCTGCAAGAGCGGGGGGCAAACCTCTCGGCGGGACAACAGCAGCTGATCTCCTTTGCCCGAGTTTTGCTCCACGACCCTCCAGTTCTCATCCTGGACGAGGCGACTTCAAGTATCGACAGCGAAACGGAACAGAAACTGCAACACGCCGTTGAGGCCGTCACCGGGGGTCGAACGTCCATCGTCGTTGCTCACCGCCTTTCGACCATTCAGCACGCTGATCGCATTATCGTCATGTCCCAGGGAAAGATGGTTGAATCGGGCGACCACACGTCGCTACTGCAAAAAAAGGGAATGTACGCTACTCTGCACCGATTGCAGTACGCGCAGCGGGACAGCCTTCCAGAATAACGGCCCAGTCGACGCTCTTCCGCTTCGTTCCGCCGCCCGAACTTGCGCGACCGGATCGAGCCGCCCGTGAGGACTGTTGTGGACCCTGTCTCTGAAAGGCACAGATCGGCAGGGAAACGTAGCGGCCTTCCGGGCCGGACATCCGTATCTGCCCACTGAGTATGTTGATTTCCTGGACTCGGAAGACATCCCCGTCCACATCAACCAGCGCTCCCTCCCGGGGAAATTTGCGCCGTTCCTCCTGGTAAAACTCATGTTCGTAGGAGAGGCAGCATAAAAGCCGCCCGCACGGTCCGGAAACTTTCATCGAGTTCAGGGAGTAGTTCTGGTCTTTTGCCATGCGAATCGAGACCGGAGCCAATCGGTCGGAAATACCGTTACAACAGAGCCTGCGACCGCATATACCCATACCGCCCAGAATCCGAGTCTCGTCCCGCACGCCAATCTGTCGCAGCTCCACCCTTGTTTTGAACTCATTCACCAAATCCCGTACGAGATTGCGGAAATCAACGCGGTGATCGGAAACAAAGAAGACGAGTAACTTGCTGCGATCAAGGACAAAATGGGCGCTGACAATCCGCATATCCAGCTGGTGGGTTTCAACGCGCTCAGCGCAGACACGGGCGATAGCGGCCGCCTCAGATTCGTGTTCTTCAAAACGGGCTAAATCGGCGTCCATGGCAAGACGTTCCACCAGGTAGGTCTGCTTGTACTGCCGGCGCAGTTCTTCCGACACCGGACCGAGTATTTCTCCGATATCCAGTCCATACCGCCCTTTGTAGACAACTCGATTCCCCGGTTCGACCTCCAACAGCCCGGTATCCCCGATATCTGTTTCGCGACTGTGTATATTCCGTATTAATATTTCCATATATGCACCCGGCCTACTGCATCAAGTCGACCAGCATTCCTTCTATTTTTTCTAGACGATCAAGGATATCCAGTTGTTGAATCTGGGTCTGCAACAGTCCGGATACCAACCGGTCAACAGACCGGTTAATCTCGGTAAGTAGATAGTACCGCTTCCGTGTCATTACATCCTTACGGGATTCCTGAACGACTATGTCGTTAGCATCCGGTAACACACGTCTCAGAAACCGTTTGATACTCTCACGGTAGTGTTGTACCGCCGTATATGTCCGTTCCTGAAGCAGTCTCTGTCCCGCCTCATGAACCGCGTCGTACAGACGTTGTACCGGAGCATCAACGGGCGGTAATTCCGCAATAACCGACAGATCAACCCCGTCACCCTCTTCTTCAGCGGGAGTTTCTTTCATCTTCCCGGCAAACACCGCGTCCGCGGCCGATGTATCGGCCGTCCGGGAGCGAGGTCGACGATCTACACCACGTTTGGATTCGCTCCGTATCGGTTCCATTACCGTTGATCTTCCCGTTCCAGACTCTCTCGTTCCAAAAGAGGAACCGTTTTTCGACGTCCCGCGGACCGTCTGTATCGACCTTTATTCCGACGACTTGTTGGAAGATCGGCGCGACCGGAGACGTCCGATGAGGTGGTATCCCGGGATTCGACGGTTTCTTTCACATGGATATGGAGAGCGCCGTCCAGGATAACGTTTGATTCGGCTATAAGCCGGGGGCTGTAGATGTTACCCATCACGATTGCAGATTCCAGGGCAATTACTTTTTCCCGAGCGTAGATGGTTCCCCGAAAGACGCCACCGATAACGACGGTAGCCGCATCTATTGTGCAGTCGGCGCGCCCGGACCGCCCGATTATGACCCGCCCGTCCGTCTGAATTGCACCGCGAAAATCACCATCCACCCTGAGTAGACCGGACACCACGATGGTACCCTTAAAGAATGTACCGGCGCCGACGATTGAGTTGACCAAAGTTGATTCTAATGAAGCCATAAACGGTTTATACGATCAGCGAGTACCAACACCGCCACGGTCGAAGGTAGACGCGATTTTCAGGAAGACAGCGGGATCAACGACATCCGTGCCCAACATAATAATGAAATCAAGATGAGGTCCTGTAGAAATACCGGTATTTCCCATCGTCCCGATCCGCTCGCCCTGAATGACATCCTGCCCTTCGGTAACGAGAATGCTCTGCAGGTGGGAATAACGGGTACGGAACCCGTATTTGTGCCGCAGGAAGATGTAAAACCCGTATCCCGGGTCATATCCCATCTCTACCACTTTGCCGGATGCGCTGGCGACGATCGGCAGCCCCGGTGTTCCGGCTATATCGATACCTTTATGCAAGTACCACTGCCCGGTAATTGGATGGATATTGGGACCGAACTCCATGGTGACCCGACCCATGTTGTTTGAAACCGGCCAATGGTTGGGGAGGTCCGTCAGAAACGACTGTTGAGACTCAAGAACGGACCGAATCTCCCGCAGGGGATCTACCGCGCTTCGAAGCGTCGACGCCAGCTGTTGGATATCCTGTACTTCCCGAGTCTGACCGTCAGCAACTGCCTGAATACCGAAAAAAGACGACAGGTCACCCCTGCTGACGGCGGCTGAAGAGGTCTCATCCCCCGTCTGGATACCGAGACTGTTGATGGTATCCACCAGTTCTTCGTCGAAAACGCGAGCCACACTCAACAGATTTCCAACCTCAGACAGCACTGAGTCGAGGTTGGCCTGGGATGTATGGGCCTTTGACTCCTGTTCGTTGATAATCGCCGTGGTACCGACGTGGACACTGGAAAGGTAGATAAAACCACCTAACACGGCGGCAAACAGCCCCACAGCAAAGATGAGGACCAGGGCGTTTATATGGAAGTTGACGACACTGCGCTCGGAATGAGGAATGAGCATTATCGTGAAACGCTGGGTAAGCAACCGCCAAAGCCGGCGGAATGGACCTTTCTTTCGTTGACTTGTGTGTTGCTTCATTCCGAAACGTTCCCGACTGCCCCTTGCGGTTCCCACTGAGTCTCCTCGTTAATTACGATAGCATAACTAATTATCGACGTCAATCTGTAAAGATTTAGAGCAAAATTTTTCTACTCTTTCAAAGAACAACTTGACGAATCCTTACCCCGGTGCTATGGTTTGGTTGTCCCTTACGGACATATCCTTTTTTTTTGGTTAATTCAGTATGAGATTATTTGATACTCATGCTCATATAGGGCTGATCGACGAAGACCCTATTGAGCAGCTCATTGTAGCACAAGAGGCGCGGCACGAAAATATCGACGGAATTCTCAGCATTTGCAACAACGTGCGGGATTTCTTTGGTCTCCATGAAAACCTGAAGACGGCGTCCAACGTCTACTTTGCCGTAGGCGTATCCCCGTCTGAGGTGACAAATCCCGGTAAGGACTGGGAAAGTGAGGTCGAACAGGGAGCAGCTCTTCCCCGTGTCGTTGCAATCGGTGAAACCGGTCTTGACTACTACCGGAAGTTCGGTGACAGAGATTCTCAGATTGAGCTTTTTATTCGCCAGCTGGAACTCGCCGACCGGGTTGATAAGCCGGCGATCATCCACAACCGTGATGCCGGTTCAGATGTCCTTGAAATTCTAAAAGAAGAAATACCCCAAAGAGGGGCGGTCCTTCATTGCTATTCGGAAGACTGGGAATACGCCCAGAAGGCCCTGGAACTGCCGATCTATATCTCCTTCGCAGGAAATGTAACGTACCGAAACGCCCGAAACCTCCATGAGACTGCACGAAACATGCCTCTGGACCGAATGCTTATTGAAAGCGAGGCCCCGTTCATGGTCCCTGCATCCCATCGGGGGCAGAGAAACCGCCCCGTTTACCTACCGGAAACGGCTAAATTTCTGGCCCAACTCCGCGACATCGACCCGGAGGAACTTGCAGAGCAGCTGTTCGCGAATAGCTGCGCCTTTTTTGGGTTGGAATTGTAACGACTCCAGATTGACCCGCCCAGAATGACGGGAAAGCACAAACATCTAAGGTGAAGGTACGATCTTCGGTGAAGGTACGATCTTCACCTGTCCCGGTTGGCGCCGTACTGCAGTTCGTACAGCAGGACCCCGGCAGACACAGAGACGTTCAGAGAGTCCACCGTTGAATCTGTACCCGGCCGGCCGGGAATGCGAATTGTCTTGTCTATGACCTTTTCCAGACCTGGAGAAACCCCTTTCCCCTCGGCCCCCAGTATCAGAACAGTAGGGCTGTTCACCTCCGCTTCCGGTATGGGAACTCCTTTGGCGTCGGCTGAGTATATCCAGTATCCCGCCTCCCGGCAGAGCTCCAGTGACCGTCGGAGATTGGTTACGAACGACATCGTTACAAAAGAGACGGCCCCTGCGGAAGCACGGGCAACGACGTCGCCGCCGGTCGCGCTTCTCCGCTCGGGAATGATGACAAGGGGTACGCCAAACCAGTGACAGGACCGGATAATGGCCCCGAGGTTGTACGGATCCGTAATGTGGTCGAGTGCAACGATCGGTGACGGAAGGTCGGTTCTTCGGGTCTGAAGCCACTCGTTGAGATCCACGGTTGCTCCACCGGAGTTGTGTTTTTCTACCGTCTGAAAGGCAACCCCGCGAACATCTCTTCCGGCCAACCGCTGCAGTTTGTCCGTAGACACGTACTGAACCGGAACGCCTCGCCGCTGGGCTTCCTCGACGATACTGCTGTTCCTCGCGTCTTTTCGGAGCACGTATAGAACTCCACTTGTGCCGCTACGCAGCGCCGCTTCAACGGCGTGCCGACGGGTTAACCAGGACACGTCATCTACCGCTCACCTACCGCCGAACTCGCGGACCAGATCTACATTCCCGTCGTGGTTCGTATCCCGCTCGTACCGTTCGACCCGAACCCCGTCGTACATAAAAATCCGCAAATCTATGTTTCCGTCGAAGTTGGTGTCCAGCTCTTGACGGATCAAAACCTCATTTCGGTAAAAATAGAAATCGTCCATCACACCGTCCCCGTTAAAATCCATCGCCTCATAGAGTTTCATACCGTTTTCGTCCAATTTCAATGCGTAATCGATCAGGCCGTTCCCGTTGGTATCTCCGGTTATCCATGGTGAATCGTACTCAGCTGCGTTGAATATCAGCGGCAGATCATCTGCTCCAAGAAGTGCAAGGGTAACTGTTGAAAGAATGACCGCATAGAAAAGCCGTATTTTACCCACACCACCCTCACTTCAGACTATAACTTCGTTCAAAATAACTATTATGGACGAAGCTCACTAATATGAAAATATCCGATCAGAGATCTTTTAATGGAATCGGATCGGGTACGGCATTTTCACCTTCCAGAGCGGAAAGCTCTTTCAAGAGATTTTTGGCCTTGCTTGAAAGGTGTTTGGGGACGATCACCTGGAGTTTGATGTAGAGATCACCGCGACGGCTCCCGTTCATCATGGGTATACCCTCGTTCCTGAGACGCAGGATCTTCCCATGCTGTGCGCCCGAAGGTATTTTGACCTTTACCCGTTTTCCGTCAAGGGTAGGAACCTGAATGTCCGTTCCCAGCGCCGCCTGAGAAAAACTGATGGGAACGGCACAGTAGATGTCGTTACCCTGTCGCTCGAAGTGCTTGTGAGGGAGTACATGGACAATGACGTGCAGATCCCCGGGCTCACCACCACCCCGAGCTGCGTCGCCTTGCCGGGGAATGGTGATCCGCTGCCCCGGGGCTATACCGGCTGGAATAGTGACCTTTACCCGCTGCCGTTTCTTGATGACTCCGCTGCCGCCACAGCTGGTGCACGGCTGTTCCACGACGGTTCCGTCGCCGCCGCAGGTGGGACAAACTGATGCGACCGAAAAGAACCCGCTGCTCCGGCGTACTTGCCCTTCTCCGCCACAGGTAGGACACGTCTTCCTGCCGCTTCCTGTGGCCGCTCCAGTCCCGCTGCAGCTTTCACACGCCGTCTCCCGTTCATAGGCAATTTCCACCTTTGTCCCAAAGGCGGCGTCGGTAAAGGCGATTTCCAGATCGTACCGAAGGTCGGATCCCCGGGGCGGGCCACCGCGACCGCGGGACGAACGCCCTCGGGTACCCGCAGCACCGCCAAAAAACGAGTCGAATATACCGGAAAAACCACCGCCGAAGATGTCGTCGAAATCACGGAACGACGAGGACGAAAAGCCCTGGCCACCGCCCATACCTTCCAGTCCGGCAAAGCCGAGCTGGTCATAGGTCCGCCGTTTTTCGGCGTTTGCAAGAACTTCATACGCCTCGGTCGCCTCTTTGAACCGGTCTTCCGCCCCTTTGTCCCCGGGATTACGGTCGGGGTGGTTCGCGACGGCTATCTTGCGGTACGCCTTCTTTATATCGTCGACAGAGGCGTCCCGGGCTACTCCAAGTACTTCGTAATAATCGCGTTTTGCCAAAGCTCAACCGTTCCGGTCCATCAGGATTTTTCGTCGTCATCGACGACTTCGTAGTCTACATCTTCAACGTTATCATCAGATGTCGTGGATCCGCCGGAAGTATCATCCTGCGCTCCATCGTCAGGACCTGCTCCGGCAGACGCTTCGCCGGCGGCCTGTTCTTGCTGGGTCTTGTAGACTTCTTCGGCCAGTTTGTACGACGCCTGTTTCAACGTTTCGGTCTTGGCCTTTATCGCCTCGACATCGTCTCCGTCAATGACGCCCCGCAGCTCTTCAATTGCCGCATCGATCTGTTTGCGATCGTCGTCTGTGATCTTCTCACCGTAGTCCTTCATGCTTTTTTCGGTTGCATAGATGAGACTGTCCGCTTCGTTGCGTGCCTCAATCTTTTCCTTGAGCTGTTTGTCCTGCTCCGCATTGACTTCGGCATCCTTGACCATTCGTTCGATTTCATCTTCCGAAAGCCCGCTGGACGATTCGATCCGGATCTTCTGCTCCTTGTTGGTGGCCGTGTCCTTAGCCGATACGTGCAGAATACCGTTGGCATCGATGTCAAAGGTGACCTCGATTTGAGGCACACCCCGGGGAGCAGGAGGAATTCCCACCAGGTCAAACCGGCCGAGGGTCCGGTTCTGGTTGGCCATCTCCCGTTCACCCTGAAGGACGTGAATTGATACAGCCGTCTGATTGTCCCCGGCGGTCGAAAAGATCTGACTCTTTTTAGTAGGAATGGTCGTGTTCCGCTCGATCAACTTGGTAAAGACGCCGCCCAAGGTCTCGATACCGAGTGAGAGGGGCGTCACGTCCAGAAGGATCATGTCCTTGACATCACCGGCGAGAATACCGCCCTGAATGGCGGCGCCCATGGCGACTACTTCATCGGGGTTTACCCCTTTGTGAGGATCCCGCTTGAAGATATCCTTGACGATGCGCTGTACCGCCGGAATCCTGGTGGAACCACCGACCAGAATTACCTCATCGATCTCTTCAGCCTTGATGCCGGCGTCCTTGATCGCCTGCAGGCACGGTCCTTTGGTCCGTTCCACCAGGTCGGCAGTCATCTTCTCAAATGCCGCCCGGTTGATGGTGTACTGCAGGTGCTTGGGACCACTGGAATCTGCTGTGATAAAAGGCAGGTTGATATCTGTGCTCTGAGTAGAAGACAGTTCCTTCTTCGCCTTTTCCGCCGCTTCCTTGAGGCGCTGCAGGGCCATCCGGTCCTTGCTCAGATCGATTCCCTGTTCGTTCTTGAACTGCTCAACGAGCCAGTCAATGATCTTCTGGTCGAAATCGTCACCACCAAGGTGGGTGTCACCGTTAGTGCTCTTCACCTCGAAGACACCGTCGCCCAGTTCCAGAATGGAAATATCGAAAGTACCGCCACCAAGGTCGTATACGGCGATGCGTTCATCTTTTTTGTCGTCCCCGAATCCGTAGGCCAGTGCAGCAGCGGTCGGTTCGTTGACGATACGCTTTACGTCCAACCCGGCGATACGACCGGCGTCTTTTGTGCCCTGCCGCTGCGAGTCATTGAAGTAAGCCGGTACGGTAATAACCGCGTCGGTCACCTTTTCACCGAGATAGTCCTCGGCGGTTTCTTTCATCTTTTGCAGAATCGCCGCAGAAATTTCGGGGGGAGAGTGCTGTTTACCAAAGATATCGACACGCAGCCCGTTGTTGCTATCCTTGGTCACCTTGTAGGGGACCATACCGATCTCCCCGGTAACCTCACTGTACCGACGCCCGACAAAGCGCTTTATCGAGGAAATTGTGTTTTCCGGATTGGTGACCATCTGGTTTTTCGCCGGCTGGCCAACCAGCCGTTCTATGTTGTCACCCTTTTTCACAAAGGCGACTACAGACGGGGTCGTACGCTGTCCTTCCGCATTCTGAAGAACAATTGACTCTCCGCCTTCAATGACCGCTACGCACGAGTTGGTTGTTCCCAAGTCGATTCCGATTATCTTACCCATACGTTGTTACTCCTCGTATTTTATTCTTTATTGCCGACGGGCATGGACACTTTTACTTTTGCGGGTCGCAGAACTCGTTCATGAAGCATGTACCCTTTCCGGTAGTCCTCAAGAACGATCGATTCACTGTGGTCTTCCCGCGGTTCCGTCGTTACCGCTTCATGTTTCTGCGGATCAAAAACTTCACCGTCCGAGTCAAAGCGCTTGAGCCCCCATTTCCGTTCCAGCATTCCGATCAGCTGATTCTCTATGAGTACGATCCCGTCGTGAAACGAATCGAAATCACGAGACTCTTCCGCCGAACGAATCGCACGTTCAAAATCATCAATGATTGAAGTTATGTCAAGAAGAATCTGCTGATTGGAGAACTGGACAGTATTCTCCCTGTCACGGATCATCCGTTTGCGAAAGTTCTCCATGTCCGCCTGTTTGCGGAGATACTCGTTTTTGAGTTCTGCATTTTCCGCTTCCAGAGTTTCTATCTGTGCCTTCAGTTTTTCCATCACATCTGAGCCGTCCGCCTCACCATCCGGTGACGTGTCACCCGGCGAGGTCCGCTCTCCTGTAGGTTCATTTTGTTCCGGTGTATTTTCTTCATCTACGGTATCTTCCGCACTGCCAACGGACGAACCGGCGGCTGTGGTCTCTGCATCAGCTTCGACCATGCCCGCTTTCTCGTGTTCCGACATTTGCTTCCTCTATGTTGTCTGTTCTGTTGATTGCTAAGAAAATACAAACACCCGACGAATCAGTCAACTCTTATGGCCCGTTGCAGCGAAAAGAAATGCAAAGACGCCAAAAAGCGAGTCGGATGTCGTTTTTCCGAGGACGGCGCTATTTTTTTCCGGTTAATTCCAGAATAAGTTCCACCTCACCTTTGCTGACTTTTGTCGCTCGGGCAATTTCATCGACTTTCCAGCCCTGGTGTGCCAGCTTCTGTATGGTCTCCCGCGCGGTCAGCGACGGAGCGCCACCATCAACGGGACTCTTCCGTGTTTCCTCTCGCAGTAACGACCCCAGAAGTTTAACCTGCTCACCTGCATCCCGCCGGATCTCTTCAAGTCTCGTTTCGGTCCTGGCCAGCCACTCCCGTGCCGTTTGAAGTTCCTGCATCCGGGATTCGACATCGGCCATCGTCTGTT
>Ga0334900_1003745_pt1 | contig 11381 bp, 9 predicted proteins | sample GraSluR3_MG_2_FD_207231 | JGI IMG/M metagenome (GOLD analysis project Ga0334900, IMG submission 207231) | Sludge microbial communities from methane-producing bioreactor in Wageningen University, Netherlands - Granular Sludge_31_08-R3 | ecosystem: Engineered > Bioreactor > Anaerobic > Unclassified...
TTCTCTCTGCCAAATAATGAGCTTTGTCAAAAGATCTTTTCGCGATCTCTCTTATCCCATCAGAACCTATCATACTCATGTAGATTGAAGCGATCAGTGCGTTGAATGCATGGTTCGAGCAAATGTTTGATGTGGCCTTACTTCTTCTGATATGTTGTTCCCGGGTCTGGAGAACCATGACATACCCTGTGCGTCCATCACTGTCTTTTGTCTCTCCGATAATTCTTCCGGGCATCTTTCTTATATAGCTCTCTTTTGACGCGAAGAAGCCTAGACCCGGTCCGCCAAATGAAGGAGAATTGCCCAACGATTGACCTTCTCCCACAACAATATCGGCTCCAAGCTTTCCGGGAGCTTCAAGTATTCCGAGAGCGATTGGGTCAGCGCTTACTATAAGCATTGTCTTCTCGCCGATTTTGGTTCGAACCTCCGAAATGTTCTCGATTATTCCGAAGAAGTTTGGGTAGCCCAGCACAAAACCGGAAGTATCCTCGGTGAGTTTCTTTTCTAGATCGGCAAAATCCACCTGTCCTGTTTCGGAATCGAAAGCAACGGTTTCAACGCTTATGTCACTGCCAAAACAGTAGGTCTTGATCGTATCTATATACTCGGGATGAAGTGACCCCGAAACCAGGACCTTCTGACCCCCTCTTACCCTAACAGCCATCAGCGCGGCTTCTGCAGCTGCGCTTGCGCCATCGTACATAGATGAATTTGCTACATCCATTCCTGTTAGCTCGCAGATCATCGTCTGGAATTCAAACAGCATCTGAAGAGTCCCCTGTGAGACTTCTGCCTGGTAAGGTGTATATGCGGTGAGAAACTCGCCTCTCGATGCGATCGCCTGAACCACGCTTGGAACGAAGTGTTTGTACACACCGGCCCCTCTGAAGACGGACAGGTCCTCAAGCGTTATGTTTTTCTCACTAAGTTCTTTCAGATCTCTGAGTACACTGAATTCATCCTTGCTTTCGGGTATTGAGATATCGACATCAAACTTATCGGGGATATCCTTGAAAAGCTCTGAAACGCTCTTGACGCCAACTACCTCCAGCATTTCCTCGACATCCTTGTTGGTCTGGGGCAGATAAGAAAACTCAGGCATATTAGCCCTCCTCTTCACAGTGCTTCTTATACGCCTCCAAGTCCATCAGGCTGTCAAGTTCCGATTCATCTGCAACTTCAATTCTCACTATCCAGCCTTCGCCTTCGGCATCATCGTTAATCTTCTCGGGTGAGGAATCAAGCTCCTCATTCACCTCAACGATTTTCCCACTTACGGGAGCGTAGATGTCACTTGCCGCTTTTACAGACTCTATCGTGCAGAAGACATCGCCCTTCTTAAGAGACTTGCCTACTTCGGGAAGGTCTACATACACAATGTCACCCAGATGGTCTTGAGCGTGATCTGAAATACCAACTGTTGCTACCTTTCCTTCAATCGATACCCATTCGTGAGTTGCCGCGAACTTCTTCATTACAAATCTCCTCCTTAACTTTTCGATTTTACAGAGCCTCTATAGAAAGGTGTTTTGACAACTACTGCAGGTGCCTTCTTCGATCGAATTTCGACCTGCACTTCTGAGCCGCTCTTCCAGTAATCCTTTTCCAGATATGCTAGAGCGAGAGATTTGCCCAGCGTTGGAGAAAATACTCCGCTCGTGATCCAACCGACCTTCTTCTCACCGTCAAAGACCTCAAATCCATGCCTCGCGATACTCCTGCCGGATAGTTCTAGTCCCTTGAGCTTGTATTTTGTCCCGTTTGCTAGTTGTTCTTCCAGAACAGCTTTGCCGATGAAGTCTTTGTCCATCTTTACCGTCCATTTGAGACCAGCCTCAAGAGGGGTTGTCTCATCGGTGAGTTCGTTGCCATAAAGCATGTAGGAAGCCTCAAACCTTAGTGTATCTCTTGCTCCAAGGCCGATAGGCTTCACACCTAAATCAGCTCCCGTCTCAAGTATCTTTCTCCAAAGAGGGATAGCACCCTGAGGGTCGATATACAGTTCAAACCCGTCTTCTCCCGTATAGCCTGTACGAGAAACCAACGCCTGGATGCCGTTCACTCTGCCGTACACGAAATGGTAGAAGGGGATGTCCGCCAATTTGACCTGCGATATTTCCCGTAATATCTCCTCTGCATGAGGTCCCTGAAAGGCGATCTGCGCAAAGTCGTCGGATGCGTCTTTAATTTGCACGTCGAAAGCACCCTTGTTTTTCTTGATCCACTCGAAATCTTTGTCTTTGTTTGAAGCGTTAACTACGAACATCACCTTTCCATTGCCTATTCTGTAGACCAATACGTCATCGACTATCCCACCATTTTCATTGCACATTGGAGAATAGACTATGGCTCCGTTCTTCAGCGAAGAGACAGAGTTTGTTATCAAATAGTCCGAAAATCGAATAGCGTCGGGTCCCACAATTTCGATTTCTCCCATGTGCGAGACATCAAAGAGGCCGGCTTTCTTCCTGACAAGATTGTGCTCGTTGATTATAGAATCAAACTGCAAAGGCATCTCCCATCCAGCAAAATCAACCAACTTTCCCTTTAGTCTCACATGTTCGCTGTAAAGCGGCGTTCTCTTTAGATCACTCATCCGTTTCTTCCCTCCCCCTCTCTTGCAAGTCTTCAAAGATCTGAACGGCTTCTTCGAAATCATCGTCGGCTATAATAATGTCCACCAAGCCGCCCGAACCAAAGTAAACACTGTCGGTGTATGCGAAATGAGAATCCACCAGTTCCGAGAAGATTCCTTCTTTTAGAAGGATTTCCTGATACATTTTTGCTTCAAACTCCGGAATTCCTGACTTGAGGACCTTCATTCGATCACCTCCTGTTTCACCTGAAATTATACACCAAGTAATTAGATAAGTTAACTTCTGGACGCATTTCTAGCTGGTGATTTTAGAATTGCAATGTGCTAGAATGTAGTCGGTTAGCTAAGTGCAGTCATCGTTAGGAGGGATAATGATGATAAAGAAGGTCGGGGTCCTCACCAGTGGAGGGGATTCGCCAGGGATGAATGCAGCTATAAGGGCAGCTGTAAGAACTGCCCAGACAGATGAAATAGCCGTTGTAGGAATTAGGAGAGGGTACTCTGGTCTGCTTGATGAAGAGTTCGTCGATATGGACTACTCCTCGGTCGGAGGAATAATGGAGAAAGGTGGAACGGTCCTCAGAAGTTCCCGATGCGAAGAGTTCAAGACCGAGGAAGGCAGAGCTAGGGCTGCCGAAGTCCTGAGAAATAATCACATTGAAGCTCTTATTGTCATCGGAGGAGAGGGGAGTCTTTCCGGTGCAAAACTGCTTATGGAAGAAAACGGAATTCCAGTTGTCGGCATTCCGGGAACAATAGATAACGACATTGCTATGACAGACATGTGTATCGGGGTGGATACGTGTTTGAATACCTGTGTCGAAACAATTCAGAAGCTCAAAGACACGGCTTCTTCGCATGAAAGAGCCTTTGTAGTAGAGGTCATGGGGAGAAATTCCGGTTATGTGGCACTTGCTTCGGGTATTGCGGTTGGAGCCGAAGCAATAATCGTTCCGGAGCTTCCCGTAGATTATGAATCAATAGCCGATAAGATTTTAAAAGAAAGGAAAAGAGGAAAGATCAACTGCATCATTGTAGTTGCCGAAGGTGCATCAAGTGCCTACACTGTTGCCAGACATGTAGAACACAGGATTGGGTACGAGACGAGAATAACCATCTTAGGTCATATTCAGAGAGGCGGTTCACCGACTGCTTTTGACAGGGTTCTCGCTTCGAGAATGGGATACGCTTCCATTAAGGTGCTCGAAAAGGAAGAAGGCGGCCTTATGATGGCATTGAAAAGCGGAAAAATCGCCGCTGTACCTCTCGAAGAAGTTCTTTCCAACAAAAGGACGTTGGATGTGGAACTGGTTGAAATGGCGAAAATACTCTCCTGACGGGGTGATCTGCTTTGAGAAAGACGAAGATTGTCTGCACTATCGGACCTGTTACTGAGACTCCGGAAATGCTGAGGGCTCTCATACAGAGAGGGATGGATGTTGCCAGGCTGAATACAACTCATGGCAATATTACTGAACACAAGGATAGAATCAGGAAATTGAAAGAGATTCGCCAATCAATGAGATCTCCTCTCACGATCCTGCTGGACCTTTCAGGTCCAAAGATCAGAACAGGTGTCTTCAGAAGTCCTTATGTGGAGCTCCCGAAGGGAGGCGAGTTTGTTCTTACAACTGAAGACATTGAAGGAGACGATACGATTGTAAGTGTTAACTACAATAAGCTCCCAGAGGAAGTGAAGGCCGGGAATCTTATTATGATGGATGATGGAAAGATCAAGCTTAAGGTTTTATCCGTCACAAAGTCCGAAGTTAGAACAAGAATCTTGAGTGGGGGAGTTGTAACTCACAGAAGAGGAATCAACCTTCCGGGAATAGACATAAGCATACCGGCAATTACAGAAAAAGACAGGCGGTTCATTGAACTGGGAATCGAGGAACAAGTTGACTACTTTGCGCTATCCTTTGTCAGGAGACCGGAAGACGTTCTTCACGCAAAGAAGGTAGTTGAGGAGTTTGGAGGATCTATTCCTATAGTCTCCAAGATAGAGACGGAACAGGCGCTGAAAAACATTGAGAAGATAGCAGAAGTTTCCGATGGTATGATGGTTGCAAGAGGCGATCTGGGTGTTGAGATACCCGTTGAGGAGGTGCCGGTCGCTCAGAAGAAGATCATTAGGGTCGGCAATCAGAAGCGGATTCCCGTGATAACGGCAACCCAGATGCTTGAATCTATGATAGAGAATCCAGCGCCAACGAGGGCCGAGGCAACGGATATTACCAATGCGATCATTGACGGTACTGATGCCATAATGCTTTCCGGTGAGACTTCGATTGGCAAATATCCTCTGGAAGCTGTGACAGTTATGGATCTAACGGCAAGATCAGCGGAAAGGTATCTTAAGCAGGATCCCGGTTTGCTGAGGTGGACAAGAGAAAAGGTTTCAACAGACGATCACACAGATGCTATCTGCAGAGCAGCGTGGGATATTAGCGAAGCGCTGAAGGTGAAGGTCATCGTAAGCTCCACTTTCTCTGGACACACTGCAAGAAATGTCTCGGGGTTCAGGCCAAGGGCTCATATACTTGCGGTTACTCCCAATGAAGCAACGTATTATAGGCTAAACCTCGTTTGGGGAGCTCATCCAGTATTAATGGGTCTTGGCAATTCTACAGACGATCTTGTTGAAGTTGCCGGGCCTCTTGCAAGACAGCTTAAGCTTGTGAAAAGCGGGGATACGATAATTCTTACCGCTGGCATTCCCTTTGGAACTAGTAACTCTACCAATATATTGAAACTGGAGATTGCGTAGCCGTGAGCTCGAGTGGCGAGAGTGGGCCGAAGATAATCAGAAAAACCTGGGGAAAAAGAGCATAAACGCCCTCGAACACCCTTAATCTTTCATGTTTACGATCATTTAACACTGGAAGCCCTTGAAGAAATCACAATGTTGTTTTATCATTTATTAGCAGACTGTTACTTTGAGTGCTAACTATACAATACGAAAGGAGGCTTTTTATGAAGGTAGTTCCCCTTGGTACAAGATTACTGATTAAGCCTTATGAGGAAGAGAAGAAGACATCAGGTGGTATCGTTCTTCCAGACGCTGCGAAGGAAAAGCAGATGACTGCGAAGGTAATTGCAGTTGGTGAGAAAGTCGAGGATATTGACCTTAAGGAAAACGACAAGGTCCTCTATTCCAAGTATTCCGGTACGGAGATCAAGATCGATGAAGAAGACTACATAATCATCGATCAGGATGATATCCTGGCAAAGATCGAAGATTGAAGGAGGAATCAGTATGGCTAAGATTCTGAAATACAGCGAAGAAGCACGAAGATCACTTGAAAAAGGCGTAGATGCTATAGCAGATGCAGTTAGGATAACGCTTGGTCCGAAAGGTAGAAACGTAGTTCTCGAGAAGAGCTGGGGTTCTCCAACGATAACCAATGATGGTGTATCGATTGCAAAGGAAATCGAACTGGAAGATAAATTCGAAAACCTTGGGGCGCAGCTCGTAAAAGAAGTAGCCTCCAAGACAAATGATATTGCCGGTGACGGAACCACAACAGCCACAGTTCTTGCTCATGCAATGATCAAGGAAGGTTTGAAGAACGTTACAGCCGGAGCCAACCCTATTCTCATGAAGAAGGGAATCCAGAAAGCAACCGAGACTGCCGTTTCTCACATAAGATCTCTCTCCAAGAAGATTTCTTCAAGAGAAGATATCGCTTCCGTTGCGGCTATCTCGGCCAATGACACTGAAATTGGCGAACTTATAGCCGAAGCAATGGACAAGGTTGGTCAGGATGGAGTAATAACGGTAGAAGATTCAAAGACTCTGGAAACATACGTTGAATTCGTCGAGGGTATGCAGTTTGACAGAGGCTACATCTCCCCGTACTTTGTTTCCGATCCTGAGAAGATGGAAGCAATCATCAAAGAGCCTCTGATTCTTATCACAGACAAGAAAGTATCGGCAGTGAAACCGCTTGTTCCGATCCTGGAAAAGGTCGCTCAGGCAGGAAAGCCGCTTGTCATAATTGCCGAGGATATTGAAGGCGAAGCACTTTCCACTCTAGTTCTGAACAAACTGAGAGGAACACTGGATTCAGTAGCCGTTAAGGCCCCTGGATTCGGGGATAGAAGAAAGGCAATGCTCCAGGACATCGCCATTCTCACTGGAGGCACTGTAATAAGTGAAGAAGTTGGGCTTACTCTGGAAAACGCAACGATAAACGATCTCGGTAGCGCGGGTGTTGTGAAGGTTAAGAAGGACGATACCATAATCGTTGACGGAAAGGGAGATCCTGAAAAGATCAAGCAGAGAATCGGTCAGATCAAAGTTCAGATCGATCAGACAACTTCCGAATACGAAAAAGAAACTCTACAGGAAAGGCTTGCAAAGCTTTCCGGCGGCGTGGCAGTGATCAAGGTCGGCGCTGCAACCGAAACAGAACTCAAGGAGAAGAAGCACAGAATCGAGGACGCCCTTTCCGCTACTAGAGCAGCTGTGGAGGAAGGAATCGTAGCCGGAGGCGGAGTTGTTCTTGCAAGAGCCAAGAAATCCGTTCAAGAGCTTTTCGATAGCACAGAGAATCCTGATATCAAGATCGGTGTTAAGGTAGTTCTTAAGGCTCTCGACACTCCGATCAGGCAGATTGTAGAGAACGCCGGTTTAGACGGAGCAGTAGTTGTCGACAAGATACTCCATAACGATGATAACGCGTTTGGATACGATGCTCTTAATGATACTTACACAGACATGTTCAAGGTCGGTATCATTGATCCCGCAAAGGTTACAAGAAGTGCTCTTCAGAACGCAGCTTCTATTGCCGCAATCCTTCTAACGACCGAAGCGGCTCTGACCGAGAAGCCCGAAGAAAAGCCTCAGGCTCCGATGCCACAGATGCCCGAGTACTGATAAGAGAATCACTTTGAAGGGAGAGCTTGCTCTCCCTTTTTTGCTGTCGTTACTCTGAAAATGACTGAACTCATCTTGACTAGCTTAACTGGCATAGATCTTTTACGCAAGCAAACGCGGCGCATATACACCCGAGCCTACAGTGTTAACCCGCACGATCCTTCAGCAGGATGTGGTGTTTCACCATCAGAACTCACAACTTCGAACTTGCAGTGTCTTCTTCCATCTGCGACCTACATATAGAATTGAGTGGTTCTTCCTACCACTTTGCATGTACGCGGATTTGCCTGGACTCAAAACCCGAAGGCTTTTTAGGATGTGCTATAAGAAATCACGGGCTAATTTGTGGCAGAATAGACACATGAGAGACTTCATAGTTATACTCAAGTGGAGAACTATAGAAGGTTACAGAATGCTGACAAGGCAGGGTAAGAGAGCGATTATTGCAACTTTCCTTGCAGTAATCATTGTGATAGCTATAGGTGTTCCGATTACTTTCTATCTGAGAGGCTTTCTTGTTCCGAATTTCTCTAGAGTTGCAGGTTTATCCGACCAGCTCAAAGAGCTTACCGGAATCGACCTGAAGCTAATAGTCATCTCCTTTTTTTCCGCGATAATATTCTCTATACTTCTGGGTAGCGATCTTCCAATCGTAGTTTCGAATCTTTTCTTCTCCGATAGGGCTGAGATGCTGCTCAGCTTGCCGGTTAAGAAGTCTACGGTTGCGAATGTACAACTGCTTGAGGTTCTCGCTGCAGGAGGATTGCCCATACTTCTATTTGCGCCGATCTTCATGGCTGCACTGAGAGGGCTTGGCTATTCGGGAGGGAGATTCTGGATGGCCCTGGTCTTGTTGTTTGTATTTGTGCTTGACACTCTGGTGATAACCGCAATTATCTCTTTTGGAATAGTATTCCTTTCCAAGGGGCGGTTTCTCAAGACTCTCTCTGCCATGATGACTATGGTGACTATCTTCGTCTTCATTTTCACGTTGCGCTTCATGGACTTCTCTACTATAGATCTTGCAAGGCCGGATCAGGTTGCCGATCAGTTCGGAGGTCTCCAGAGAGTCATCACCTCTCCATATCTACCTTGGACACCCTTTGTAAGGGCAATAACCGGAGAGACCACGGATCTTCTTGTTTTCGTTACTACTTCGGCAGTTTTGTTTGTTTTGCTTGGCTTCCTAGAAGTCTTTGTTTATCCAACCGTTCTTCAGAAGCTTATGACAAGACCAATAGGAAATGCAGCTCTTCATTCAAAAGAGAGGTTTAGGAGACACAGCGTACTATTCGGTTTGATTATTAAGGATCTCCTTCTGCTGGTCAGGGAGCCTAAACTGACGTTTGCCTTTCTCTATCCCTCACTGTTTGTGCCTGTAGTAGTGTTTGTTAACCCTACGCTTCTGAGCAGCTTCGGGGTTCTGCAGCTCCTTGGTCTTATAGTCTTTCTTTTCAGTAACTACACAACTGTCTCTTCAACGGCTCTATTTGCCTTTGAACGTCAGATTGGGGATGGCGTATGGTTGTTTCCAATAAGAAGGATAAAATCTGTGCTTTCAAAGTCTATTGTTGTCAGCTCGCTATATTCTTTGATAATACTGGTTGTCGGTTTGTATGTGTCTTCAAATGCATCTCAGTATAGGGCTTTCATGATGAATTTCCTGATTCTAATGATTCCAACGATTTTCACGCTCTCATTGTTCGGGGGCTTTCTTGAGAAGAGCTTCGGGACCAAAGATACAAGAAATGTCTTCAAGGCGCTCAGCCTACCGGGTGCAATACTCTCGTTCTTACTTTCCACACTGTTGCCGGTTTTTTCTACCCTTCCACTTACCCTCTATCTTGCAGGAGATATCGGACTCTTTCTTGGTTTCCTCAATGTTCCGGTTGCCTCTCCATTCACATGGTTGTTTGGGCTGGTATTCCCACTCGCTCTATGGGCAGTCATTACATGGGCATCGTTAAAGTCGCTGTGCTATAATTTTGTCTGAATGAGGATTTTGGAGGGATAGGCTTGAAGGTTCAGGACGTAAAACACTTGAGCAGGAAGATCATGGAATCCGGGGAGATCCCGCTTCTTTGGGGTCACTTTGGGGTAGGAAAGACCGATCTTGCTAGGGAGATTGCAGCTGAGACGGGCAGAGAGTTGATAATCCTGGTCATATCACAGATGGAGCCAGGTGACCTTATCGGGATGCCGTCGAGAGACGGCGAACGAACCTTGTTTTTGAGGCCCGATTGGTGGCCGACTGAAGGCAATGTGATACTCATGATAGATGAGATAAATAGGGCTCATAGATCAATCAGGAATGCAATTATGCAACTTCTAATAGATAGAAGAATACACAACCATTTTCTACCCGAAGGTTGTTGGATAATGGCCGCGGCAAATCCGCCGGATGAGGAATATGATCAGGTTGAACTTATTACGGATCCTGCCTTTATGTCGCGATTCTTCCACATAGAACTGACTCCCGATCCAGAAGAATGGCTTAAGTGGGCAGAACTCCAGAAGATGCCGGAGACTGTTACCAACTTCATAGGTGAGTATCCAGAGTTTCTTTCAAGAGACACGGTTGTCTCGATGCGGCTGGAATTGAGACCGAGCCCCCGTAGCTGGTACAAATTGGGCAGAGTATACGCAGGTCTTTCAAGCATGGAGATCGAAAAGTTCGGCTATGTAATCGCCGCTGGCATAGTAGGACCGGAAGCGGCCAGAACTTTCATGAGTAAGATTCAGGGCAGCGAGCTCCTTCCTTCTCCCCGAACTCTGCTTCTCGAACTGGATGAGAATATCCTTTCGAGACTCTCTGAAGGTGATATCTCGGGGACTAGCGCCTCGATTCTCCGTATCACAAAGCATCTTTCTGAGATAGATGATTTACAGGTTCAGGAATACTTTCAGAATGTACCTGTAATCTCGGAAAACCTTCTAAGGATAGGCAGAGTTATCCCGAAAGACTCGTTCTTTTCGGTAATAAGACATATTGTTCACCAGGTCGAGGGGGAAAAGGGATTAAAACGGGCCTTCTACGAGAATCTTCTCGAAGAACTTGCCATGGACCATGATGTTCTGAAATTCCTTCAGAGGAGCGAAAAGGATGAGAAATGAGGAGTTGATGGAAAGGGCTGTTTTCGAATTAGGCAAGGACAGCCCCTTCTACAATTTCCTGCTTCTCTTCATCGACAGAATTCCCTCTCCTTCGGTCAGGACGATGAAATTGAGGGTGAGCTCCAGGGGGAGATTTCAACTTCTATACAATCCGGATACACTTCGAAACAAACCACTTACATTTTCGAAGGCGCTTTTGAAGCACGAGTGTCTTCACATAGTGAATGGACACATTCTGATACCCGTCAACAAATCCAGAGAGAAGATGCTCTGGGATCTATCCATGGATGCCGCCGTAAATCAGTTCATACGCGAGCTTGACGCTTTCAGTCTTCCTATGGATTCTCTTCTTCAGGAGGGCTGTGGAACCGATAATGAGAGATTCTTCGTTGGGCCTCCGATGCAGCATCCAGGAATGACGGCAGAGTTCTACCACGACTGGGGCCTTGACTTCATGAAGAAAAACAAGACCATTGATCTTGAGCTTCTGGACTCAAACATATCCAGGCCCGATTCACATGAGGATTTTGGAAGGTTTGAACTCCCGAAAGAGTTCGTTGAGGATCTTCTTAAACAGGTGATCTCAGAGACTATGGAAAAGGCTAAGGACGGGATGCCGGAGGGTCTTGAGGCGGTAATGAAACTGGTTCTTGACAACCCGATCCTTGACTGGAGAAACATGATTAGGCGGTTCTTCGGTTCATCGATGCAGGTTGGCAGATACCGAACTCCTATGAGACCTAACAGAAGATATGATGATCAGCCCGGCTGGAGAAACGATTACGC
>Ga0334900_1003752_pt1 | contig 11368 bp, 10 predicted proteins | sample GraSluR3_MG_2_FD_207231 | JGI IMG/M metagenome (GOLD analysis project Ga0334900, IMG submission 207231) | Sludge microbial communities from methane-producing bioreactor in Wageningen University, Netherlands - Granular Sludge_31_08-R3 | ecosystem: Engineered > Bioreactor > Anaerobic >...
ATCTTTTGCAACATCAAATGTTGTTTTAGAAAAATTTTGTCCTTTTTTTGTAAAAACGGACGAAAAAGATCTGTCATCAAATTTCTGCGTTTCATTGTTATAGTGATACACATAACCGACTTCACTTCCAGTAATGTTGACAGCTTCGTGGAGTGCATTGTACATCAATGAAGGAATATCATCATGTTGATACTGCAATACTCGAATCAATGCTTGCAAACGACGTTCATTTGATTGGTTCTCAATCCCACTATCGTTTATATTGTGTTGCATTTTTGGATCCATGTTATTGGACAACGATTACTAGGTCGTCGTATAGATTCATTATAATACTCGTGTATCATAGGCCCAGTGTAACAATGCTTGTCTTTGCTTAGGTCTGCATTGAATATCGCCGGGTATACAATTCTTTTGCAACTGAGATACATGCCTTCGCATGGATGTCCAACGTTTGATTTGTCTTGCATCTTCAAATGGAATTCTTCGTCCAAGATAATACCTGCAATACCATTGAAACCAGCCTCTTGGATCCTCGTGGTAGATCCATCCTTTTTCTTGCCAGACACGAAGTGGTTGGGATGCATTCACGTGGAAGTAGTTCAAGGTTGGATCGTGCTTCTCGTGGCAGAGCTTGGCATGCGTAAACCAGGTAGATGGAAATTCATTGGTACAATCTGTCATATACTTGCCACCAAAAACTCCTAAAGACAACATCTGTTTTGGTGTAAGCTGTGGTTGAAACAAAGAATCAAAGTATTGCCCGGCAGGTTCTGTTAAAACATAGCGGTAGAGTGGCTGCATCGTATCAGATATTTCTCGATCAAGGGGCCTAACACTTGATATCATGTACAATCCTTTAGGTAGTTTATAAAAAAAGTATACAAAATTTTTCCGTTTTCATAACAACATCCTATAATATAAGAAAGTTATTGTGCAGGAGGGCAAGATGCATGCTGTAAATTTTCTTTCTTTGAATATTGGCTTGTTCGTTATCTGTATCTATTTTTGCTTAGCCCTGTATGCAATGTTTCTTTCCCTTATGGTCTTTTGGTATAAACGTCCCTATGTCTCTGATCAAAAGCTTATAGGAACACTTTTTTTGTGCATTTTAGCAGTGGCTGGTTTTTTTTTGTTTCTACAAGACCAATGGATTGGAATTGTTATCATTTATCTTCTGTTTTTTATTGACCTTTTTCTACTGTGGATTGTTGTCCCATCGGAGTTTCGAATAATATGCCTAAACGACGACCTTACTCCCCTTCTTGTTAAGGTTTTACTTCGTATCAATATCCCTTTTGAGCAAAAGGGTCAACAATTTATTCTTCTAAATCGCAATCAATCAATCGTTGTTAAAAGAACTTTTTTTAAAACGTACCGACTCCTTCTAGAACATGGCAAACAAAGATCACTACTCAAAAACATTCAAAAGGAAGTCAAAATAGTTGTCAAACAAGACTCTCCGCAAGTTTATCATAGGGGTATACAGTATCTTTTGGCAATCGGTATTGGCTTTTGCGTGTTTTCCATAGCTCTTTTCTTGTATTTGTACCCATTGTTCAATTGGTTTTACTTGTTGTAACTATTTTGTTACCAATTTTATATTCGATATGGCTACACTATTTTTATGGTCATAGAACCAAAGAGCCCTTGGGGTTATGTTTCAATAAAAAAAACCAGGATGTGGAGTCCTGGTTTTTTTTATTGAATCACTCTTTGCGCCCATAGGCCTTATACTAGGAGGACACAATGAAATTGATTGTATTTACAGGCGGTGGAACTGCTGGTCATGTCTTCCCCAATATTGCCATTATCAACCACCTTTATCAAAACAATTGGTTTATTCATTATATAGGCACTTCGAATGGTCCAGAACATCGCATCATTGAGAAATGGAACATTCAGCATCAGTACAATATTGTATTCCACAGCATCCGATCAGGTAAATATCGTCGCAATTTAAGCCTCAAGAATATATCCGATCTTTTGCGCATTCGGAAAGGTTATAAAGAAAGCCTTTCCTTGCTATCCACCATTCAACCACTTCTCTTGTTTTCCAAGGGTGGCTTTGTTTCTGTTCCTCCATCCTATGCTGCACACAAATTAGGAATCCCCGTTCTTACCCATGAATCTGACTTTTCTATTGGTCTTGCTAACAAGCTTATCAATCGAGTTGCTACTAAGATTTATACTTCTTTTCCTATCCAAATGAAACACTCGCAATACACTGGAAACCCCATACGAAAAGAACTCCTGCAAGGAAATGCCAAAAAGGGTCTAAAGTATTGTGGCTTTACAGATAAAAAGCCAGTAATACTCGTGATGGGTGGTAGCCAAGGTTCTGTTTTTATCAATGACCTTGTAAAAACATCCATTCCATATTTATTGTGCCAATACCAAATCATCCATATCACAGGGTCCGATCAACAATACCATGTAGACGACTCCTGTTATAAAGGAATTCGTTTTGCAGAAAAGGAGTTAGCAGATTTGTATGCATGTGCTGATGTTATTGTTGGAAGAGCCGGTGCAAATTCAATGTTCGAAGGGCTCTATCTTCAAAAACCCATGATACTAATCCCCTTACCAAAAAAATACAGCCGTGGGGAACAAATGAAAAACGCAAAATATTTTGAGGAAAAAGGATTACTACAAGTCCTTGCACAAAATTCTTGCACTACTGAGCGTTTTATCCAAAGTATTCAAGATGCATTTGAATCCAAAACAACCATTCAACAGAGAATACAAGACTTCGATTTACCTGATGCAAACTCGATACTTATTAAAGAAATAGAATCCTTTGCACAAAAAAGCGATCCTGAGTAATCTACATTTTTAGAAATCGTTATTCAGGGCTTGAACAACCTTGCTTTATGTGGAATGCCGAAAACACGATATAGAGTGCTATTAAGATCGAGTAAATACCAATCAAGATGATCGTAGACATGACACCAGTCATTGGGAAAAGAACGAATAGAATGGCAAGAACAATCATCATGATACCATAGAAAATGGAACCCTTCTGGTGGGGGTAAATCGAATTTCTTTTTGCAACAAAGAAAATGTTCATAACCCCTCCCATAAAAAGCCATACTCCTATCATGATGAAAACAATTAGCATACTGTGCACTGGTAAGAGAAGTATAAAAACACCAAGAATAATCCCCAACAATGAAGTTACAATGCTCATTCCTCCAACAAAAGCAGGAGATTTTCCCGGTCGTAATTCATTCCAGTGAAACAGCTGAACTATGTTACTGACTATAAGAAAGATGCCTGTTATCTGCATAAAGAGTACTGCTGTTTGCCCTGGCCAAACCAAAATTGCAATTCCAAATAGAAAAAAGAGGATTCCTTGTATCAGGACGATCCACCACTTGTTCCTATTGCACAAATATACTTGTATCTCTGACATTTCAACCTCCAATAGAAATAAATATCGTCTTACTGTAATCCTAAAAGATACCTTTGTAAACGCAAGGTATCTGGATTCAATTTTGCATGGTATACTTACATATACTCTTTAAGGAGGATCATATGAGGTTTTTTGCGGTGAGTATTGCACTCGTTACGATTTTATTCTTACAACCAATTGGACTGTATCCAACCATTCATTCGGTATGCCACAGCATGCTAGAATTTCCTGATTTGAATGGCATTGTTGAGCCAATGGAGTATAAGGCTTCCTATACCAACAAGAATCAAGATTGGTCTTTTCATTACACCATTGTTGACGATATCCTCAAAGGCGGAATCATTGCAAATACTACAGGATGGTGCGCAATAGGACTTGATCCAGAGAGTAAAATGAAAGGAGCCGACATTATTCAAGGATGGATAACTGACGGGGTATCTCATGCAACCGATAGTTATGGGACAAAAGAATTTGGACCCCATCCTTTTGACACAACCTTAGGTGGTACCAATAATATTCAGTATTTTGCTCTTTCGCATCAACAAGAGACCATCCATTTTGAGTTTCGTCGCAAGTTATCGACAGGAGATCTTTTTGACAAAGAGTTTCCAACAGAAGGAGATTTGCGTATTTTATGGGCATATGGATCTTTATCAGACCACTCCTCAATCCATTCTCGGAGAGGTTATAGTATTCTAAGCCAGGTAGAAAAGTCAATTCGTTCTTTTTCTGTCATTGATATGAAAACTGTTCATGAATCACTGTCCTCCTATCAAGTGTTAGATATATCAGATCAATATATGTTTCACCACATCAAAGGTGCAATACATTGCCCTCATGAAGATTTATTAGATATTCTTCCGTCTCTAGATCATACCAAACCAACCGTCGTATATGGTACATCCAAAGAAAATGTTCAAAATTTTACCCACGATTTACTGTACCATGATTTCAGAGAGCCATATATTCTAGATGGCACTTTGAGCGATTGGATTTCGAAAGGATACACAACCGAAAAAGGATCCGCAGAATCAATTGTTCTAAAATTCTATATCGGTCTGAAAGAGTATTTTGTCAACAACAAGAAAATACAAATGGATGTTGAACCTGTTATTCTTGAGGACAGAACTAGTTTGCCCATTGTGTACGTTGCAAAACCTTTGCACGGAAGCATCCAGTGGTTTCCTGAAACCAAGAAGATAACCATTCAAGTAGATTCAATTCACATTGATTGCTGGATTGGTAACCCCATCGCAAAAATAAATGGAGAAGAACAGTGGATTGATGAAAAAAATCATGCTGTTGTACCCGTTATTCTTCCGCCAGGGAGAACATTTGTTCCTGTTCGTTTTGTGGCTGAATCACTTGGTTGTGAGGTTTTTTGGAATGGATCATTGCAAGAAATCACGATTCAGTATTCACTCCAGTAGAAGAATGTAGATATATAGATTACTGTGGTTTTGTTCGAAGCACTTCATCGTATTCTTTTTGCGCAAGCTCCCATTGCTGAATCACTTTTTCCATTTCTTCTTGGGATTCTCGTAATTGTTGAGTCGCATCCATCAATGCTTGAGGATTTTCGTGAATAGTTTTCTCGCAGAGCATTTCTTCTGCTTCCTTCTTTTTTAATTCCCATTTCTCATATTGCATTTCCATATCATACACACGATTTTTGTAAGGCTGAATTTTTTTTCTAAATTCTGATTCCACACGTTTTTGCTCCTTGGTTTTTTTGGGCTTTTCTTCTTTACTTGTTTTTTCAGAGTTTTCAGTGGTATTTAAAGTGGGAGAAGAAGTCATTAGGTCTTTCCTTTTTTGGATATAATAACTGTAATTGCCCATGTAGTTGTGAATTTTTGCATCTTCAATAGCAACAATGCGAGTGGCAATTGTATCTAAAAAGAAACGGTCGTGTGATACAATAACGAGTGTTCCATCATACGCTATTAAAGCTCTTTGGAATATTTCTTTTGTGTATATATCCAAATGGTTCCCTGGTTCATCTAGAATCATCAAATTGTGTGGTTGTAAGAGCATTTTACAAAGAGCAAGCCTTGACTTCTCTCCTCCTGAAAGAACTGAAATTGATTTGTACATATCTTCTTGAGTAAACAAAAAGGCCCCCAGAAGTGTACGTTTTTCAAGATCATTTGCTTTTGTATCAATGGATTGTATCTCTTCCCATACTGTTTTTTGGTAATTCACATTTTGGGCACTTTCTTGTGCATAAAAGCCAACATGAACATTTTTTCCCCATATTACCTCACCAGATGTTGGTTCTTCGGTCTTTGACATCAATCTCGATAACGTCGATTTACCAGCACCATTTTTCCCCACTAGTGCCACCTTTTCTCCTCGTTCAATGGTCAGGTCAATAGAGTCTAACACCATTTGATTGTCATATTTTTTAGTAACAGAAGACAATTCCACAGACTTGAGACCAGATCTTTCACAAGGAGGAAAACGAAGGGATATTCTTTTGGGTGGTGGGTCGATTTGAATTCTTTCTACTTTATCTAGCATCTTAACACGACTTTGTACCGCACTGGCTTTTGTAGCTTGATATCGAAAGCGGTTTATAAAGGCAGTGGTATTCTCAATCCATTCATCCTGCCTTTGTTTCTCTTGGAAGAGTTCTGTCTTCTTCTGTTCAGACTGCTGGATATAAGCATCGTAATTGCCTGGATATTCGGCTATTTTACAATTGGTGAGTTCTGCAATTTTATCAATGCAATGGTTAAGAAACATGCGATCATGAGAAATAGCAATCATTGTCCCTTCATAGGAACGAAGATATTGCTCAAGCCATTCAATACTGGCAATATCAAGGTGATTTGTGGGTTCATCAAGCAGCATAATATCAGGAGAAGTAAACAAGATTTTTGCAAGATGAATACGCATTTTCCAACCACCAGAAAAATCCGTACATTTTTTAAAGCAATCATCTTGAGAAAAACCAAGGCCTGATAATATTTTTTTTACATTGGATTCGAACTCATAGCCGCCAAGCAATTGAAATCGATGAAGTAGGTGTTCATATTTTGTACCAATTGCAGACAGCTTTTTTTCATCTTGGGAATGTTTCTGGAATAAGGCTTCAGCTTCTAGAAACTGAGTCATTAAACTCTCATACCCAGATTCCCTTTTGATATAATCAAAAAGCGTGTCAGAGGATAAAACATCCAACTCTTGTGGTAAAAATCCAATCGTTGGATTCCCTGCAATTTCAATTTTTCCTTGATATCGATCTTCTTGTCCTAAAATACACCTTAACAGGGTTGTTTTCCCAGCTCCATTGACCCCCGTTAAGGCAACTTTTTTCCCATAAGGAATCATCCAGCGTAAGTGATCGAAGATTCTCTTCGAGCCAAATTGTAACGTTAAATCTGTTATTTCAATCATAGTACAGTCTTTCGTAATCTGCGAAGTCCATCTCTAAAAGCCCGAAAACTGGCAGATCGATTTATATCAGGATTCATATATTTTGCTATAGCCTTTGCTGTTCGGATTTTTGGTAACCCTCGTCGAACATATTTGGCTTGTTTTAACTCTTGAAACAAAGCCTCCCATGTTCCTCCTTGTATATTGTCAGGATCGGCATAATCAGAACATCTAGAAAGATGATTGTAGTCAACTTTGGGGTAGGCTTTGTGAATGGCTTCAAGATCACCAAAAAACCAAGCTTCTAATTCTTCGATTGCAATACGTCCTAAAAAATTGTAATGAAGACTTGTAGTCTCAGTAGAAGGTATTAATTTACAATCGGAAGCAATGGAGTCTATTCTGTTTTTTATCATTTCACAATCCTCTTGATCTCGGTCAGTAAGAACAATATATCTCCAATTTTTATGGGGATTTGCTGCATATCCTTTTAGCTGAATTGGGATTTTTTTAAACAAATCGTATTTCCCTTGGTAGGCATGAAATGATAGAGATGTGCCTGGAACAATTCTCGGAACAATAATTTGCAAAGCAGCAACAGCTGACATTTCTTCTGTTAAAATTTCAAAATGCATTTATTCTTCTACATATCCTTCAGACCATAAATGCCCGATCTTTGCTCCATTTTCTACATAGGCTCGTATGGGATCGTTTTGTTTTAGGTTATCACATATAGTAATACCTTCTTCATTTCTCTTGCATGCCCATACTTCGTCTGGATTCATTGCATTAACAAAGAAAGGAGAATGAGTTGAAATTACAATTTGTTTATCTTCAGATGTCTGCCTGCAAAACTCTGTTAAATCATTAATAAAAGATGGATGAATATAGTTTTCTGGTTCTTCCAACCCAATAAAGCTATAGTCATTTGGTTGTAGTAATAAAATGTAGTAGGCCAACATTTTTAAGGTTCCACTGGAGATATATTTTGATCCAATAGGATGGAGAAATCCTTTGTCAGTCATAAAGATTTGATTCACATTTAAAACAGGGTCATGTCGAGATTCAATAGTATCTAAAGAAGGGATGTGATCTTGAAGAAAGGATACTATTTTTTGATAGGTATCAGGCTCATTCTGTTGAATAGAGTATAAAATGTTAGCGATATTATCCCCACTTTGCGATAAAGAATCGTTATTAACGTATAGAGGTGCTTTTCGAAGATTATGAACTTGAAAATCGAATACACGAAGGTGCAACAGAAATCTATAGATAAGTTGGCATGCATGGAAGGGATACAAATTGGCAAAAATGGAAAGAGCTAAAATATCAGTACTAACAAGCTTTTCTTTCTTTTCCTGAAGGGTATTGTTCTCCGTAAATCGAACAACGCCATTCCCTGACTCAAAACACAAAAGTTGTATAGAGGTAGAAAGGTCAGTAATAGTTTCTTTTTTTACATAAGGGATTCCATTGTCCTGGGATATATGTATTGAATATTCTAACGAGTCACATGAGACATCATCGTATAACTCGATAGAAATTGAAAAAGAGTCGGAAGAGTCTTTAGAAAGTAGTTCTAAAATCCCTCCTTTTTCTTTGCATGTTTTTTGGATACCCCCTTGTATACCTTCTGATAAGAATAGTAAGGAATCTAGAATAGTAGACTTCCCGGATCCGTTCTTTCCAAGAAAAACTGTAAAAGGAACAAGGGGTGAAATATGAAATGTTTTTAAAGATCGATAGTTTTCAATATGGATGGATCGTATAAAGGTACTATTCAAGTTCATTTTGGCATCGTTATATTGGTCATTTGTTTCATCGCTTCTTTCAAAGAAATATAAAAAGGAGAGCTATCGATGGGTTTATGGTCTGGGAACAAATTGATTCCGCAAGACACAACTTTTTGATCTGTCGTTTCTATATTTATATGCCACCATAAAGTAGCAACAAGATCAGCTCCATATTCTTTTTCAAGATTCCATATTGTATGTTGCTTCATAACATTAAAGAAAAGAGCCCAATTGGGGTGTTGGATCATTTTTGTTGTTGGTTGTTCGAAGATAGCACCTTTACTAGAACGCTGTATAAATAGAGAATCGTTTTCTTTGTATGCGTGAAAACTGCCTCCTTGTAAACGTTCAATACCAAGTTCAAAAATTCGTACTTCTTTTTGATGCATAGTTCAATTATACCATAAAATGAGTATTTGAAAGGATATAAAAAAAGACCCCCTATTGAAAAGGGGGTCGGAAATAAATAAAAGGGAAGGAAAAAAAGGAGGTGCGAAAATGGAGGGTGAAATCTAAAATAAATAGATTTCTCGGGCTGGCGGCTTCCTACTCTCCCAGTCAGTTTCCCAACAAGTACCATCGGCCTCGATGAGCTTAACTTCCGTGTTCGGAATGGGAACGGGTGTACCCTCATCAGTATCGCCACCAGCCAAAAAATCCAAAATCATTTGGTCTAGTTTTTCCATCAATGTATATTGAGCGAATGTCTAAGCAAGGAAGTTTCGTAACAAGCAGTGCGATTCGTAAAAGATCCTCGAGCGATTAGTAATGGTCACCTTCACAAGCCTCTCAGCTCTTTCAGCTCCATCCTATCAAACTGGTAGTCTTCCAGTGCTCTTACTCTTTTTACAGATGGGATATCTTATCTTGCGGGAAGCTTCGTGCTTAGATGCTTTCAGCACTTATCTTTTGAGACACAGCTACCCAGCGCGTACCACTGGCGTGATAACTGGTACACTGGAGGTCTCCGCACCCCGATCTTTTCATACTAGGGGCGAACCCACTCAAATATCCAACGCTTGCAGCGGATAAGGACCGAACTGTCTCACGACGTTCTGAACCCAGCTCACGTGCCGCTTTAATAGACGAACAGTCTAACCCTTGGAACCGGCTTCAGCTCCAGGATGCGACGAGCCGACATCGAGGTGCCAAGCCCTCCCGTCGATATGGACTCTTGGGAAGGATAAGCCTGTTATCCCCGAGGTAGCTTTTATCCGTTAAGCGATAACCCTTCCATTCGGAGTTACCGGGTCACTAAGACCAACTTTCGTTTCTGTTCGACATGTCTGTCTATGCAGTTAAGCTCCCTTATGCCTTTATACTCTACGCGTGATTTCCAAACACGCTGAGGGAACCTTTGTACGCCTCCGTTACACTTTGGGAGGCGACCGCCCCAGTCAAACTACCCGCCTGACACTGTCCGATACCCTGATTCAAGGGATATCGTTAGAACATTCATATTTTAAGGGTGGTATCCCAAGGGTGACTCCTCTGAACCTGACGATCCAGGATCCACGTCTCCCACCTATCCTGTACATAAAGTACAAATGCCCAATGCCAAGTTATAGTAAAGCTCTACGGGGTCTTTCCGTCCTGCTGCAAGTAACCGGCATCTTTACCGGTACTGCTACTTCACCGAATCTCTCGCCGAGACAGCGCTCAGATGGTTACGCTTTTCATGCGCGTCGGAACTTACCCGACAAGGTATTTCGCTACCTTAGGACCGTTATAGTTACGGCCGCCGTTCACTGGGGCTTAGATTCAGAGCTTCGGACCGAAGTCCTAACCCCTCCTCGTAACCTTCCAGCACTGGGCAAGCGTCGGCTCCTATACAGCGTCTTACGACTTAGCAGAAACCTGTGTTTTTGGTAAACAGTCCCCTGAGCCTATTTCTTGTAACCTACGACACTCTTGCGAGTGGTTAGGCACCCCTTCTCCCGAAGTTACGGGGCCTTTTTGCCGAGTTCCTTAGCGAGAGTTCTTTCGTACACCTTAGGAGTCTTTCTCCCTGTCTACCTGTGTTGGTTTGCGGTACGGGCGCGATTGCCCTGACTAGAAGGTTTTCTCGGAAGCATGAAATCAAGAACTTCCCCTTGCGGGTCCCCGTCACGCCTCAGAAACGCGAAGTGTGGATTTGCCTGCACTTCTTCCTTGACGCTTGGACCAGGACTTCCGTCGCCTGGCTTCTCTATCCTTCTCCGTCACTCCATTGTTCATAACGGTCATCGCGGTACAGGAATATTAACCTGTTGGCCATCATCTACGCCTTTCGGCCTCGACTTAGGACCGACTAACCCTGGGAGGACAAGCCTTCCCCAGGAAACCTTAGACTTCCGGTGGCAGAGATTCTCACTCTGCTTTGCGCTACTCAAGCCGGGATTCTCACTTCCTGCCTCTCCAGTACTCCTTACGGTATACCTTCACTGATGCAGGAACGCTCTCCTACCACAGATCCTTACGGACCTATCCGCTGCTTCGGTTTACGACTTAGTCCCGAACATTTACGGCGCGCAATCACTAGACCAGTGAGCTATTACGCACTCTTTAAATGGTGGCTGCTTCTGAGCCAACATCCTGGCTGTCTTCGTAATCTACACTTCCTTGGTTTACACTTAGTCGTAATTGGGGACCTTAGCAGGCGGTCTGGGCTGTTTCCCTTTTGACAACGGATCTTATTACTCGCTGTCTCACTTTCGGATTGTAATCTGCTGGCATTCGGAGTTTGATAAGGGTTGGTAACCGGGTGGGGCTCCTAGCCTTTTCAGTGCTCTACCTCCAGCAG